>Ga0207748_1000279_pt1 | contig 44663 bp, 41 predicted proteins | sample HigsolmetaGSP13D_FD_184841 | JGI IMG/M metagenome (GOLD analysis project Ga0207748, IMG submission 184841) | High solid enriched microbial communities from the Joint BioEnergy Institute, USA - SP1-3-D (SPAdes) | ecosystem: Engineered > Bioreactor > SSF (Solid state fermentation) > Aerobic >...
CCCCCCCCCTCCCAACTGATGACGGGTTACGTACGAGGACAGGACAGGACAGGACAGGACGGAACAGGATAAAGGGATGGGATACGGAAACCAGATAATAATAATAATAATATGTTACCAAATGTAGACTGCGCTCCAGGTTGATGATGGTGATGATGACACAGGAATGGGAATTATTTGTCCCAAAAAAAAGACAATAATATAATAATAATAATAATAACAGATCCCCTTGCGCCCGGGAAAATCCCGAATCCCGAGTCGACTTCGTGGCACGGGATTTGGATTTGTTTGGAACGGGGTTGTTTCAAACAGACAAAATCAAACCGAACCAAACTGTGGACGGTTTAGGCTCGAGCAGTGGAGCTAATTAACTGGATGCATGTGCTGAGCTTACTACTACTACCCAGTGCCTAATATTATTTTATTTTCCTTCTTCTCCTGCTCCGGCTCCTCCAGATGTTATTATTATTATTATTAAATAATAAGCGAAAGAATATATAACTACATAGATACGTGCAGCCACTATGTAGGGACTGGGTAGGTGACTAGGTGGGCTCATCCCAGCGCCGGGAAATCCCGACGGGAACCAAGGTTGGAATTTCCCATCCCGGCTCGGGACGGGACCAGGGCCAGGGTCAAGTCACGGGAACGGGAGCGCGAACCGGAGGGGGGCGCGAACCCGAGGGACCCGAGAAACCCGATCTATTCTTACAGTACATCTTGTTACATCTCTTACTACGTACTACTGTACCGTAGGGAGGGTATGATCGACCGTGGTAAAAGAAATGCTGTATCATTATGGTCGTGTAGGTGTATGAGTGTAGTGTGTGCTTCAAGTTCTGCAGGTCCGTGCTTGGAGCTCTCAACTCCAGTTAGCATTAGTGGCTTGATCGGTGTTTTATTAAGAATAGGGCATTGATTGGCCCGATACATCGCGTGTTCTTGCGAGTCTATGAGCGTCAACGACAGCATCAGCGACCTAGTTGACCTAGTGCGATCGGGGCATAGAAATAAATAGGATATGGATGCACGCTAGAGCAGCGTGACGCACAGCATCGCAGATGGGATGCAGCCACGGTCTGTGCTGTCGTTGGAGATGTAGATCGAGAGATCTGAGTAAATAGTGGTGCTGGTCAGCGCTGTTGTGACATGAACATGTCTGAAATTGACATTTCTGTGGTTAAGTAGCTTAGCTGTGCCCGTCGACTGATCCTGTTCAATGTGCAGACATCAATGCCAGGTACACAGTGGAATGCACTATGTTTCTCTGCTTTGCAGAGTAGAAGACACACTCAAGGATCATGAAAGCATCCGTGTTTTCCGACGTGACATCGGCCGGTGAGGCGCAATGGCAGCTGAGGAGTCCTCTACATCAAGCCTGTTGTGCTGACGATGCGCCCTGTACCTTCTTTTTGCCATCACCAACAATATCAGACAGACCTCGAGTCACCCTGAACGGAAATGACGCAATTGGTTGATGCCGTAATAGTAGTAAGGGGAAAACTCTCGATAAGCTTCTGCAGCATGGCCGTTAGCATGCAGAGCCGTGTTAGTATCACCGTGCCAGGTGTAGCGGCCCTCCGGAAAGATGCACCAGGGCACATAGCCTATTGGATGGCGAGCGGGTCGGGAGTTTGAACGCATACGACAACCGGAATCCTCCGTTGGAAGCAAAGGGAGCCGTTGCAAGAAAATCCAGAGAAACCAACTGTTCCATCGTGTTTCAGCCGTCTATAGAAGCTGTCCCTGTCAGCGGCATGTGAGGTCGGCAACATGAAGTCATCGACTCAATATTGAACGTGCCGGAGTGGGACGGGGAAAACGGGCAACATGACAGGTGGGTCAACTTGTGCTTTCTGCAGAAGCTATGACAGAGGGAAGAAGGCTGAAGCAGGCATGGCAATCATAATGGAGAAGCTAGCGGATTCTGGCACCGCGGCGTCAGCTCCCACGGGTCAAGCAGGGTTGCAGACGGCCAGACGGAGCCGACCGACGACATGGACTATTCTCGGGGAGAAAGGACCCCATGGCCGGAGAAAACTGCGTCTGGTTTCATGGCCACAGGCTGCCCAAGGAGCGTCACAGAGGGGGTAGGTCAGAACGTGCCCTGCGACACCAAGCACAGACATGGAGTTCCCATCCGGAAAGGGACAGGTCGCCTGGTCACACATGGAAAGCAGCTCCCAAGGTAGGTAGATATATGTGCGCTAAAGATGAGACTGGAGCAGCACAGACAGAGGCTCCAACGCCGCTGGACCCGATCGATGCTGGTGGCTGCCGCGGGCGAGCGGGTGGAGGAGAGGAGGATGCTCAAACTGGCCAATCCATGCGATGACAGGCCTGGGCAGGCCAGTCGGATGGCGCTCAAAGTAAGCAGCGCAGGGGCAGCACGGGGTGTTTCACGACGGCGACGCTGGACGGGTTGGATGGAGGAGGGTCAAGTCGAAACGAGTTGACCTGGATGCCCGTACGGTACCGGTATCACCCGCGTCACGGCCGCTGATGCTGCGGGGGATAAGCCGTAATACCAATACAGGCGCCTCGGCTTGCCGGAAGCGCAACCTCCCGCGATCATACGATGGCCAGAAACATCGCCCAGCAGGCGGAGGACGCCGCCTCGACCATCCTGGCCAGCACGACATGCTCCCTGAGACGTGTTAGAGCTTCTGCTGTGCTCGGGGACCGTTTGAAGAGCCCAGACGGTGCCTGAAGGGGGACGCCCGGCCCCAACAAAGCCAGAACGGCCGCTCCTCTTCTATCCCAGATCCTGCTCTCTGAACAGGTCAATCAAGTCAATCCTCACCTTCGCAGCCACAGTCAGAGCCATCCACTCGCGCCTCAAGACGTTTCCCAACCGACTCCACCACCCGCGAAGCTAGCGCTCTAGGCTCTTGGCGATCACCGCCGCCATCTCCTTACTTCAGCCTGGAGGTCCCTCCCGTTTTGGACCTTCCTCTGGGTCTCGCCAGGTACCTGCTTCCAGGCAGCCGGATACCCTCAGCTTCAAAGTACCATCACCGCCTGCCTCAGCCGCATCGTGCATCCTCACGACGTGGCCAGCGAGCATTCAATCGACGATTCGAGTGGTCCTGACCGTGCATCGCACTGCAAGTCGGGCCTCAGGCCTTCCATGCCGATGATGGCCATGTCCAGCCTGGACAGCGGTCACAATCGGCCATCCTCTCCTCTGCGCGACACGATGCGAAGAAACTCCCAGTCGGGCGACATGCCGTTCCTCGACTCCTCCAGAGATGATTTCGGCCAGGACTGGAGCCAGTGGATGCGATGGGATGAGCAGGCCTTCAACTCCATATCGGATCACGTGAATGACCCCTCGGATTCCTCCTTCGAGCTGCCCGCGACGACGTCGGGCGCGCGCATCAATAATTCGCAGAGCGTCGCGTGTCCGCCGGATCTGTCGCCGGAAGTCTTCTTCCTGGATCGCCCCTTTGAGCCTCTGGTGGGCCAAAGTCGGGGCCGCACGTCCTCATCGTCTGGCTCGCCGCGCTATAGACCAGGCCCCGGGTTTGAGCAACAGTCGTCCAGCATGTCCCCTCCATCCGTGACCCCTGCGGGCAGGAAGCGCAAGTCGACGAGCGATGACGACGGCTCGATGGCGACTGCGGAGGACTCTCCACGGGACACAAAGAAGCTGCCTGCAAAGAAGCGCTCCCACAACGTCATCGAGAAGCGATATCGCGCCAACCTGAACGAAAAGATTGCCGAGCTGAGAGACAGCGTGCCGAGTTTGCGAGCCACGTCGAGGCAGCTCAATGGACTTTCTCCCGACGACGAGGACACGGAAGGGGTGACGCCGGCGAACAAACTCAACAAGGCCTCGATCCTTTCCAAGGCCACGGAGTACATCCGCCACCTGGAGCTCCGGAATAAGCGCCTGGACGAGGAGAACATGGCTCTGAAGAAGAGGCTACGCGAGTTGGACAAGGCTCTCGATCAAAGCGCCACATCCATTGCCTCTGCTTCCTCGCCCAGCAACTGCACGGTATCATCGGACTCGGGGACGGGTTCACCGCACAGTGTCTTCTCGCACGTCGAGGAGACCTCGACAGAAAGCGCTTCAAGCAACCTGTACCCTCCGGAAGGGCTCATTCAGGTCCCCGACTGGATCAAGAAGATGCGGGAATCGGTTGCTCAACAGGGGCACTATGCAGACTCGTACCTTCAGTATCGGAACACCGACAGTGACGGCGCCGACGGGGGCGGACGCCGACGTTCCACATTCCCCAACAAGTTCATGCTCGGCGCTCTTGCGGGCCTGATGGTCCTGGAAGGGATGAGCACCGAGAAGAAGACCGAGTCGACTGAGAAGGGACTGCTGGCAGTGCCCATGAATCTTCTGAACCAGATCGAGCTCCCATCCGTCAAGTACATGCAGGCTGTGCTCAGTAACTCGTGGAATTCATGGCACGTGAGGGCGATTTTCCACTTCCTCATGACCGCGGTCTTTGTTGTCGGCTGCGCCTTTGTGGTCTTTCTCTACCTGTTCAACTCCCGGCCCAGACGCCAGCTCAATCCATTGAAACCGGCCTCCATATGCTCTTCGGAATTTTCACCATTCAATTTCAGGCGACAGGCATGGCTAACCAGCATCCAGCAAGTTGGAGTGCCACGCCATCGGTTTTTCCTGGAATGGTTCGCTGTCACATGCCGGTGCTTTGAATACTGTCTCAGGTGTTTGCTGGGCTGGAAACTCTACTCGTCGATAACCGGAATCACCGAGGAGGATGAGAAGGGCAGGGTCAAGACCTGGGACATTGCCATCGACGCTCAGCTTTCCGGCGGTGACGCAGAGATCAGCAAGAGCCGATTGGTACTCACCATCTTCGCGGCCGGTACTCTCCCGCGTAGTCCGGCAAGGATGATGCTGAAGGCCCTGCATTGTCGTATTCTACTGTGGCGGGTCGGAGATCCCGGCTCGCTCACGTTCAGGATCTCGAATGATGTTGCTCGATTCTTGGCGGGTTATCAGTGGGAGTTGGCTCGGAAGATGAATAAATCTCTGCCCGAGGGCCATCCAGAAGCTCTCCCTTCGTATCTGGCTGCTTTGCTCGAGTTCAACTGCGACGATGTCATGATCGACCCCATCATCCAGCGAGCCTCCAACCTCACTTGGAACCGACCCACGCAGGAAGCGACCGACGACGACGAGGCCCTGCTTGACGTTGTCGCGGAGGATCCTGCCATTCAGTCCTCGCTGGATAGTCTCGCAGCCTGGTGGTCCAGCCACATCTTGCAGAAAGCACTGCTCAGGTCTTTCGAAGCCTTTTCGGCTGGTCCCACGGCCAAGAAGAGCCGTGAGCTCCTCAAGACTGAAATTGACCTGGCTGTCAATACAGCTCCTCGCCCGTCCGCGGCATACACGCGTGCCTTGGTCATGAAAGCTGTTTTCTTCGAGGAAGACAGGATCCAAAATATCGGAGCCGTTCTCGCTGCACTGCCGTCGGAAAGAGATAAACAGAAGCACGCCTCGAACTTCCTGGACTCGTCGATCCCTGTGTCCGTTCGGGAAGAAATATCGATAGCTGTCCGTTGTGCCATGATTGCGGCTATTCTCAGAGCCAGGGCCACCGACGACAACTCGCTACCATCGTCCTTCACGGTCCACAAAGCGATTACCTGGTTCAACCAGCTTCCTCTCGACCCCGTAGAGCTGACGCTCGTTGGCTTTGCGGCTGTTTACTACTTGTTGCATGTCATCGCCGCCCACGAGGACCTCATCTCTCCGTCTTCCTCTGATTCCTCCTCGTCCTCTTCGCCTTCATCGTCTTCGTCGTGGGCGTCATCTACTGCGTCAACAGCGTCTTCTGCTGACGACGAAGCGGAGGACGAGCAAGACGAGCCGGCCACGGGCCGAAAGCGCTCGAGTTCTTTCCAGCCCACTCCACAGTACAGGCGCGTGGCTTCAGAGCTTATGTACTGGGCCCGCAACGCTTACAATCCTGCGTTCTATGGATTAACCTCCAACCTGGTTGACATCGTCGAAGAAGAGTGCAAGTCTGTATGCCAGAGCGTCGGTGTTGACGTCCATGATGACTCGCGGAGGCGGAAGGAAAGGCTGAAACGGGTCAAAAAGGAACGGAGGAAGAAGCGGATGGCATCCAGACGCAGGAAAGCGTCCAGGTCAGAAGCTGGAATCGAGATCCAGGAGCGTGAAGACTGCAAGAGGAGTCGCCGTGACAGCTTGGGGAGTAATGATACGGGCTACGGAAGCCTAAGTCAGGAAGACGAAGTTGGTGCAACGAAAGAGACTATGAAGGCTTAATCACTCCGCTCATCCTTTCTTCCTGCTCTCCTTCACCCTTTTGCAATCTTACACTTTGCGCGGGCATGTCCCCTGGAGCATTGTTTGACGTATAATTTTTCTCCTCCAGATTCCGTTCTGCACATCTCCATTGGACCTCTTCGAGGTTCGTCACTCTGGCATTTGGTAGGATCTTCACTCCTGTTCCTGCACATTGTGCAGGCTTCTGATTCTGACACCAGGCGACTGATACCTGGTGTCGTCTCTCCTATTCTGGCGTTTCCACGAACATAAAAACGGGTTTCTCTTTTTAACTGGGTTCTCTTCGGATATGTTTACGGGTTACGGGTTGTGTGTGGTTCTCAGGCGCGAATCGAGTGACATAGTAGATTGCTCGTTCAAATATCATGGTTCGACTTAATGTCATAAAACATGATTCTGGATCGCGAGTAAACTGGAGAGAGTCATGCTTAGCCTTGCTGTCTAATCGACGGATATCACCCCTCTATCCAAACAGCAGATGCTCGACAAAGCCTGTGGACATATAACTTTACAGCACATTCGCCATCAGCGTATTCACTTTAGGTTGTCTATTTGCATGTACAGAAAGGGGACATGGAGCGCTCTGTCTCCTCATTTCCAGGAATGATGCAGTCGGGGAATTAACATACAACAGGACGCCGACTTCATGGAGATTCCGCGACTTCATCTCCCACTGATTTGCTCTGTTTTCCGAACTGCTCGCGCCTTATGTATGTTTTGGCGGAATGCTGCTTAACAATGCTCCAAGGATAAGCCCTTCCATCCGATTTCCCTTTTCATCATTTGAATTAAGGTGCTTTAATTAAGGTGCATTGCCCGTGTCCGCTTGCTTATAATCTCTATCCTATTGTGCACCACGGGTTTTGTCTATTAGTTGTCGAAATCCCCGGCTCGTGAGGTTGTATGTATCTACCGTACATACTTTCCCGCCACCACGCTTACTCCGTCTATTCCAAACGCTGGCCCTCTCATCCCAACCCCACCCCATTCTTGTCGATTGCGACTCTCATTCTTCGAATTGCACTGTACAATGATCTCACGCGGCCCGAACCGGTGGTACACTTATGTTACACTTTCTCGAACAGCTAGAACCCACCTGCTCTTCTCAGAACGGCGTTGCGTCCGCGCAGCAATGACGGAAGGAGGGTAGACAAAAATCCCAAATGCCAGACTTTTATCGCAATTTGGCTCGCCGGCCCGCAGGGCCGGGACGAAAAAGAGGGCAGTCAAGAATGCTCAATGCCCGACTTGTGTCACCACCTGGCTGGCCGGGCCGTAGTGCCGGGACGAAAAAAGAGGGGAGTTGAGAATCTCAATTGCCGGCTATTATCACCACCTGGCTCGCTGGGTCGCTGTGGAGCTGGATCCCCAAGTTCGATCGAGGACGGTATTCTGTGCAACTGATGCTGCGATAGATTTAAGGCGCTTCCCCCGGGAGAAAAGATGTCGCTGGCATCTCTGAGGCGGACACTGCCGTGTCCTGAGATGCCCTGTTTCAAGAGTCCGAGACGACGATGGCGCGTACCAGGACAGGCAAACGGGATGAGGTGTCCCTCACGATGGGACCAATCGTGGGGCCACCGCTCATGGTCCTCGCGGGGATGGCTGTTGTGATCTTCATTGGCCGCACTTATGCGCAGATAGCACGACGGCGGCGGTTGCGCCAGGCACTGGACGACGACGTCCAGACCGAGTTCTCCAGGTCAAACATCGTCCTCGCCAAGCTCAAGCAACATCTGTTATACGCGCCGTTGTTCGGCAAGCGGCACAGTCGCGAATTCCGGCCCCTAGCCAGGATCCACGCAGGATCCCTCCCGCTGCGGCTCGAGGCCGTCGTGATATCCGCATATATTATCCTGAATATCGTCTTCTGCGTGGCGACGGTGGACTGGTCCGGGGATTTCTACGCGACGATCCGCAGGCTCAGACGGACGGCAGGCAACCTAGCTGCGCTGAATCTCCTCCCGCTGTTCCTGACCGCCGGTCGGAACAATCCTCTGATACCGCTGCTCGGGATATCGTTCGACACGTTCAATCTGTTCCATCGCTGGATCGGGCGGATTGCGGTCGCTGAAGGCGTCGTACATGCCGTTTCGGTGACGGCGAGCATAGTCCGAGAGAGTAAGTGGGTACTTTGTCTATGGGGAGGAAAGTCGGACGTAGGGAGAGGTACATTACTGACGCAGAGGATACATGCAGATGGATGGCAAGCCTTTGCAGATCATCTCAGGCCAGGCGGGCGACTGTTATTTGGTCTCATAGTGAGTCTTGAATTCTTTACGTGAATTGGGACGGAGCGTGCCAGTTTCACAAGCTAAAAGTGTGTCTTTCTCCAGACTGCTTGTACGTTTGTGGTCATATTTTTCCAGTCGCTGTCGCCGCTTCGTCACGCGTTTTACGAGTTCTTCCTCCATTTCCATACTGCGTTGGCTGTTACCGCCGTCGTTGCTCTGTCGTATCATCTCCGTGGACGGCAAGCACAGCGCGTGCTCATTGCTGGGATTGTGATATGGGGACTCGATGTAGGTATCTTACATTGATAGCGTGAATCGCGATCACAAGGAGCGCTGTTCTGACGAAAAAGCGTCCAGAGACTAGCTCAAGTGTGTCGCCTGGTCTGGCGTAACTTCGGCCGGAGATGGACGAGGGCGACGATCGAGCTCCTCCCCGGCTCCGTGGCCCGGGTCAACGTGTCGATGCCGCGTCCGTGGAAGTTCAAGCCGGGACAGTATGTGTTCCTGTACATCCCTGCGCTGGGTCTGTGGACGTCGCATCCGTTCTCGGCGGCGTGGGTCTCTGTCAGCAGGACGGAGTATTCGGAGAGCAAAGGCTCGAAAGGGTCGATGGATGCCCTGCTTGAAGGAAGGCTAGAGACCACGGTCTCGTTTCTGATCCGGAAGCGGGACGGGTTCACGAGGAGGTTGCTGGATGCTGTTGAGAAGAATCCTGATGGCAGGGAGCGTATGGTAGCTCTGGTTGAGGGGCCGTATGGTCTGTCTCTCTCTCTCTCGCTTCCCGTTCTTGATATTGTTGCTTTAATTAAGAAAAAAGTGAACACCTATCTCTTCTGATTCTAACATCTATACAGGTGGCATCCATTCCTTCGAATCATACGGAACGGTCATCCTCATCGCCGGTGGCATCGGCATCACGCACCCGATTTCGTACACGCGGGAGCTCATCCACGGCTTCGCGAACCGCACAGTCGCCATGCGAAGACTGACCCTGATCTGGGTCGTGCGAAGTACAGGTTCGTCTCTTCTCTCTTACTTTAGCCTCCTAAAGACTACGGTACATGCTAATTCAAATGATATACACCAGCCCACCTCTCCTGGGTCCAGCCCTGGATGACATACATCCTAACACACCCATCCGTCCGACCCACCACCACCCTCACGCACCACCGATCCCCTTCCCCCTCCCTCTCGATTCGCATCTACGTCACCGGCCGGAGCGACATCCCCTGCGCAGACGACAACATACCCGTCGACCACCACCAACTCCCCTGGCCGCGTCTCGCGCCGCCCACCGTCCCCATCGACATCAGTCCCGGGAAACCGCGCTTCAGTGAGCTCCTAGAGCACGAGATGCAGGCGCAGGTCGGCGCCATGGCCGTCAGCGTGTGCGGACCCGGCGCGATGGGTGACGACGTGAGGGAGGCGGTTCGCGGCATGCTGCAGGGCGAGGGTGCGAAGAGGGTCGATTTGTTCGAGGAGGCGTTTTCGTGGTAGGGGTTGTGCCGTGCTGTCTCTCTGCCTGTCTGTCCGTCTGTTTTGCTTGTATCGGGTTGGGTTTGAGTGGATTGGGTGGCGTTTCGCTGGTGTTTGGGGTTGGGGATTGATTTGATTCTGACTTGAGTTGATTCTTGAGTGTATGTATTCATTTTGTGGTTTATGTTCTGCGCTGTACTTAGTAACGTACTGTTTATCTGTTCATCTCCCATTCAGACGCGCGTTTCGATAAGCTATCGAGTTCATGTTTACGATTCACTGTATAGGTCTTAGCCACGAACAGACAGACATATCTGTCTACCCTGCGACTCGAATCGAACGATTTGTATCCTAGAACTAGAAACCTAGGTCTCAGTCATCATTCATTGGAAGATAAAAGTCCAGCACCTACCTAGACTTAGAGCTAGCCAGGGTAGGGCAGGCAGATAGATAGCTGCCTGTGACCGCACACAATATTATTATTATAAGCAATCCCGATATGATCTTAAGAATATCAATCAAATAAATAAACAGAGTTGACTTCGGGATGAAATGGACGAATTGATTAATATTAATAGCCAACTGACCTGACTGGCTACCTATACTATACTATAGCGAAAGCGATGGAGAGAGTGATGAGTGATTGATGGTGGTGGTGGTGGTGAATAGGAGCTTCCTCCTGGGGAAAATCTACAATGGCTGTCGTTAATTGTATTTATGATGTTGAGTCAATATTTGATTCCCTCCTTTGAAAAAAATATGTCTGAGACCTTTTTTTTTCTATTTTCAGAAGCTGTAGGGGTTTTTTTTTATCTGCTCTGCCCGCCGGCGGGAACCTGTGCCGTCTAAAAAGGTTTAGGTTAGGGTTAGGGACTATAACTGTACCTATTATTCAGTGAATAGTTTCCTATTGTGATGCATACATAATGGCTCAAGATGGAGTCACTAGATTAGATACATTAAAGGCTCGATACATTCATTAGGTATGTACAGTACATTTGGTATATGATCCAGATATTTGCAGGATGCGTCACGCAAACGCAGACCTCGATACAAATATAATATAGTACTTCCAACACAGAGCCATAGCAATCATATTAAATGTCGATGTCCGATCGAATTGATCTACGCTAGGCTAGGCAAACCCCCTCGTCTTTTCGTCGCACCACTCCCAAAACTCCGCCGCCCGCCCCGTCCCTCCATCCTCGTCCTTCCCCCTCAGCGACGCCAGGATATCCTCCCGCGGCGCCGGATGCCACCGCCCCCAGGGTATCACGTACCCCCCATGCCCACCACTATTATTATCCCGCGCAGCGGCAACGGTCACCTCATCCGCCAGCCCGGCCCACAGCGCCGTGTACGCGCCGTACACGCGGTCGTGGATGAGCGGCGTCAGCAGCAGCCGCGCGTGCTTGGGGCTGTGCCGGAAGATGCCCGTGTCGATGATGCCCGGGTTGTGCGTGACGCTGACGATGCGGTGGGTCGGGCCGTAGCGCCGGTTGAATTCCGACGCGAGGAGCCAGTTGCCGGCTTTGGAGATTGCGTACCAGGTTTGTTTGTCGATATTTTTGAGGGAGGTTGAGGTTGGTGAGGTTGGTGAGAGGGAGAGTGAGTCGAGCTGCGCCGGGTCCGGCACGCCGCCCTCTGGAGCGGAGGTGTCGACCACGATGGACGAGGACCAGATGATCCGGACCGAGTCCGGCGCTGTGTCCTCTGCGGCTGCGGCCGCTGCGAGCAACGGCAGCAGCAGCTTCGTGAACAGGAACGGACCCAGGCAGTTTGTCGCGAGCTGCAGCTCGTAGCCCTGCGCGGAAACGCTGCCCTCGGGGGGCATGGCGACGCCGGCGTTGTTCCAGAGGACGTCAATCTTGGTTTCTCGCCGACGGAGGGTCTCGGCGGCGGGTTTGATCGTGCGGAGGTCGGCGAGGTCGATGTAGAGATATTCCAGCTCGCCGCAGTCAACTTTCTCATTTGTGCCAGTCACAGTCCCATTGCCAGTTCCATTATTGCCAGCACTGCTTGCGCACGACGAAACAATAGCTTCAATGGCCGCTCTCGCCTTGCCCTCGTCCCTGGCAGCGATATACACCTTCCCTCCCTTGGCGTACAGGATCCTTGCGAGCTCGAACCCGATCCCCGATGTGGCGCCCGTCACGATGAAGACCTTGCCGCTCTGGCTGGGGAGCGTCTTCTCCCTGAGCGGGGGCGGGGAAGAGGGGAAGAGCTGCGTCCAGCAGGTGCCCATGGAATCTTGTTCCTTGGGAATGGATTATCCGGATTAAATATCGATACAGACAGGTGAGATATGAACCGGGTTTCGTTTAGTATGTATGCGCGGTATATGCATGTATGGGGTCCTTTTTGTATCTTTCTCCTTCGAGGGTATATAGATAGTGGACCGAACTGGAACATGCCAAGATGTTATCTCATGTACCTGGGTATATGTATGTGCAGTATATATGCATGTCATATATGGTTATTGGATCAAGTCTTTACAAAATGGAAATGGGAACATAGATTGGGCCGGATCAACAGTGCCGGGCCGTGCTTTCTCAAGACATGACTGACTGACCGACTGACTGAATAGATGAAATGCAACGGAATCATACAGACGACAGACAAGAAAAGCAATTAATGCAATAGTAAAGCAGAGAGGGGGAGAGGGGAAAAGGAAAAAGAAAAGGGAAAGCAACCGACGGAACAGAGCGGAAAGAGAAGAAGAAAAACGGCAGCGAGCAGCGGAATTACTCCAAGCCCTGGTCACAGAGGTCGGGTCTTGTCCGGTCTGGTTTACCCAGGTGCAGGACTGGGGTTGGAGTGGGTTCGGTCCGGTTTCAACAACCTCCCTATCCGGTAATTCTCGCCGGCCTAGGTACCACCTGCAGCTAAGATTAATATTAATAATAACGCAGCTAGCCCCGGAGCGAGGTATGCACGGTAGCAATGTCGCTATGTGTGTGCTAGCGATCATCTTGGAACTTTTCCAATGTTGTATTCGATCCGCTCGGCATTGCGTAGATTCCCGCTTTTTTTTCTCGCCATCTTCCCCCTGGGATGGCATGGATGGTCCTAGATCAGTCGCTTGCTCTTACATGTCGACATGATTATTGGAGAACGTATGTATGTACATACATGCCACTTTCAGTCTTGATCCAGTACATACCCAAATAGGGAGGTACTGTACTAATGTAGGTTCTTTCGCTTTCTTTCTTGCTTGGTATGTAAAGTGGACTGACACGTCAGCGGGAGATCGCCGAAGTAGGAAGTTGAGAGAGTACCATACATACATACATACATAAGCAATTACAAACAGGAGCCCGATAATGCAGAGATATGGAGGAAATTGTTAAGTTGACTGGAAACAAATGGATCATGGGACTTGGGAAACTGGAGGACAGCCTCCAATGACTTAATCTGGATATTAAAAAGACACTTCAAAAAAGGAGAGAGAGAGAGAAAGAGAGAGAGCAGGCTTACCAGCGCAAGTGTATGAAGCCACTGCACGCGGGATTCATACAAGCATTCTATCCGCTGCATTATGATACACTAGATACCGTGCATCAAATCGGACTTTGTCAATTTCCGGCTGACTTGCTGGAAGGTAACACCAGGCAAGTGAGAAGGCAGGTCACAGGAGCTGTACCGTCCCACCGTGGCTGGGTTTGAGCCGCTGGGTATAAAATGGAGTATCGAAACCACGGGAGGATGCTGAATGTATGTAGTCCGTCTGTTTGAGTATTTGTTCGTATCATGGATACGAATGTCTTCTAGAACCCTTTTGATATCGTGTCCGTCTAGACTGTATCTATTCTATCCAACAAACAAGTATCCAAAAATGGATGGAAAAAATAATCATGAGATACAGCCAAATAAACGAGACTCGGTCTTCAACCCCGGCGATTCCGTACTATCTTCATAACCCATGCGTGTCGAGTAACTGTACAATAGTACTGGACTCATGCAGAGCTGCTCCGCCCCGCCGCAAGAGCCCACCGCACCAAGTCGGCAATCGTCCTGCTGACGGCCTCACCGCGCGGGATCTCATGTCCCCCGCCGTGGTTGTAGGCCTTCCGCGTCTGCGGGTCGCAGAGACTGCTCAGCTGCATGCCCGCAAAGTACCGCGGGTCCCTGGAGCCGTAGACGTGCGCTGTCGGGATCTTTATCTGCAGGCCCGGCGGACCCGAGACCTCCCTGGCGGCGTCCTCGACCGAGTAGCTGTCGGCGTCGTCGACGGCCGTCCACCGCGCGGAGCCCTGCGCCAGGATGGCGGACGACGCGGCCTTATCGGACAGCGCCCTGCGGGACGCGTGCTCGCGCTCCCACGCCCCCGGCGTGACGGAGAAGCCCAGGCTCTCGGCCACTTTGAGCGGCGCTCCGCCGCAGATGAAGATGGCGGCCTTGAAGGGCGGAGGAGGGCCCTTGGCGTCCGCCTGGGCCTGGTGGTGCAGCAGCGCCGCGGCGGCGAGCGCGCAGCCCTGCGAGAAGGCCAGGACCGCGTCGTACGGGCCGGAGCGGGCGATCAGGTCGGCGAGCCACTCGCGCGCGACGTCGACCTCGTCGGGCGAGTCGTCCTCCCAGAAGGCGTAGTATGGCGGGGGGTAGAAGAGGTCGATGCCGGGCGCGGGCGGGGAGGAGAGGGGGCCGTCGACAAAGTCGAACTCGATGTCCAGGCCCTCGAGCAGGCGGCGGAAAGATGCTGTGTCGTCTGTTCAGCTGGCAGGATCAACGGATCAATTCTCAAGGCCTCTTACTGGTCTGCGACTTGAAGATGGCAGCGCTGGTGCCTTTGCCGTGGAGGCACAGCACCCTCATCGTGGGATCGCGGGGCAGCGTTGGTCGGCTGTTCTAGCGCGTGGAGGATGCAGCTATAGCAGCTATGGGTATAACGTCCAGTGCGTGGGATAGTCTATAGGTCAAAGTCCAAACAGATAACTAACATGGTGAGGTTTCTGCAAGAAACGAAACCGAAGCGTAAGATGGGTGGTATCGACGCTGCACGATGCTGATGTCGCACGCCGCGTTCAGCCAGCCTCCGGATGCCGCTGGTCGCAGCAATCGGCGGCCTCAGCCTCAGCGCGCTCCACCATGCAGCGCACCGTGTCTGAGAACACCGTGAGCCTGAAGAACCTGCAAGAAGCGACGGCTGAAGCACTTGTGGCGGAGTGATATGGAGAGGTATGGTGTTGCTGTTGGTGCTGGTGTTTGCGACCAGAGCAGCAGAAACACATGCGGGCCATATCGAGGGGTATCCTGATGAGCTGGGAGATCTACAGTACATGTATACATGTCAGCCAGCAAAAAATACCAGTATCTGACTGCAACCAGTGGCCTTGGCCTCTTTTTGTAGTTGAGCGGCATTTTTGGTCAACAATACATCTACATTGCAGCCATCGACACCACTGACGCTGAAAGAGCACAGAGTACGGATATGGTGCTTAGCTCTGACCATGCTAAGTTTACGTTATATTACCTACATCATATCAAATGGAGCTGCCTCAATGCCAAATCGACGAATCAAATTAATTCCCACCTTGTCTTCTGTGAATATTTGCAGGGGAGGAAAGGTGGTAATGGAAATATCTGATCTGATCTGATCTGATCTGATCGAGGATACTCTGGTGAAGCAGAGATGGAAGACGCCGACGCCGACGCCGGACGCGCCATGTCGAATCAAACGTCAAACAAGAGCAAAAGAGGAATGGACCGAATCTGTCCGCTTGTTGAAGGAGCGGGAATAAAGTGGAAAAGAAAATATGTATGTATCTGTGTACAGTACGGTGCAAGGGGTGTTGAACGCCTCTTCCTCCCAATTTACCTGGGTGTCATTCCACTCATTTTATCCATCTTGGCTCCGGGTCTCACATATTTATGTCACCTCCACGCTTCCGGCCGCGCTCAACGACAACGGCGTCGACGGCGACAGACCCACGCGCATCTCGGCATCCTGCATCGTCAGGATCTTGTTCTTGCCGCTGGCGATCCCGAAGGCCCGCTTGATCGCTTTCCAGCTCTCGACCAGCGCGAGATACACCGCCACACAGCCAAAGACGATGCCCCACTCCCAGGTGATGCCGTGGTGCTTGAACACCACCCGGTTGATCACGGGGAGATAGATGACGGGGAAGGCGATGGTGAACCCGGCGACGACGGCCCAGAACAGGAACCGGTTCCGCCAGAGCGTGGGGAAGATGGAGAATTTCCCCGGACAGCGCACGGGGTCGAGGTTGAATAGGGATCGCGAGAAGTGTTTCACCTCCCATGCCGTGACGAGCAGGAGGAATGTCAACGTCGCATAAGTCGTGGCGCGCGCGCGGAAAACTACATCGCAAGTGTCGTTCCAGCCCTCGTTACAGTCGATTCCTAGATCAGACGCTCCCGAGCCAGCGCCGTATACAACGGACACGAAAGCCACGAGACAGAGCGATCCCATGATGGTGCCGTAGATCATTTTGTCCGTGATGAGCTCGCGCGTAAAAACACCTACACGGAGATTATGCGGCGGACGATACATGATATCCGGCTGGGATTCTTCCAGTCCAAGACCCAGTGCCAGGAACGACGACGTGATCAGATTGATCCACAGGATCTCGAGTGGCGAGAGCGGAAAGACCGAATTTCCAGCGCTGTCCTTGAACGCAAGGGCGATCAAAAGCAGTATCACCTGGGAGATGTTCGAGATCAGCAGATGCATCAGGAACTATGTATCAGTCAGTATAGGCAGCATGAAACATATTTCAGGGAATTACAGGCCTTTTGGATATTGTCGAACAATCTCCTTCCTTCCTCGACTGCCTTCACAATCGATGAGAAATCGTCGTCCGTCAGGACCAAATCGGCTGCCTCTTTGGCGACATCGCTGCCATTCTTCCCCATCGCAATACCAACATCAGCGCGTCTGAGGGCCGGCGAGTCATTGACCCCATCTCCGGTCATGACGCAGAATGCGTTTCTCCTGTGCATCGCCTCGACCATTCGAACCTTGGTCGTTGGGCTGCATCGCGCGATAACGAGAGGCAGTGCCTCCATCTCGTCGATTTCAGCATCTGTCAATTTGTCAAAGTCCGCGGCAGCCATAGCAACCTTGCTGGCTTGCGCTCTGGGAATGGTTGTGCCAAGAATGCCAACTTCATATGCAATGGCGGTTGCTGTTCGGATATGGTCACCTGTGAGCATGTGGACCGTGATGCCCGCCATCTGGCATTTCCTAACTGCTTCGGCCGTCTCGACGCGAGGAGGATCGTACAATCCAACGAGACCGACAAACTCAAGGCCCGACTCTGCTATGCTTCGCTGGGACAGCTGGCTCTTATCGTCGACCGGGATCCTCTTATGGGCAACACAAAGAACCCGAAGCCCTTCTCCGGCCATCCTGTCAGCTTTCTCTTGAATTTCATTCTTCTGCGCTTTATCAGCCGAGAGGATTGGGATCAGGGCCTCTGTAGCTCCTTTAGTGTACACGTTGTTAATATTCTCTGAGCGATTTTTGTAGATAACTGTCATTCTCTTGATGGCTGAGTCGAATGGATATTCTGCGAGGAGATCCAGATTGCCATCTTGAAGCAATGCAGACTTCCCCCAACCAAAACGCATGGCCAAAACCTGAAGGGCAATCTCCGTTGGCTCTCCAACAGCCATCCAGTTGTCTGAGGTGCCTTCTGACTGTCCTGTCGCGATAGTGGCTTTCTCGTCGCTATTGTATACCGTCGACATATTGCATAAAGCGATAGCACTTAGAAAGGTGCTCAACGCACTGCTACTTCCGAGCCCTTTGGAGCCGATATCGACACCATCCATTCGAACGGAACCGCTCGTTGGATCGAACGGATTAGTCGTGTCATGAACGGTCAGCGAACCGGCTTTGGGGATCCAGGCTTTTCGAGCGATCATTTTCCCTTGAGTAAGGGTACCCGTCTTGTCGGAACAGATGTTGGTCACTCCGCCCACTGCTTCCAGCGATTGGAGCTTCCTGACAATCACGTTCCCCCTTGCCATCGCCTTGGTACCAACGGCGACAGTGATGGTGAGGACCGCTATAAGCGATTCCGGAATAACGGCAACCGCAACACATATTCCGTAGATCAGTACTTCCCCGTGAACATCCCATTTGTTCGCGGAAAATACGATAATTGCTAAAAGCACTGCCAAAGCAAAGAGAACAAGTGCAAACTTGCTCAGTTGGACTTGCAACGGGGTTCCTATCAAACCAAGGATATTCATAGAGGTGATCTTAACCTTATTCCATGTGCGAATCATGAGACGTGAGCTCTTTTGCTCCGTTCCCTCACGCAGGAGGCGTGCAATCTTCCCGACCTCGGTCATCATGCCCACGGCAACTACTATTCCGGTAGCTCGACCCTGGGTCATCGTGCTCGCCGAGTACGCCATATTCGTGCGGTCGCCGATCGGGATATCACGATCGGTGAATGTGGTGTGCGGTGTCTTTGAGACAGGCAATGACTCACCCGTGAGGAGTGCCTCGTCCGTTGAGGCGTTCATGCCATCGAACAATCTCAAGTCGGCGGGCACAACGTCGCCCACCGCCAGGTGGACGATGTCCCCGACGACGAGAGTTTCTGCCTTGACGGTATGGATTCGTCCATCACGGACGACTTTGCATACTGGGGCTGAGAGAGCCTGTAGAGAAAGGATAGTCTGCTCTGCTCGGTAGTCTTGCGCGAACCTGACAACTGATCAGAGACATCGTCGGGGAAAGTACTGATATATATCACCTACCCGACGACAATGTTCAGGAGGATGACGGCGGTGATCACCCCTCCTTCTATGTAGTCATCGATACCGAAGGACAGAGACATGGTAATGAGAAGGACCTAGACAAGCAGGACATTAACATCGCCCTGCATCCAAGGGACCACATGAACCTGCGGTGAGAAAAGGGCAATTGATGGGCTCAGATCATACTAAAGTCAAGCTGTTCGAGACTTGCCTCAGCAGTATTTTCCACACCGATATATCCTCCGCTGCCTTAACCTTGTTAGGTCCATCTCGGCGAAGACGAGATGCCGCTTCGGCACTAGAGAGTCCATTTCTAGAAGAGACGGAGTGTCAAAGGCGCGCACTACAGCAGAGGACAGGGTTAGGAAGCGCAACGTACTGCAAATCGACTCCCAGCAAAGCGGAGAGGTCCGTGACGGGGATAGTATGGGCATATTTACACTGCTCCTCTCGACTCAGGTGCTTCGCCTCCGAAGGAGCTTGGTCACAGCTTGCACACTCTAGCTCTTTGCTGTCTAGAGCTGCAGGAACCTTCTCCTGGTGTTTCAAGTCGCCTTGTGAGCGATCTAAGGCTGATCCTGGGTGTTCTTCATTCGTAGAAGAACATAAAGGAGGCTCAGTCGATTCCTCGACATCGGGTGGGGAGGTCTCTATGCCCATTCAATTGGAGTTTTGCGGCAAACGAGAGCTGAGGTGATCTATAAGCAGACCGTGCAGGTTGAACGAAGGATGGGGGACGCTGTCGAGCTCGAGGCCGCTGACCGATAAGAGACGCGTGAGCATTCACGGCGAGGGGAGGTGCATTGCCAGATATAGGCCAAGCTCTCCTGGGTCAGCGATGAACGGTGAGGGGTTCCCCATGGCGACAGCTGCGTCCTCGACAAATCATCTCGAGATCTCGAGTCGATAGCATCTCTGCTATCTCGGCAGGCTGACCGGACGATGCTTGGATGGTCGATCAGGCGCCACCGGATTGGCGAGCCGAGAAGGTCTGGGGAAGCCCTGCGAGGGCGGCGTGTCGAGGCCTCGAACCAGCCTATCTCGCGGCCTCCGCCCGCGTCCGCTGCTCTCTGGCGTATCCCGGGTCCCTCGACAGGAGTCAGTTGCAGCCTGAGGCCCCTCTCGCGTGCAGAAAGCCCATTCCATCCTCCGTGGTCGGTCAATATACCTCTTGCGATACAGTCATGTCGATGCTGCGTCCCCCAATGCCCAGAGTGGCTATGTTCTTGGGGCCAAGACGACTGTTGCTCGTCCCAAAAAGCCGAGAGATTGGCAGTCTCGGTCTGCCTGTTGCAGCGCGTGGATCGGGAGCTTGCGTTCCATCTCTCCAATTATTGCACAGTTTGTCGCGTGCTTCTCTCTCTAATGACCAGGAACCTATTCTTCCATCGAAATACGCAGGATGCGTGGTCTGGTTCCAGGAACCCTCGCATATAGACCGTTCAAGATTGTTGGCTCCAACAGCCTGACTCACGGAACGCGCTAACACTCCTAACCAGCCTATACTATTGTCCACAGGATTGCCGGTTTGTTCCATCGTCTTAACCTGGGTATTATTGGTCCTCTGGCACGAGGCGAGAACAGTAGCTCTGCGGGCACTGCTCCGCTATATCCCCGTTGTCTCGTTTCGTCAGTCCCATGACCCAAGGGCACGTCGACTTTCTGCTATCTGCAGCACAATTCTCCACATCGCTGCACCTCTGTACGGAATGAAAAAGGCCAGCTTTGTACCTTTCCTGTGCGATGAGGTCATCCAAGACCGTTATGTACTGAGTATTCTGAATGTCGCGATGTCCATCGGTGAAGCGGCGTGTACGTCATCACTTCTTGGATGTACTGACGAGTAGCTTCGAACCCTGGTTCCAGGTCCCGAGTCCAGTGAGTGCATCATATACAGTGCCCGAGTGTCCTTTGCCATTCCAACTGCGCTGCAAGAACAATTCTTCTGTCATCTTCAGATACTGGACGACATGCTGTTGAAGGGTAATTGATAGAAGGACGCGAAAGGATGTCCTCATTCGAAGTTAATTAATGCACTTTTCTCCTAATTTCGTCATCTCAATGGAGCAACTGACTCCCGCGCGACAACTCTTCTCGAGTGGCCCCACATTACGCGGCATACTACAGTCGATCGAGTTTTCCTTGAATGTACGTGATCAATCACAGATATCTTAGCTGGGTTTTATGCATTGGGACCAAATTTTCCTTTGACTGTCAAATAAGACGACTATGAAGTACTGGTACGCTCTTAATCACGCAGGATTGAGATATATGTACTCCATCTTTGGAACGGAGAGGTGTCTCTTCCCGCATGCTGCGATCGCCGCTCACTTCGACGAGGCGATCTTTGCTTCGCTGATACTCCAAGCATTCTTCCACGCCCCAAAGCCCGCCGTTATATATGTGCGGCTGCCAAGGGATAAAACCGATTGACAGGCTGCATCGAGTCCTTAACTGCTGACGACACATGACTTTGGAAAGAAGGGGAGGTTTGTCTTGCAACAGATAAAGACTATCTACCAAGGAAGTTAATCAGGTGCTCTTTTTTCAGCTGTTGCCATAAGAAGAATACAATAAATATAATAATAATATAAAAATAGGAATCAATTATTGGATCACTTAGTCTCCCTCTAGAGCATTATGAAACCATTTCAAGAAAAATAATTATTATTATAAGTCAGACTCTGAATCATAAGGACAGGAAGAAAATCACTCATGTCTGATCAGATTAAATATAATATATCAACAATGCAGGCAACCAGATATAATTTAATGCGCTCTGCTTCTCTGCCTCACATTGAGTAACTTAGAAAAGAAAGAAAAGAAAAGAAATATTCGGATGGGTGGAAGCAAGAGGGTATTCACCCCCGTCAAGGCTGCAAACAGCAAAGTTGCAATTAAGTGTAGCCATGTGCAATGAATGCTGGGGATACCTTAGATATTCACTTTACCTCACTTTGTCATCCAACTGCGCAAGCTTTTTGTTGTTGTTGTTGTTGTTGTTGTTGTTGGATGAGGCAGGCTTAGACCTCAATGGCAGCCTTTCCCAGCCTCCAGGGCTGCCTGACTGTCACTGCCCTATATCTGAGTTGTAGCTTCCAGCACCGCTGCTACGTGGGATGGGGGTTAATTTTAGAATCGCTTAAGAATTTTTTTTTCCTTTGAACGAGATTAATGGAAACATAAAAGATGTAAAGGGAAGCGAAGCGAAAAAATATACAAAATTGCGGTCTCCGGCGAGCGCAGCCAAGAGCTGGCGTGTCTTGACAAAATAGGACTTTTATAAGTTTTTTCTATGAGGAAAACTGGAATGTAGAAGGACAGAAGAAGGACAGGAGAAGTCAATTGGAATTTTATAAAAGTTGCGTCGTTGTCCATTGGAGTTAGTAGTCCATGGTGCAGGAAGTCTTCCAATTTCTAATTACGTGAGCAGTATTCGAGGCGTTACAGGTAAGTATAAATTCTTAATTCTTTTTGGCATATACAGGCTTAATCAAGAACTAAAATTAAAAACTAAATAACAGGACAGGTCTGCATACAACTGCTTCACATTGACGTAGTACAAGGGTTCCGGAGCACCTCCGCGCGGAAGAATCCGAGGAAGAATCCGCCGTCCGGCGTTACTACTACCGCCGCCCAAGGAAGGGAGCCAATCAGGACGCGCCCCGCAGACTCCTCACTGCTGAAGTCGAAAATTCAGAGAAGCACCGCGTCCTGGTCCTCGACGGCCACTTTAAGAACTGCATTCAGTGCACGTTATCAATTCATTCTCACTTTGTTTCATAACTGAATTAGACACGTCCTAAGACAGGACTTACTTATTCTTTCCCTCCGTCTCGAGCTGTGAAAGTACAAGCTCGTCGCGCCGCATCGCACATGCCAGGTCCTACAGCTACGCTCTCCCCCCTCCACCGCGCCGATGGCTCCGCGTCCTACACCTGCCCGGCGACCGGGTACCAGATCATCGGCTCGGTGAACGGCCCCGTTGAGCTTCCTGGCCGTCGTGACGCGCAGAAGCCGGAGGAGGCGACGCTTGAGATTCTCGTCAAGCCGGGAACGGCCCCCGGCGGAGTCGGGGAGAGGTATGCTGAGGGGATACTCAGGGGTGTGCTGGGGAGGCTGATTCTGGGGAGGGAAAGGGGGTTTCCGAGACGGGGGATTGTGCTTACGTTGGTCGTCCTGGGAGGGGAGGGTGGTGCGAAGGTCGCACGAGGAGAATCGGTGAGTCGGCCCTTTATTGTTGTGGGATTGTGGGGGACTGCATGAGAGAAGGCATTTGTCGGCAGCGGTTGCTTATCTGCTGATTTGTAACAGTATCTGCCCATGCTACCTGCGCTCCTTCATGCCGCCCTCCTTGCCCTCCTGTCGGCTTCGATCCCGATGTCCATGACATACACAGCAACATTACTCGCGGTGACCGCGTCTGGCGAAATTATCCGTGATCCGTCCGTGAAGGACGTGAAGGCCGCTGCTTCGCTGCATGTGTTGGCGTTCACATCCAAGGGCCACTTGCTGCTGAATGAGAGCGAAGGAAGCTTCGACTTTGACACCTGGGAGAGGGTGTACGAGCGCGCATACACGATCTGTCGCGGGACCAAGGTCGGAGGCGCCGATGGGGATGTCAATATGGTTGAGGATGTGGATGGCCGGAGCTTGGAGAGCTTTGTGAGGGAGACCGTCGAGGACAAGATCTACCACGATTATGCATGGAAGGTTGATACCGATTGATCGGGGTGGATACTCTGTGCGGTGTTGCCGCGGATGACCGGCAGATATCACATCATTGCCGTGTGGTGGACTTGGCGGCTGCAGGAGAAACTTTGTGTTGTGACGGGCGTGCCGCGGAGCACACCCTGTCACCATCAAATCGATGGCCAGCTCCATGCGCCCGGTTTTATTCTATCAATCTCCAACCCAGGATGGGCTATTCTCATCGAATCAGAACTTCGTTCTCCGCCGCGTGCTGCGATCCGGGGCCACCTGGAAGAAAGCCCTGGGCGGAAAAACCGACAGGGGCAGCGAACATCAGACATGAACGAAGCGGAGAGGACCAACTCGGAGGTGTGCTTAGGATACGGAGTGGAGTGTGGGGAATAAGGATTATCGAAGAGGGTCAGGTCGGACCGCTCAGGGAAGCTTACAAAAAGGAGATGAGATGATCCTTGCTGAGCTCGGAGGTGCCCGGCCACCTCCACGCATGAAGCAAATTTCCAGATCAAGCAGTAGTTAAACAACCATCTACTTCTGCACTTGCCCTTTGTTGCCAGGTGTTGCAGTGACGGCGGCTCCACTGGCTTTCTTCAGTATGGTGATTTGCTCCGTGCCGGATCAATCGGGAATTTTAGTCGGCAAGAGAGCTATAATAGCTGCGATTAAGCCCAGAGGGATGTATATCTATAGATAACCGCCAGGGTTGGTGATACATGGGGTGTTGCATGGGTTCTTGGCCTAGGGGTTGGGAAGCCCGTGCCCATCGCTGTCTCGCTTCAGATCCAGGGCCTCCCGTTTCACCACTAGGCGTACTCCGTATACCGCGGCGCGAGGAAGCTCGAGTCCGCCGTAAAGCATCTCGTCTGAACACAACAATGATATCCTTCGGTGAGGGAGAGGTCCACAGTGGCCCCGAGAGCATGGAAGGCTGGAGAATGGACGGGACTCGGTATCAGTGTTTGACAGTTTAGACCCTGTTGTCGATCGCTGCCGGAGCCGTGTCAGATAATTCATGCATTAAGGTCGCGAAGTACACTATCGGGCGACAGCGTGCTTCACCTTGAGATGCATTTGTGTGGAATAGATGGAAAGAACACGAGCATCCGTGTTTGAAGCGAGTAGGCTGTAAACCTGTGGCCATCTCTTTCCCTGTATAAAGGCGGCGTCCCTGGGGGAAACAGTCGAAGATCAGTCGGCGACTCGAACTCAACTCCCCGCTCCACCACCCTTTGTTTCCTTTCTGCGTACTCCTCGGTGCTGGTCACCGTTCATGCTCTTTTTTTTTTTTTTTTTTTTTTTTTTTTTTTTTTTTTTTTTTTTTTTTTTTTTTTTTTTTTTTTTTTCGAAGCTCTTTCTCTCATTTCCGGCTTTCATTTGCTTGTCCATAGACTATAGACCTGTATAGACGCCAGCTGCCTGCTCTCGACTTGCCGTTCGCCCCACTGGTAAGATCTCCAGATCGTCCATCTCATGGCTTCGTGCAGGATTGTCGCTGAGAATGTGCTGACAAATGCTCTCTCGCCAGGTTTTGCTGGCATCTACGAAGAACCCGCTCTCTGAAGCACAGGACCGACTGGGGAGGCTGTCCCGTCTTATCTCCAGCGTCTATCTCCATCGTCAGGACCGTGCGACCGCACCTCAGGGGCACAGCCGATCTGTTCCCGATATTGCCAAACCATCGAGCTCTTCAGCGGCCAAGATCTCCACCGTCGAGACCCCCAACGATCACTAATCAACCAACGCCGCCATCCCTGGCCAGGCCCCGCACACCGAGCTTCCCACCGAGCGCCGTGGACGTTAGGCTGGCTTAACGCCCTGTTAACCCCACCAGCAATCTCTCCCGAAATCCCGGTTCCTACAGTCCTGCTTCGCGGCCGGAGACTTTTGAAGCTTCCAGACCCCCGACAACGACCAGGGAGTCGTCGCGAATCACGTCAGGATCCTGCCGTCAACTACCCAGGGCTGTTCTGCGTCGTTTTCTGGAAAAAAGGCAGCAGCCCGTCTGCAGCCGGACCGGTCCCGGTGTTTGGCCGTCGGGTCGACTTTCCTCGCGATTGATAACCCCGGAGTGGAGTTTAGATTACTCCGCGGCAGCGTGTTTCGCGTCGACGTCAACTCCGAATACGGACGGGTAGCTTCTTGCGATAGAAAAGGCTGACCATTCCCATGGCTTCATCAACGTCCACCCAGCCTGTCGGCCCTGCACAGTCGCCCAACCCAAGTGTCCTGAACCCCCGGGAAGCGTCGAGCTCGAGCCCTCGCGCGGACGGTCCCTTGCGACAAGAAGTTGACAGCTCCCCTTCGTCATCGGTCTCGTCGCGAGCCCCACCCGATTCCGCATCCTCCGTTGAAGACTCGCTGCTGCGAGATTATGCACTTCACATAGACCCGTCACCGACGGACAACGAGATTCATGCCGGCGTTACTGCAGAGGAGCCTGCCAGCAGCAGCCCGAGCGCACCCATCCAAGCCGAACCTCCTCGGGAGGAAGCCGTCTCGCCACTGTCTCCTTCCCCCTTGATACAGTTCCCGTCGCCAAAGTCGTTCTTCAATCATCGCAAGAACGTGCGGTCGATCGATCCCGTTCCACGTCAGACAATCCTCAAGGCCCTGAGCTCGCGGCCGCCCATGTCGGATAGTCCTACCTTGCCGCTGGCGGCATCCCTGACTGCGCTTGTAAACAACTCTTCCAACAATTCCGGCGAAGAGAAGGAGCGCAGATACAGCAACACTTCGTCGCAGATGTTGTCAGCTGCCCTGACGAACCTGCAGCTTGGATTACCAGAGAAAACGCCGTCGACAGCACGATTTGCATTGAAGTCGCCCTGTTTCTTCCATCAGCGGTTTGATGATGCCGTTAATATCCAGAAGATTCTTGACGAGATCGCCGATGACGAGTGGCTGTCCCATTCGCGTCTCGTGCAGACGGCTACTGGCGTGAGGGAGGTGTCGAAGCAGCTGCAACGGCGGCCCATCAAACGTGCCGTCCGGAATGTCATGATCGTCACGAAGGCGCGGGATAACAGCCTCGTGTACTTGACACGGGAATTGGCGGAATGGCTTCTGTCAACCCCCCGGTATGGCAGTGACTTGGGCGTGAATGTCTACGTCGACGCAAAATTGAAAAATTCGAAACGCTTCGACGCAGCTGGGCTGCTGGAAAAGGAACCGCGCTTTAGAAACATGCTGAAGTACTGGACTCCCGACATGTGCTGGACCTCGCCGGAGAAGTTCGATCTTGTTCTCACGCTGGGCGGAGATGGAACTGTGCTGTTTACCTCGTGGCTCTTCCAGCGCATTGTGCCACCAGTTCTATCCTTCTCGTTGGGCAGCTTGGGCTTCTTGACGAACTTTGAGTTTGAGAAGTACAAGGAGCACCTGAACGCCGTGATGGGTGACGTTGGAATGCGCGTCAACCTTCGCATGAGATTCACATGCACCGTCTACCGAGCTGATAGGAGCAAGGGAGCTCAACCGGGCGCAGTAGAAGAGGGAGAGCAGTTCGAGGTCCTGAACGAGCTGGTTATCGATCGGGGTCCCTCGCCGTATGTTTCCAATTTGGAACTGTATGGTGATAACGAGCTCTTGACCGTCATTCAAGCGGACGGTTGCATCTTCTCGACCCCTACAGGTATGTAACTTACCCATTGTCCCTATCGAACCCCGAAACGTGGTTCAGCTGACTGATGCATCTTAGGCTCGACTGCCTATTCTCTCTCCGCTGGAGGTTCTCTCGTCCACCCGTCCATTCCCGGTATCCTTCTCACCCCCATCTGCCCGCACACTCTTTCATTCCGCCCAATGGTCCTCTCCGACACGATGCTCCTCCGTATCGCCGTCCCCGTTTCATCTCGCTCCACGGCCTACTGCTCGTTCGACGGCAAGGGCCGCATCGAGCTTCGCCAGGGTGACTATGTCACCGTGGAGGCCAGCCAGTACCCCTTCCCCACCGTCGTCTCTGGCGGATTTGAGTGGTTCGAGAGTGTCCGGCGGTCACTGCGGTGGAACACCCGTGGAGCTGTGCAAAAGGCCTGGAACAGCGACAAGGCGGGAGCGGACGACGAGGATGAGCAGTGGGACATTGATACCGACGCCGGCATCGCCGGCACGGATAGCGGCGTCGGGCCCAGCGAAGACGGTGATGCAGGGAGCCCGATAAGACGCCAGATGAGCTTGCTGAGCATGTAGGGCTTGACTTCCCTGTCTTCTTTTTTCATATATAGCCTGATTTTGTCGAGTTGCAGGGTTCTTCTCTCTTCTCTCAAGAGAGTCTTGAGTATCGGGTTGGCGTTTCTGATAAAGGTCTTTGGTCTCATGTGCTGAGCACTTGAAATGCCGGTTTATCTATCGACACCGGTCCTTTAATTTATTTTTCCTCTTCGGTGCCGTGACATGTCATGTCAATCATTAGATCAAATGTCGCGCCTTTTCTATGGCATTGATTATATCCGCGGCTTTTCTCTACCGTACATGCTCGTTTAGACGCACATACCATCGGTCGGTCATAAGCCGCCATTCCTATTGATTATGTTTCTGAAATTTTTAATGCTTTCCTTCTTGGAAGATCACGAGACCTCGCTGTCTACGGATTTCGCATATTTTAGAAACTAGAATTTAGATGACACTGCGAATGCAGAAAAAACGTCTCAAGGCCCAATGTCTACTAGGGTCTTGAATCCTGCACGAGTCCCTGATTATGTGTTCCTTTTTTTTCTCCAGTTCAACGTTCATGATTTATAATTATATTTTCTTTTCTGGTCCTGCCAGAGTTGAAGAACAGTGGAGATTCCTGGCTCTATGTGGATTGTTTTGTCCTCCGTGCTGATAGCGCAGGCTTAGCAGAATCCAGGGCATGTCAGCCTAGGCTGAGTGCTATTATAATTATCTATGCTGTATCATACGGGCAAAATTGGGTGAACGAAAAAACAAAATTAAGAGAGATCTATTGGTTTGATTGTTCTTGCTTTTGCTTGCGATGTCAACCGGAGTACATACTACGGACGGAATAAGGGTGCGAGGTTATCTCCCCACTCCTCTTTGTTCTCACTGAGAAAAGGAGAGACTGAAGAGCTAGCTAGCTCTACCCGCTGATTTTTTTTATAACATGTGTACAGTAGTATATCATGAGCAAATTGCATGCAGCGTTTCTTCTTCGAGCCGAAATGAATGGCTACTGTTACGGTAGATATTGAACTCCTTTTTCTTATATAGATAAAAATAACTCTGCCTGGTAAAGCTGGCAGGGATTGAATTGACAAAAATAATAATTAATAACTCAGTTGATTCTACAAGAATATGGAGCAGCTCCTGGGACTGTGTGCATGCGGTATTATTATCTCCGTTATCACCGGGAGGCCTAAGTCTGCACCATTGGATCGGATTGGATTGGGACATGCCACCCACCTCCTGAGGCTGAATTCTATCCATATCCCTGCACTTGGCTATCGCGTCTTAGAAATACAAATACACACAAAACGAGGTCAGCAGGGTTTTCCTTCTTTCTGATTCATGCGGCGAAATGTTGCAGCAGCTGCAGCTCTACATGCGTTTGATTACTTCGGATTTTATCATCGGATTTAGGGGAATGAATAATCTCATATCGTATGCTGGTCGCCTTGCTTGAGCGCCTCAGGGAGGGACCGGAGAGTATTGAGCCTCCTCTTTCTTCAGATAGATATTTCAAGCGCTTCTTGAACGAAAGTGATGTCATGGAATTCTTATTTAATATAATATAATAAATAGTTGATTTTTAGCTTTGTTTGTTGCCCTGTATCATCCATCTTCTATTGTTTGTACTTAGTGAACAGTGTTATCTCTCCAGTCCTTTCTCATCCTGATTCGAAATCAAAATAAAATCGGAATAAAATGCCATCCAACACCGCAGCCTGGCTGACTGCAGAAAAAGCCACCCCTCTCGAGGTGAAACCCGCACCATACACTCCGCCGCGGGAGAACGAGATCGTCGTCCGCAACCGCGCCGTCGCGATCAACATTATCGACCGCGCCGTCTAGGTCCTGGGCACCGCGCTGTTGCCGTGGCTCACGTACCCGTTGATCCTGGGCGGGGATGTCGCGGGCGAGGTTGTTGAGGTCGGTAGCGCCGCGGGCACGCGTTTCAAAGTCATCGGGCATGCGCTGATTCTGAGGACGAATAACGCCGAGGGCGCGTTCCAGGAGTATACGGTCGTTTTGGCGCACATGGCGTCGAAGATTCCGGACGGTGTGTCGTACGAGAGGGCGGCGGTTCTGCCCTTGGGTGTGTCGACGGCGGCGTGTGGGCTGTTCCAGAAGGAGTATCTGGGACTGAGGTACCCGACTGTGCCTCCTACAGAGCCAGCCGGCGGCAAAAAGACTTTACTGATCTGGGGAGGATCGACCAGTGTGGGGAGTAATGCGATTCAGCTGGCTGTTGCGGCTGGATATGAAGTCATCACAACTGCTTCGCCGAAGAACTTCAACTACGTCACCAGACTCGGTGCGAGCCAGGTCTTCGACTATCACAGTGAGACGGTCGTCGATGAGCTGGTCGGCGCGTTCGAGGGTAAGACGAGTGCCGGTGCGCTGGCTATCGGTCCAACGTCGACTGCGCCCTGCGTGGCCGTCATGGGCAGAGTGTCCGAAGGCAGCAAGTTCGTCGCGCTCACGAATCACCCGCCGAAGGATCTGGTTCTGCCCGACGGAGTGAAAACAAAGTTCATCTTTGCCAGTGACATCAAGGACAATGAGGTCAGCCGGGCGGTCTATGTCGACTTCCTGCCCAAGGCTCTTGCGGCAGGCACCTATATCTGTGCTCCGGACCCGGAGGTTGTCGGGAAGGGACTTGAAAGTATCCAGCCCGCATTTGAGATACTGCAGAAGGGCGTGTCTGCTAAGAAGATCGTGGTCTCTCTGTAAAACCGGTTAGATTTAGAAAAAGTAGATGAAGATAGGGTGGAGCGCTGGGCAAATTGGTTAGCGGAATGCGCTGCGAAGGTTGAATGTGCTGCTATGCAAATATGTATAACCCATAAGGTTATCCATACAGTTCTATATATGCGCAGTACAGAAGCAGTCCGTATATCCACAATGTGAATTTAAGTAGGACTGTCAGACCCGACTCACTCAATATCAAATCGAGCTCTTAAGGACAGAGGCCAGATAGAGAAGAAACTGGGGTCAAGTTATCAAACAGCTCTATGCCTATCCAAGGTTATCACAGTGCGCAAGGTGCGGTATGCGCCTGGGCGTGATGGGATACTGAAGGGAAAAAGGCTGCCGAAGGTTATTTTTGTCATACCATTCCTAGTCTCGCAAATGTCACACAAGTGCGAATCCGCGCTCTTAGCTCTGTGTCATATTATTGGCCCCCTGGGGCACGTTGTTGATGTTGTTGAGCTTGGGACTTGTGATGGACCCGCCGTGGTGGTTCTGGGCCCGAAGATCCACATTAGCTTGTGTTTTGGTGCACCGTGCGCGGTGTCATGCCACTCCGGTGGGACACTCGGATGAGAAACGACTTAAAAGAGTCATGGGAGAAGTACGGACTCCATGACAAACAAGATCTGGGAATGGACAGGTTTTTTTATGCGAGCAGGAATACTGTTTTCCTCGCCTTTGTGGACACTGTTTGATATCGTTGTCATCCTCTGAGGGATGGCGTCTATCCTCGAAGTGGGCAGACGCCTGTTAGTAGCGAATTATCCAGACGGCGCCAGCGACGACTTTGTACGACTCTGTACATCCATAGGAAGTCTCTTCATGTGTATATTGCACACGAAAGCAAATAGAGTGGAGTCAGGGTCAACTTATTGAATGGTAGGTTGTATTGAGGGGGGGGATATGCCACGGTCACCCGTGTCGCATCAGTCCTCAGGTTGAGAATCGGCGTTTCCCCGTTCGTAGGCTGTAACGCTATCGAACGGCGTGCTCTACGTTCGCCTTGATCATGACGGTACAATGGGGTATATCCATCTGCAGCGGACGCTTTGAAAAGGGAATCCAAGGTATAGACGGCTTTCACTTATTCGCCCCAATCACAGCTCTCCGCTAGGATGGCGGCGATGGCCTCGAGGTTTTCCTTGTCCACATCGTCGAAACCGGAGGGTTCGGTGCAGTCGATGTCGATGAGCGCGACGGTCTGTATAGATGCGTATGCGTGAGCCTGAGTTTACGGTTTTGTAGTCAATTCCTCGACAAAGGATAACGCACCTCTCCACGGACAAGAATCGGTACCACGATCTCACTTCGGCTCTCCGCATCGCACGCGATATGTCCCGGGAAGTTGTGCACGTCCGGCACCACTATCGACTCCTTCTTCTCCGCTGCAGTCCCGCACACGCCCTTTCCAAACAGGATCTCCTGGCACGCGGGCTTGCCGTGGAACGGGCCGAGGAGGAGCAACGACCGGTGGTGGGACGCGTATGTCGTCGAGATAGTGGTCGTGACAGTGGCGCCAGAAGTAACAGGTTTCGCGAAAGAGGGGAATTTGTCGTCGCGGACGTAGAAGCCGGCCCAGTTCACGCTGGAGGCGGGGGCAGGAAGCGCATGGTAGGCGTGCCAGAGGAGGGACGCGACATTGGCAAGGTTGCTGGATGGGGTTCAGTCGGTATTATATCCACCATGATCACAATGGACGCTAGTCTCGACTTCCCCAGCCTGGAGGTCTCACCTAATCTGCACATAGCGGGACAATTATTAGCAAGGGTTCTCTCGACTCGCAACCGATCCGGGTCGAATCAAACGTACCCAATTGCGCTGTCCTTCCAATATGCCTTTGATCTGTTTGATCAGCTCCTGGTACAGTTCAGCCTTGGACAACCCCGGAGGGAAGTAGGAGGAGTCAGCGTGGGGCTGTCGACAGCTGTTAGACGAGACTCGAACAAGCGGCGAGATTTGGACTTGAAAGTCCGGCGAGGGGCATCGCGCACCATGTTGAGCTGGTCGTGGGAAACAGCAGGTGGTTATCGAGCAGTTTGGCGCAGTGCTGGAGAACAGAAAATGGACTGTGTCCCCGTCGCGATTCTCACCGGCTTTGCGGTATTTATAAGGATGCCGCTCGTTTGGCCGGACGATGCTAAACGAGGACGGCCCGCCCCGCGCGGGAAAGTCCGGGCGACGAGGAGCCGGCGACCTGGCCAGATCTCCAGCATCCTCGTCGTCCATGTCGCGGTGTCGACAGATCGATGAAAGATTTCACGATCCGGCGGGGTCTGGATTGGCTTCACTGTCGCGCAGACGCGCTCTGCAGCCCCGATCTGGCCCATGCTTCTTCGGGACGCATCTTGCTGCTTGCTTTTCTGTTTCGGGAGAAGAGCACGACCCTTGCGCATCGCTTGCTGCAGAGGGGCTCTCGTGTCCCGCATGCATTTCAGACCAGGCCGATAAGCTGCCGCGCTTGGCTAATGGAATGATGTTGCAGAACGGAGATGCAAGCATCATTGGCTGCAATTGGTTGCTGGGCCCTTCTCTGGGGCTCTTTATCGCGATGCCGCTGATATCACGGCGCCCCCAACTGGGCAAGTACTGCCGAATTAGGCACTTCCATCCTCTTATAATAGGCACTTCTTCCCTGCCTATTCTCCGTTGCTGTCCATTTTCATCTCTGCGTCGGTAGAAGAGCGTCCTCGTGAAGCATGTATTACGCCGTGCTTTTCCCTCTCTTCGTTGCGGCCTCCGCCGCCAGAGATATCGTCTTTCCGCCAGTGGCTGGGGTGGCAGGACCATCCAGTCAGTCACCAATTGGGCTGGAGGAGAAGATCGACATCGTGTCTGGCAGTCAGTTCTCAGGCTTGACGACGTTTGCGCACATGCCATATGTAAATTGCTTTGTGGACAGCGAGGCGGAGAAGGAGAGCTACGACATCGCATTCCTGGGGGCTCCTTTCGATACGGTATGGGACATATGACGTAGGAAGTTTCCTTTTCCAATCGTGTTTTTATTCCTCACTCGAGACTCTGGTCCTCTGAGACCATTGTCGTCCATACCGCGGTCTTGAGGACCGTCATTGTTCATCTTTGGCTGACGATCCTAGGCGGTAACGGCTCGTCCTGGAGCGCGGTTTGGCCCTGGAGGCATCCGACAGGGCTCCAGGCGAATGAAGGGCTGGAACATTTACACCGGCGAGAATGTGTTCGCCAGCTGGGCAAAGGTGGTCGACTGTGGGGATGCGCCATTGACGTTTCTGGACAACACGGTTGCACTCAAGCAGCTGGACTTGGCTCACAAGGTGAGGCCGGCCGGGTCTGGAAATAACTCGTTTTCCGGACCATAGTCGCTACTCTCCAATGAAGAAGCGGTGTTCACGAAAGAAGCTGACGGTGTGGATCAGGTCATCTCATCCCGGCCGGCGAATACGAGCAGCGTTTCTCCCGTTCCCCGCATCATCACCCTCGGCGGAGACCACACGACCACGCTGCCCGCCCTCCGATCGACCTACGAGAAGTGGGGACCTGTCTCTGTGATCCATTTCGATAGTCACATTGGTAGACCCCCTTTTTGTTCCCTTCAAAATCGTATCCTGACGAATCTAACATTCTTTGATACGCAGACACCTGGGATCCCAATGTACTGGGTACGAATTTGCATTCCCCACAGCCGTAGCGTATAGCATTCTGCTCAAGCATTTGCTGATTGACTCATTTATCATCTTCAGGAGGTGGAATATCTGAATATGCGTAAGTCGCATTACTGAGATGAGTTTTCTTCAGTCGACAGAGGACTAATGCTAGTATTTATGTCTAGCGGTGTCAACCATGGCACATTTTTGCATATTGCTCATGAAGAAGTATGAATATTCCTCACTCAATGGCTTGTCCTCATTAATTTCATGAATACCTTTCTACATCTTCATGCTAACGATGTGCCACGACAGGGCCTAATTCACAACTCCTCTATCCATGTTGGGATCCGCGCCCCCGTCCTCCGTCCACAAGGTGACATCCGCAACGATATCCGCTGCGGCTTCGAGATCGTTACCGCTCGGGACCTGGACCGTCTTGGCGTTGATGGCATCGTGCAGAAGATCAAGTCCCGCGTTGGAGACACCCGGGTCTACATCACTGTAGATATTGATGTCTTGGATCCGGCTTACGCGCCTGGTAGGTTCACCATCCTGCACAAACTAACCCCACTATATCTGTCAACTCGAACCTTGACTTGACTGACACAGCCATCTTTTCGACAGCAACTGGCACAGCCGAACCAGGTGGCTTCACGACGCGCGAGCTGCTCACCATTCTGGACGCTCTGCGCGGTCTGCCCGTCGTGGGGGCCGACATAGTCGAGGTCGCCCCCATCTACGACACCGCAGGCGAGACGACAGTGCTTGCAGCGGCAGAGGTCGCGCATTCGTTGCTCGCGCTGATGGTTGCGACACCAGTTGTGCCGTAAGTCATCACTGTACCATGCATAGCGTAGTCTTGGTGTAGGGTACTGTATATACATAGTCTTTTTTTAACTCGTTCTTTCTTTTGGAGAAACCTTTCATGTCTAAAAAGATGTACTGCGAAAAGGGAAAATACATGCAACGGCTGGGATTTACTCGAGTTCACAACCGCTACTTTAACCGGCCTTCATGTCTTCCCCAAACAGAACTCACGGAACAATTACTTGACCATTTGCAGATCTCGAGCTGACTTGCAACATTAGCATCCAAAAGTACTGTACGTTACATACCGTAAATCGCGTTTAGAACGTTCCAGATCGTAGCTTTCGCTGATTCATCCGGCTTACATACAGGGTTTAGCCATATCTAGGACTGAAAATTTCCAGCCAACCTAATAAAGAAACGTGTATTGTTCGTGAGTTGAAGAATTTTATCTAGATCTCAGATCCACGCATCTATGAACCTCTGTGGAGGGAGCCTATGCAGGAGGACGTCTTGTATTTGAGTGCTCTGGAGACATTCAACAGAAAAGGAAACACTCATATCCATATGACAGGCCTCCGTGCTTGAGCTCGAAGATGCTTAATACCACTCCATATCAGCGTCAGATCACACTTACTGCTACCTATAACATAAAGAGCCCATTTCTTAAAATCAAGTAGGTTGTATGCCATCAAATCTGTTTTACATGCCACAACAGAGCTTAGTCGCTTCAGCAGTTTAAAACCTCTTACCAGAAATGGCGGGAACTGAACCACGTGCTTACAACCTGGAGATCATTTTGGATTATCGCACTATCATCAGCAACAACTGTATCACGCCGCGAACTATACATGATTTGCTATTTGCCCATTCAAGTATACCTATGTGGTTGTCGAGTTTGAGGACTGAAGCAAACATGGGCACTAGATTCCCGGGCGCTGTTGTCCGGCGAGTTGCCAGACGCGCTGGCAAACGCCGTTTGCACTGCCAGTTACCCGGGAGGTGCCTGAAACTGCTGCATTCACTCCATGCTGTTGCTCCTTATTTCTTTGTTTTCGACTACGCGTGGTTAAATTATCTCATCTGCCCACAAATGGACTTCTTCATCTAAGCAACTTTGTGGTCTCCTACAATTTTCTTCTGTTCCAACAGTTGCTTGTGTGAACATCCCCAGAAATACTCTCTAACTTGAATACGCGTTATTATTCTCAAACTAAGCTGCTTGACATTCTGCAGAAATAGAGAGATGTTTACTACCTAAGCTGGTCATCATGGCATCCCAGAAGTGAGTTCCTCCGGTTCAGATAGAAGTCAAAGCATAGCTAACTGTTATTTTAAGCGTGTGCTACCAGTTTAGGAATACGGGGCGTTGCAGTTACAGGAACTGCAAATTTGCCCACATCTCGGGAGAAGAATGGCGAGATCGAAATAGTAAACAGCGCAGACAGGAGAGCAAGGCTAATAGGAAGCCAAATGAAGAGCAGATCTCCAACTCAGAGGAAGAATTTCGCACATGGAGGACTAGCATCCCACTTGATCTGAGGTCTGTCAGGCCTTTAGGGGGCAGACTGTCATACTTCTTTCAGGAGGCACGGAGGCTTATTGAGATAGATGCAAATCTCATGCAAGATGTCATTCGGTGCCTCTCACAAGAAGGAGGTCTAAAACGTATCCAGGAACTCATTGAATGGGGATTCGACAATATGTCAACAGCGGCAAAGACCTATGCATTCACGTATCAGATCATACCATTCTTCCAGACTATTTCACATCCTGATGTCCTGGGTTCTCTTGTTCTTGAACAGGCAGTGGGAACAATCTACAATTTCCTCTTCGGAATCGGCGGCCGGCGAACGATCCTTCTCTTTACCTATATCCTAGACGTCTTAACAGCTGCCAACAAAACAGAAGAGGCAACCATTACACATTTGGAGCTGTCCCTTGCTGTCCTTTCGCACATTCTCGACATCAATTCTGCCGCTTTTGTTCAAGAATCCCTTGGGCCGTTGGCGAAGAGGTTTGAAGATATTTCCATTGCTCTACACGCATCTCAAGGGGCGAACCAGCTTCACCTGGCTCGAACATATCTCGAACGGATTCAACGCCGTCTTGAAATTGGTAGCTCTCTGCCGGCGGCGCATCCTGCGACCACGAAACCAGTCGAACAAAAATCTGTGGCCACCTTTGTCACGTATCGCGAACCTCCAGGTGGTCGGCATGACAATGATCACAGGGATATTTGCAAAATAAACATAATGCCCACCTTTGAAGAGATCATGAGTCCGCGGTCTGAGTATCTACCTGTCAAAGATCCTGCGCAATGGCATGTTGCCGGTATTGATGGACTCCTGGATAGGAATTTTCGTCTGTTGAGAGAGGACACCGTCGGTCAGCTCAGAGATGCAATACAGCTGGAACTGCACAGGCTACTCAAACTCAGTCCCCCCAATCGTAAGGATGGGAGATCGAATCAAATGCGAACTCACATATACAAGAATGCCAGGGTGCTTAGCCTGGATTTTGACCGACTCTCCGGTTTCCAATTCGAAGTCCAATTTTCTCAGATACACCACATCCGTTTAATGCCTGAAAATAAACGCAGAGAGTGGTGGCAAACCTCAAAACGCTTACAGGCCGATGCCCTTGTTTGTCTTGCGGATTCAACAGGCTACGCTATATTCTGCACAGTAATCGGGCATGAGAAGGTAGACAGGAAGGACACGGATCAAAAGAAGGATCTTTCCGGGCTTTGGACGAAGGAGAAAACAGCTTCGAGATTCCTGAGTTTGGTGGAGTCGAACGATGAAAATGTGCAACATATACTAAACCACTACCATGCGAGAGATGGGTCATCTACTCTCTCCTTGGTTGAGTTTCCTGGAGTGCTTCTTCCTTCCTTCCAATCAACGTTACGGGCTCTTCAGAACATGAAGGATACCGGCTATCTACCGTTCTCCGAGTTTCTCGCTCCTACAGATCCTAATATGTCTGGTCCCGTTGACGTACCACCGCCTGCATACGCACTGAAACCTGGGTTCAGCTTTAGCCTTCGATGCTTGACGAAGGACGAAGTTGATCTGGAGTTCAGACCTGGCAAACCATTTGATATTCGAGAATTTCAAGAACATTCAATCCTTGACGACGCACAGGCCGTAGCACTGGTCAACACGCTTCAGCGCAAAATTGGATTGATTCAAGGGCCACCAGGCACCGGCAAGAGTTTCACCGGTGTGGCACTCATCAAAGTGCTGTTGGAAAACAAGACACGCGCGGATATTGGGCCTGTAATATGTGTATGCTACACCAACCATGCACTCGACCAGTTATTGGAGGATCTACTTGAAAAGAAAATCACTTCGCGGATCATCCGTATCGGTTCTCAATCAAAATCTGAAAAGCTTGAACCATTCAATCTCAAAGTTGTTGCCAGAGATGCTGAAAAGACAAAAATGGAGAAGTATCAGCACCGGATGCTAGGCCGTGAGCTCGATCAGTATGAAAGGGACTTCCATCGTCTTATCCTCAGGCTTCGCACAGCAGACTCGGAGATCCATATGAAGAATCATCTTCAAAAATATTACGAGAGGCATTATAGACAACTCTTTGCCGTTGACCATGAGGGGTTTCAGAAGCGAAGCGAGAAGCCACGTGCAATAATTGGCGAATGGCTTCGTTCAGGTGTGCCCGGAAACAGCACACCGCGCCACTTGACACAGCTCCAAGAAGCAGATCTCCATGAATTATCAGCGCAGGAGCGGAGACTTTTATACCAGCATTGGCTTGCGGAGATTAGAACAAATCTTCACGATGAAGCAAAACGGGTCCTTTCCTCGTACCGTGATACGAAAGATCGGTATGACAATGTTCGGAGTGAGCAAGATCTTAGATGTCTTCGCAAGGCCGATGTGATTGGGATTACCACTACTGGATTAGCTCGCAACTTGAATATGCTCCGTAGGGTTAGATCGAAAGTCATCATATGCGAAGAAGCAGGGGAAGTCCTCGAAGCTCATCTTCTCACGGCTCTATTGCCGTCCATCGAACACGCAATTCTCATTGGCGACCATCTCCAACTTCGACCACAAATTCAGAATTACGAGCTTTCGCGCGAGAACCCGAGAGGTGGCGAACAATATTCGTTAGATGTCTCACTATTTGAAAGGCTTGTAGAGGCCGAAAGCGGAACAGGCGTCCAGGTACCCTACAGCACGCTTGAGACACAGAGACGAATGCATCCGTCGATCGCGCAGCTGCTTCGCGATACATTATACCCGCAACTGAAGGATGCCCCGAGCGTCTTTGAATATCCGGAGGTCTCAGGAATGAGGAAGAGATTGTTTTGGTTGGACCACAGAAAGCCTGAGGCAAACACATCGGGCGACGATGCCATGGCTACTTCACACTGGAATGATTATGAGATAGACATGACAACGGCTTTAGTAAACCACCTTATCCGGCAGGGGACGTATGAGAGTGGTGAGATTGCTGTGCTTACGCCGTACCTTGCTCAGCTACACAAGCTCCGTCATCGGCTAGGCCAATCCTTTGCTATCGTTCTCGGGGAACGTGATCAAGATGATTTAGATAAGGCCGGTTTCGAGACTGATGAGACCGGGACAAGGACCACTGTAGCCAAGACAACTTTATTGCAGACCCTCAGAGTCGCGACCATTGACAACTTTCAGGGCGAAGAGGCAAAGGTTGTGGTTATTTCGCTAGTTCGAAGCAATGAGCAGAACAGGTGCGGTTTCCTGCGGACGTCAAATCGCATCAATGTCCTCCTCTCTCGGGCAAAACATGGCATGTACATTATCGGAAACTCTGCCACCTCAATTCATGTTCCAATGTGGGCTCAAGTCATCGACATCCTTCAAAAGTCTGGCAACATTGGAACGAGTTTGGAGCTTCGATGCCCTAGGCATCCTGATACTCCAATCGAAGTCTCAAAACCGGACCATTTCCTACAGTTTTCACCGGAGGGAGGCTGCAATCTGCGCTGTGTAAACCGCTTGCCTTGCGGCCACGCTTGTGTTCAGAAATGTCATTCGGAGATTCTGCACAATGCGGTTCACTGCTTGGAACCTTGCCCTAGGCCGCAAAAGGGGTGCAACCATCCTTGCCCGAGGCGTTGCGGCGATCCATGTCCGCCCCGATGTGAGACCAATGTTTTTAAGGAGGATAGAAGCCTTCCCTGTGGCCATTTAGCGCAGAACCTTCCCTGCTGGCAAACTCGAGACCTTGCCACCGTTCGCTGTACTACGGTTGTCAAGAGGGTCGTGCCCGGCTGTGAACACGAGATTAGCATACACTGCTCTATTAATGTTTCTGATCCGGCTTACAAGTGCACAGCTCCATGTCGAGCTAACTTGTCGTGCGGGCACACCTGCACGCGGAAGTGCCTGGAGTGCATAGTACGTGATGGCACAATCATCAGCCGGACTGATCATGGAATTTGCAAACAGAAATGTGGTAGGAAGTATTCGACGTGTGCTCATACTTGCCAAGCCAGCTGTCATGGTCAGGAACCCTGCCCTCCTTGCAAGGCTCCCTGTGATATCCGTTGCGGTCACTCGAAGTGTGTCAAGAAATGCCATGAGCCGTGCACGCCCTGTGCCGAGGAGAAATGCTTGTCTGCCTGCCCGCATAGCGCGTGCTCTATGCCTTGCGCGGCCCCATGCGATCATATACCATGCTCTAGGCGCTGCGAGAAGAAGCTCGCCTGTGGTCATCAATGTCCGTCTGTCTGTGGAGAGAGGTGTCCCGACGAACGATTCTGCCAGACTTGCGGGAGTGAGGAGGTCAAGAACCACGAGGTTGATTTCATCTTGGGCCAACCTTACCGGGACATCAATTTGGATGAGAATCCGTGCATCTTCCCCCAGTGCGGTCATTTCCTGACAATGGAAAGCATGGATGGGCAGATGGATATCAAGAAGTACTATGATGTTGATGCAGACGAGAAACCTGTTGCAATCGCTTCCTCGTCAGAACCATTCTCTATGAGCGACATAAAAACTTGTGCGACATGTCGAGGCTCTCTGAGGGATATCGCAAGGTACGGGCGCCTTGTCCGCCGAGCTCTTCTTGATGAATCAACCAAGAAATTCATTGTGTATCTGAATCGGGAGTATGTCCCACTCGTGCATGACATGGCAGAACAAATCCGACAGCTCAAAGATAAGGATGGAGATGCCGCGCTGAAAAGATTCTACAACTTAGCAGCTATGATCCAAATTGAAGGTCCTCGTGACCATCAGATCAAGTTGATGCACGAGCTACTCAGAAAGCACGACAAGTCGAGATGGAGCGATGTGATGAAGTTGCGCAGTCGTATTGTCAACTACCGTGCAAACGTCAAAGTCGATGAGCAGCCGTTCAATCGAGTCCGTGACATGGTAGACAACGCTCGCAGGCGTAAAGGACTTGTAGCTAAATTTGACTTTGATGAGAATATCCTTCAAACCAAGGGCGTTTTCTTGGCTACGGCGCTCCTCCTCCGGTTGGACATTGCGCTCCTCGCGGACTTCCTATCTATGATGACGAAGGTCAAAAATGTAGCCAATGGAATCACGTTGAAACTGAACCTCAAATCCAACAAAGAAGAATGCCTCGCGCTCATCAACAAAGCAGCCAGCTCACAGCAGATCGCGCAACAGGTCGAGGGCTATATCTTCCTGGCCCAGCTCTATGCCCTTGAGCGCTCTTACGGCGCCAGAACGCCTGATAAATCAAATGAATGCCTCAAGGAAGGCCGTACCGCCATCGAAGCCGCTCGACAGCTCTGCACTGAATACCCCAGCCAGACAAGAGGCCTGTCCGACGAAGTCGACGCGGCAGAGAAGATGCTCAACGGATCGACGTTCTACACCGCCGTCACGAATGAGGAGCGCATGGCCGTCATCGCAGCGATGGCGCGCGAGTTCAGAGGCACTGGGCACTGGTATTACTGCCGCAACGGACACCCGTTCACGATCGGGGAGTGCGGGATGCCGATGCAGCTGGCGACATGTCCGGAGTGTGGCGCGCCGGTTGGCGGCGAACATCATCAGGCTGTTGAGGGGGTTCAGCGTGCGACTGATCTGGAAGATGGCTTGAGGAATATGAGGATTGGGTAAGATTGGGAGAGAGACGTTGTTTGGACTTTCACAATGGAATTGTTGATGTCTGCGGATACGGCTTTTGATTGCCAAATTTCACCTCTAATCAAAAGCCAATGTTTGTATCCCAGCCATAACATTTTTGTCTACTTCCTGTCTGCACAGTATGAAAGATTGATAGAGAGCAGTCGGGACATTTCTATGCTGTTTTCATAACAAGTTCTTGATGTCGTGGAAGCGGTTGTTTATTTGGCGGATGTCCAAGGAATTGATATTATGTACAGTAACGAGATTACAAGTCCAATTTAGGTAGCTAGTGAAATTGAATGTTCGATATAACAAATTTCGGTCTTTGCAGGATTTAAGAACAGCATTCAATGTAGTACTGGGCACAATGAAAATGCATTATGTTGGAGCTTTCGAGTCAATCGAGGTTTTGTGAAATACTTTACGGCCAGTTGAAATGGCATATGACAACAGGTTCCCTAACATTATTTTCCTTTAGTCCCTTTCAGCACCGGCCCCAAGTAGCAGTTCCATTACTCCCTTATGCCCTCTGCTCTTAGCCAGTGAGAATGGCGTATGACCATCTTCATCTTTAGAGTCCACATCAGCACCAGCATCAAGTAGCAATTTCACCACATCTGTATGTCCATACTTTGCAGCATACGAGAGTGGTGTTTGACCATCCCAATTGACAATGTTCGGGTCAGTACCCGGTGCAAGAAGATGTCGGACAATGTGGCTGTGGCCATGAGCCGCAGCCGCAGCAAGGCATTATCATTGATGTCTGCACCATTATCCAATAGAAGCTGGAAAATATCCTTATGGCCTGCAGATGAAGCTGCCTGTAGTGTAGTGCCATACTTACCGCCTCGAATATTGGCATCTGCACCATTATTCAGCAGGAGCTGGACAATATCCTCATGACCTGCAGCTGAAGCTGCATACAATGCACTACCATACTGGCCACCTTGAGCATTGACATCAACGCCTTCCTGCAGAAGAAGTTTGACAATATTTTGTTTTCCTCCATATGAAGCATCTTGCAGTGAGCTGCCATGTTCAGCACTCTGCGGATGTGACCCATGTTTTTTTGACTGAGAGCCAAGATGAGAACCACTGATAAGAGGTTCAGATTGGGTTGATGTAGCTCTGGCTTGATCTGTCCATTTCAAAAGGACTGGGTCCTCGGTTGGTTCCGGAAAACGCGAGTGCTTCACCTGTTGAAAGACATCATTCCAGTCCTCTTCGTAATCTAGAACTGGTGGAGCGGCACGATCCAAATTCGAATCAGAATCAACTGTCCGCAGCTGATTCTCCTTGCTCGGGTACTCGTCGAAGAGAGCGGGGGGCAGATCAACAACATCCTGGATAATGCTTTTTCTGTCGTCACTTGACTGCGGAATGTCGGACTCCGCGACGGCGTCGTCTTCTCGTTCCGGCAGTGAGAGCAACACGATTTATTCCAAGTGTGCTAGAATATGATCTTTCTGGCTGCACGTCTGTCTTCGGACCTGTCCCTGAGGATTGTGGTGGGAAGTTGCGGCAGATCGGACATAGATAAGGCTGGCTTCCAGGAGGTTCCGTCAGATTATAAGAATACGCAAGGGCAGCAAAGGTATCGGCAAGTTGCTGTGCACCTTGTTTGACCAGATGTGGAAGCTGGCTTTCCGTGAAGGAACGCGGATGTTCCAATCGAATATGCTCCTCCAGCTCTTCCTGAGAATCGTAGATGTTTTGTTCATGGCCGGGAGCTTGGCAAGACCAGACGATTGTATGTTGCCATTTCATATGACTGAGCCATTCGTCGGGAGTCTTGAAGAGAACATCTCCTTCATTACACTCTTCGAAAAGACATACATACGGGTCAATGTCCTTTAATATGTGTCGCCTGTCTTTGTCAGACAATGCTTGAAATTGAAGAGCAATTGACTTACGTCCAACGTGGTTCCTGCATCTCTTCTTTGTTGATTATTCGAAAGTAGTAAGGACAAACAAAGTGATTTTTGTCAGTGGTCCTCGGAGGAGGAGGAACGTCGAGCTGCTGTCTTCTTGTGACCGCAGCTCGCGTAATACTGGAAAAAGAGGACTTTGCGTAATTCGCAAACTTGGGGCGATTTATCGAGGAAGCATTTGTTGCAGACAATATGCTGCGAGGAGGCCCAGGTCTCTGGCTCTCGTTGACAGAGCTTTGAGCCCGAAGACCCGAGGGAACAAATGAAATCGTCCTTCCTCCGACAGGCAGGTTCGTGGGCTGCTCAGAAGGCTGCAGAGGTCCTTGACTGAGCTTTTCCTGATGGCGTTGCCTATATCGTAATTTCATTCTGCGGAACACTACTGCAGCAACTAACCGATCAACAAGGACCTTTGGGGCTTTTTCAAAACGTGCCTGCATATAACCTCGAGCATGGTCTTATACATCTTCATACTCTTCAATATCCCCTTTAGATTTCAGTTTGTCGATGAAATCTCTGACTCTTGAGTTCTCAGTAGAGGAAACGGGCTTTCTGAGGACCGAGGCGAGTCTGTAAAGATGATTGATCACGTTATTCGCTTTTCGGACGGGAGCATTATGATTTGCATCGTTCTGTGACTCTCTATCTGGATCTTGTACCGTTTCATCCAAGTCAAGACTAACGTAATCCACCACCGAGCGAGCCCAACCACCGAGCGAGCGGCGGTCTGAGCGAGCCGCGCCCGAATATCTGCCCCAAATGCCGCAACGCCTATTATATTAAATATTCTATAAAAAAGCGCTTAT
>Ga0207748_1000285_pt1 | contig 43928 bp, 39 predicted proteins | sample HigsolmetaGSP13D_FD_184841 | JGI IMG/M metagenome (GOLD analysis project Ga0207748, IMG submission 184841) | High solid enriched microbial communities from the Joint BioEnergy Institute, USA - SP1-3-D (SPAdes) | ecosystem: Engineered > Bioreactor > SSF (Solid state fermentation) > Aerobic >...
TTAATGCAGAATCGGCTTGATAAATGAGATTTTTCCAATCTTCATGGGAAAGGATTTTTCTCATCTTTTGAATGAATTCCACATTCCAAGATTTATCCGAAGTATTCCCATTTTCTACTTTTGCAAGAATAGGAATTCGTTCAGGTGTGACCCCCATCCCCAGAACGATTTGTTTTAAGTCAGGCCTATGGGCCTTACTATACCCGTACGTAATTTGCAGTCCATCTTCCTTCGGTTGTTTATATTCACCGTAAACAGAAATTGATGTTGTATCGTTATGGAGTACACCAATAGGAAGATTCAATTTTTTTAATGCTTTTAATGCAAGGGTGGAATATACTTTCCATGCTTCGGCTTTATACAAGTAATCTAATGCTCTTCCTAATGCATCATCATTTAATTGATCGGGTGAAATCGATGTATCGAAAAGCATCTCAGAATCTAGGTTTTGATAGAATTCATGAACCTTATAAAGGGGCTTGCCGCTGCATAAAATGTTTAAGACAAGGGCTTTAATCCTTGTTCCAGGTGAGATATGACAACGGACAGAATCCCATTTAACTAAATCATTAATGGTCTTTTCGAGTTCTATTTCATCACACAGTTTAGATAAAAGTTGAGACGGCCCCACATGTAAGGTTAAAATTTGATCTGACATAAAAATTCCCTCGTCTTCCCCTAGTTTAGATAATCATTCAATTCTACAAAGAAGGAGAAAATTCCTTTAAAAAAATCTTAAAATGGAAAAATTTACGTGCGGAATATGCGTTACAAATGAGCATCCTAAAGATATTTCATCCTTCTTTTATACCATTAATTATAATTTAGTAGATGAATTGGATAATGATGTACTTTACTTCCATGCATATTGGAATCGGGAAAGACAAACCAAATTACAAAAAGATTATGTGGTAATTGACAATATTCATGGACATGGATATTATGTGGGAACTTTTCTTGCTCTGACTGCTTTGGAAAGATATTGGTGGGGAGAAGGTGAATTTAAATTTTATATTGATGGCGACGAACAGTATCCCACCATCTCTTCTACAGGAACAGAAGATTATTTCGGGGGAGCCTGGGCTTTTCATCAGAAGGATCTATATGGCAGACCTTCTGCAAAAAATTACTCAACATTATTCTTGGGCTATCCATTCCATTCCAATCGGGATGCTACAAGAGACCGTTTTGAAACCGGCAAACTGAATGCGGTTCATGCATTTGGTGACGACGGATTGCCCCGGCATGGATTATACCGGTGGCATCTCCTGGATCCCATTGCGTTTAAAGAAAATTTGAAAGTAACATTACAGCAAATAGGAAATGATGACATTCAATTATTTGAAAGGGAAGATGACGTGTCAACCGTTGCGTATTGGTATCAAAATAGTGCAGAAGGAGCAATGGACCCGATTCCGGACAGGCGGGCAAGGCTGCCGCGTTAATTCACAAAAGTTGGGTATACGAAAGCCCCTTCCTCGGAAAAACCGGGGAAGGGGTTTTCATGGAATCATTAGAGGATAAAGGCCAGTTTGGAAAGAGGAAAAAAGATCTCTGTTTCCTCTATTGCTGGTAATCCATCCTGCCCTTTTAGAATCCGATTCTCTAATGCAGTTTTTGTGCAAGATCACGGGGAACATTTTTATGTTATGATTCTGCGGCGTTCCTAGTCTGGGTTCCGTTCAGAAAGCAGCTTATACTTTGCATCCATCATGTCAGCATTTAAGTCTTATGCTGTAAAACCGCATCGCTTCAAGACGGCCTTTCGTTTCGAATACGCCAGCTTCAATTAGCTTTCTGATGCGATATTCAAGAAATGTATCCCCCACGTATTGGTCTAAATGCCCGATTACCTCGCCAATGACCCTGGCTGAATTTATAAACTTCCTTGCATTGCCTTTACCATGCAGCTTTTTTACTTTGTCGATAATAAATTCATCGAAATAGCCTTCAGAAACGCTAAATATTTTTCCGTTCTGCCAGATCCTTAAAGTCTCCCGGGTTTCTGCAAGACTAAGCCATTCTTTTTTCAAACCTGTTCTATCATGGTCCGTCAACAGATTTCCAGCGCCATGTTCATATATGTGTTGGAACTTTTCAGGGATCATTTCGCCTGAATGAAGCAATGTATATTTTACATTTTTTACCGGGAATCGTTTTTCATACTCCTTTGTCGTGTTTATAACGGTTATATCCATATTTTTATCTTTTAATAGATACACAGCGAATCGCAATCCTACTTGTTCGTGCGCATTATCAGAGGTCCAAATTGTTACATGCTCCTCATCAGCTACTGAGTTGATCTGATCGAGTGATCTTTTAAATTCTTTGAGATAATCCGGAATTTCATCAAATTCATCACTCATGCACTTTTCCATCCACTTCAATCTGGATTTAACTCCGATTTCTTCATTTAACTTATAAATGGGGCCAACGGAAAATATATCCCAAAAAGAGATGACCGTATCCTTCTTATCAAGTCCCATTTTCCTTAATGTATGTTTCAAGCTGCCCGAAGCTGTTGCACCAAATAGAATATGTATCATTTATCCATCCCCTTTAGTTTCGTTTTCCTCCCTCCACCAAATCCAAACCAGTCGATCACGTTCTATGCGACACGGATTGAATAGAAAACCCGCCCAATCCCTCATGCGTCGTATATGTAATCGCTGCATCATGATAATGAGATAGAAAGATTAGTCTTCAGGTAAGTTGGGTCAATCATTCACCCATTTACATTTCCTCATACCCCATTCACAGGTTACCATTTGAAAGCTTACCAAACGCTGGTATCCTTGCATCACCGAAATTAGCTGAGAAGAAAAGGGTACCTGTTACTGTATAACGGGTACCCTTTTGAGGTGCAACATTAAAAAATAAGTTAACAACACAAGCAAAGGTAGGAAAAATCTCATATTGTCACTGACACTTTAAAATGGCGAGAAACTGATGGGATCATTTGTCCGAACGTTGACGGCATTATTGTCACTCATAGGGGAAGCCATCTTGTAATACCGCGGCTTCCCCTATGACTTTAATATAAAAAAGAAGTAATAGCTTACCTTTATTATCTATATACAAGTCCACCATCTGTTAAAATTGCTTGTCCTGTTATATAATCAGCGTCATCTGATGCTAAGAATGAAACTAAGTTTGCTACATCTTCCGGGGTTTGATATCTTCCTAATGCTATTTCAGAAGAAAACTTTTCAAATGCTTCACCAGGTTTTAAATCATCACTATATTTGACCATTTCTTCATCAATTCGATCCCACATTTTCGTCTTAGCGACACCAGGGCAGTATGCATTCACTGTAATTTGATATTTGGCTAATTCTTTGGCAGCGGAATGAGTAAAGGATTTAACTGCGTGTTTCGTAGCTGAGTATGTACCCAACATTTCGTAGGATTCATGTCCAGCTATACTGCATGCGTTGATAATTTTCCCTTTTGATTTCTGGCTTATAAATTGTTCGGCTGCTGCTTGTGTTCCAAAAACAACGCCATTTACATTAATACTAAAGAGCTTATTCAGCTGTTCCTCTGTAATTTCTAAGAATGGGGATACTGCATCAATTCCAGCATTATTTACAAATACATCTAAATGGCCAAACTTCTCAACACCTTTTTTAACAAGATTAAATTGGTCATTTCGTTTAGACACGTCACCTTTGACGCCAATAACATCATAACCTTTATTTTTAAATTCGTTGACGGTTTCATTTAATAGTTGTTCGTTAATATCATGAACAACAACACTAAAACCATCTGAGCATAATCTTTCTGCAATGCCTTTTCCTAACCCACCAGCTGATCCTGTTACAATTGCAACTTTAGACATAAAAAAGATCTCCTTTACAATAATTTAAATTATTCATAATATAGAATAACAGTTTCTATGAAGCATGTGCAACCAAAGTCTCTCCAGCCTTCTTCCATATCCAAAGTGGAGCTTGAACCAATCTCCACATCGAACCTTGTAATCCGGTGATTACCTAGAAGACTATTCCAACAATCGAGTTCCTCATTATTTTATGCCTTCCCACCCGGTTCTATAGCTTCCCCCCATTCCTATAATGCTTTATACTCGGTTAAGATTCGTTCAACATGCATCGCAGCAACTCACAACGTCATCAAGTAGCAGGTTGTACATACATTGTTGAGCTAACAGGGAAAACCTTGAGCTCTCCTATAAATTCTTAGCTAATACGGCTTTCGAAATGAAGACTGATATTAATATCGAAACGATTGAAACAATAGAAAGAACCAGAAAGGAATAACTTTGGATCAGATATATGAAAATTAACAAGGAGTGGAATCTATGAATTCAAAAGAAGTTGAAGCAGTTTTTACACTCCAAGTGTTTAAAAGATATGAATATTTTATTAAAAAGAGTGTTGATTATGAAGAAATTTGGGGACTATACCACCATGGCTGGGCGATGTCTAAGGATGATAACGGATGTCCGCTTGTAAATTTTTGGCCCAAAAAAAATTGCACAAAAATGTGCAGTAGAAGAATGGAAAGAGTACCATGCAAAAAAAATTGACCTTTATGAATTTATGAACGAATGGTTACCTGGGATGAAATCAGACGGTATTAAGCCATCCATATTTTGGAATAACGTTGATTCAGTCGTAGTAGATACAGAAAGACTAAAAAAAGACTTGGATGAAGAACTTGAGAATTATTAGGTGAACCAAAACCGTTTTTCCTTTTTTTATCAGGATTTTTAAAGATCGAACCGCCTTTGAACCAGATCCGAGCGGCTATATCCATGAACCTTTTATTCGGACAACATCTTACCTTCCCTGAGAAAAACTGCATACAGTTGGATCTATACTGGAAGATGCCAAAATCACAATCAGGAAAGCTTATGCAGGATGACATCGTTCCCACACTAAAAAAATAAGGCCTATTGTATCTGCAAGACCTTAAAAAGAGGCGTAACAAAATGATAAATTTTTTTGTTTTGTTGGTTTAAAAAACCGAAACCTGTTTCACTTTATATTCTAAAAACAGGCCAGGGTTAAACCGCCAGGCCTGTTGGTTTTGGCTAAAGTAAGTTCAAAGCTGAACATTTGGTCAAAGGGTACAACGGCAAAGATGCAAAAAATGATAAATTTTTTGTTTCAGTGTTTTAAAAGTTCGAAGCTTATTTCACTTTATATCATGAAGATAGTCCTGGGGTTAAACTGCCAAGCTTGTGGGTTTTGGCTAAAGTAAGTTCAAATCTGAGTGTTTGGTCAAAGGGTACACGGCAAGCATAAAAAAATGATGATTTTTTGTTTCGGTGGTTTAAAAATCCAAAATCTGATTCACTTTATATCCTAAAAACAGGCCTGGGGTTAAACTGCCAAGCCAGTGGGATGTGGCTAAAGTAAGTTCAAAGCTGAGCACGTAGTCAAAGGGTACAACGACAAGCATGGAAAAAATGAAAAGTTTTTTGCTTCAGTGTTTTAAAAGCGCAAAGCTTATTTCACTTTATAATAATGAAAAGCAGGCCTGGGGTTAAACCGCCAGGCCTGTAGGTTTTGTCTAAAGTAAGTTCAAAGCTGAACATTTGGTCAAAGGGTATAGCGGCAAGCAAACAAAAAAATGATAAATTTTTTGTTTCAGTGTTTTAAAAGTCCGAAGCTTACTTCACTTTATATAATGAAAACAGGCCCGGAGTTAAACCACCAAGCCTGTCTGTTCATTCAAGTATGTTTAAATTACGACCTGTCTTGCCTGCGTTCCCTTTCATGATCTGTCATTCGACGTGGGGTGCAGAAGTTCCCGGCCCCCTGCTTTGTAAAAACCTTCACAAAGGTCCTGCCTTGAAAGCTAAGTCAGGTTCACTTCAATATTGATTTTGTTATCCGTGATCGTGTATATATAATCTTTTGTAATCCATCTGGCATTTTTGATTGTGCAGTGGACGAGGTCAGGATCGTTATCTTCAAGCAAAATTTCCAGCAAACTTTTTAATTCTATTAAATAGTCGTAATCCATTTTCATGAACGGGTTGTATCCGACTAAATAACTGGCACGCTTCAACAGTTTCACTTTTTTTGTTTCATGGCTGTGCCAAAAAATATCGCCTTGAATGATCAATTGGTTTTCCCGAAGGTTCTTCATGGCTTCGCCAACATAATTTTCTTCAATCTTGTAAATACCAGGTGTCACTTGACTCAGCTTGTCCATATTCATACGTACTCACCTATTTTCTCATCGCAGTATGGCAGAAAAGTTTCTATATTTATACCCTGTTTCAAGGGAGGTAAGCTAGACATATACGAAGAGGGAAAATCATAAAATTTTTCAAAAAATATTGATCGCCCAGAGAGCAGCCATTATAATAAAAACAAGATTGCGAAATATCCAACGAATATGTTCTGGAGGGATGCGCATGAGAGCAGCAGTCGTCAGTTCTGATAAGCAAAAACTGGTAGAGGTCAAAGATGTGCAGTTGCGTCCACTTGAATATGGGGAAGCTTTGGTGGATATCGAATACTGCGGTGTCTGCCATACGGATCTGCATGTGGCAAAGGGCGACTTTGGCGATGTGCCGGGACGCATTCTCGGCCATGAAGGAGTCGGCATTGTCAGGGAAGTCGCGGATGGTGTCACTTCTCTTAAAGTGGGCGATCGTGTAAGCGTTGCCTGGTTTTTTGAAGGCTGCGGGCATTGTGAGTACTGTTTAACGGGAAATGAAACATTTTGCCGTGATGTGAAAAATGCAGGCTTCAGTGTCGACGGAGCCATGGCAGAGCAGTGCATTGTCAAAGCGGATTACGCCGTAAAAGTGCCTGAAGGGCTGGATCCAAGGCAGGCGACGAGCATTACTTGCGCAGGTGTCACCACTTATAAAGCCATTAAAGTCGCAGATGTGAAGCCGGGCGAATGGATTGCCATTTATGGAGCCGGCGGTCTTGGTAACCTTGCTGTCCAGTACGCCAAACATGTATTTAATGCGAAAGTCATTGCGATCGATATCAATGACGACAAACTTTCACTGGCAAAAGAAGTCGGTGCTGATCTCACCTTTAATTCCAAAACGAAAGGCGATCCGGCTGAATGGATCCAAAAAGAAGTTGGCGGCGCGCATGCTGCAGTGGTAACGGCTGTTTCAAAACAGGCTTTTAACCAGGCTGTCCACTCTGTACGGCCGGTTTCAAAAGTCGTTGCTGTCGGGCTCCCTCCGGAAACAATGGATCTTGAAATTGTGAAGACGGTTCTTGACGGAATAGAAGTCGTCGGCTCTTTGGTCGGCACGAGAAAAGACCTTGAGGAAGCCTTTATGTTCGGGGCGGAAGGAAAAGTCGTCCCGGTTGTGCACACGCGCAGACTGGAAGAAGTGGGAGAAGTGTTTAAAGAAATGGAAGAAGGCAGAATACAGGGCAGGATGGTTCTGGATATGTCGTTGAAATAAGCGTGGACAAAACCTTATGACATTGGCGGAAATGGAAATCCCCGTTTGAACGGGGATTTTTCGCTTTTTTGCCGGTTTGTTCGTATAATAGGGATGAGTATCGTGTACAGGGGGGCGCCAAACTTGCGGAGGGAAATCATTGCTTTTTTAAAAGAGAAAATAGATCCGGATTTTATCATTTTGTTCGGTTCGTATGCAAAAGGATATGCCCGGATGTTGACATCGCTTTTTACAAAGAAGGCGGTATGCTGACACCCTATGAATGTTTTTTGTATGCTCAGGAACTTGCAGATAGATTAAATAAGGACGTGGATCTTATTGACCTGAACCATGCGTCTACTGTATTTCAGGCGCAGATTTTTGCAACCGGCATCGTTATGGATATAAAAAATGAAAATGCACTGAATGTAAAACGCATGCTGGCATATAGTTTGTATGCAAAGCTAAACGAGGAACGTGCCGAAATCTTAAAAAACATTGCAGAAAGCGGGGCTATGTATGGAAGATGAAGTGGTCTTCAATAAGATAAGTATTATTGAGCGCTGTCTGAAACGTGTCCGGGAAGTGTACAGCGGCTCTCCTGCAAGTTTGGAGGATTTTACGAAACAGGACTCCATCATTCTCAATATTCTGCGTGCCTGTGAAGCATCGATTGACTTGGCCTGCATATTACTGCAAAAGAACAGCTCGGGCTTCCACAGACGAGCAGAGAGGCTTTTGATCTGCTGAAAGCGAACGGAGTAATCAATGAAGAAACGGCCGCAAAATTAAAGGCAATGGTTGGGTTTCGGAATATCGCTGTTCACGATGACCAGGCTATTGATTTGGATATTTTAAAGCAAATCATAGAGAAACATCTTGAGGATTTTACTTCATATACAAAGCAAATCTTATTTTACAGAAAGCAGGCGTGACTGATGCCATCTTATGTTGTAATTGGCGGCGGAGTGCTCGGTGCTTCTGCTGCATATCATCTTGCAAAAGCGGGCGCAGCTGTTACACTGGTTGACAGGGCTGACCCAGGGCAGGCAACAGAGGCGGCTGCCGGAATCATTTGCCCATGGCTGTCGCAGCGACGCAACAAAAACTGGTACCGGCTCGCAAAAGCAGGTGCAAAATACTACCCTGATTTAATTGCCCAATTGGAAAAAGACGGGGAAACGGAAACCGGTTATAAACGGACCGGCGCCCTCAGCATACATACAGATGAAGAAAAGCTCGATAAAATGCAGGAACGCGCGTTAAAGCGAAGGGAAGATGCGCCTGAAATCGGGGAAGTGAAACGCCTGTCTGCGGCCGAAACGCATGACATGTTCCCGATTCTGGACGAACGGTTCAGTGCGGTCTATGCAGGCGGTGCCGCGCGCGTAAACGGGAAGGCATTGCGCAATTGCCTGTTAAATGCTGCTTGCAAACGCGGGGCCAAAGTCATTCAAGGCAGTGCCAGGCTGCTTGTGGAAGGTAGAAAAGTCATCGGGGTTGAAGCCGGCAGCCATACGCTGCATGCGGACAAAACGATTGTGGCAGCGGGTGCATGGGCAAAAGATTTGTTCCAACCGCTCGGTGCGGCATTTCAAGTCAGCCACCAAAAAGCGCAGATTCTCCATTTAAAACTGCAAGGTATGGACACAAGCAGCTGGCCGGTCGTCATGCCGCCGAATGATCAGTATTTGCTGGCATTCGATGGCGGCCGTATCATTGCCGGCGCCACCCATGAAAACACGGAAGCTTTTGATTTGCGCACAACAGCCGGCGGGCTCCACGAAGTTTTAAGTAAGGTGCTGCCGGTTGCACCGGGCTTGGCTGAAGCGTCCCTTATGGATGTGAAAGTCGGATTCCGGCCGTTCACGCCGGGATTTTTGCCGGTGATCGGTGCCTGGCCCGGTTACGAAGGGCTTCTTTGCGCAAACGGCCTCGGGGCATCCGGTTTAACGGCCGGCCCTTTTCTCGGCGCAGAGCTTGCAAGGCTTGCACTCGGCCGGAAAACAGAACTGGATTTGTCACCGTACGGGCTGGAACAGGCAATTGCCCCTTTATAAACAGCAGGGCTGGTTTTTTATCAAGAAAAACAGGAGCGAAACAATGAATGATTCCTACTTTGACGGAATTTTGCATATTAAAACAACCGGTGAGCAGAAAGGATTTAATGCATCACTACATTACAATCGTTATGAGCCGACGCCTTATCATGCACTTGATGAATTGTTCGATCATTATGAACTGGACAAAAGCGACCATGTGGTAGACTTCGGTTGTGGCAAAGGGCGGCTCAATTTTTATATCCATCATTTGTTTCGTGCAACTGTGACCGGCATTGAAAAGAATGAATGGTTGTACCGGGAAGCCCTCGAAAACAAGAAACGCTATGAGAGAAAATTCCCGGTCCAGCCTGCCCGTATTCGTTTTAAATGCTGTCTTGCCGAAAATTATAAGATACTGCCGAAAGACAACCGTTTTTACTTTTTTAATCCGTTTTCCGTACAAATCTTTATGAAGGTTGTGCAAAATATTTTACGCTCGGTGGAAGAAGCACACCGGGAAACAGACATTATTTTATATTATCCGTCACAGGACTATATTTACTTCCTTGAAGACCATACGCCATTTGAAAAAAAGCTCGAAGTCCCGCTAACACTTTTATATGAGCATAATCCGTACGAAAAATTTGTCGTGTACCGGCTTGCATGATTATAATAGACATTTTTACGGTGCGAATAAGAGGCAGCGATGGCAGGAACCGTTCAAAAACGTCGTCAGCATTGCTGGGATTTTTAAAGACAATATGGACGACCCGGCATCATTGAAGTTATTAACCGGAACGCGGAGGAAACTGCCGGGGCATAAAGGGGACACGGAAGAAGCAGTGCCTGTCGTTTCTCCCTATTTCTGAAATATGGCATTGATTGCGAAGCGATGAGACTAATCCTATATGATCATTAATGTAGGACATTCCCTGTATCATGAGTGGCACAGCGATACGGGGAATGTCCTTTTCTCTTCTCCAGATTCTCATTAAATTTTTGACAGACAACACCGTCAATTTTTTGTTGCCTTTCAGTGTCAGGAACATAGGGGTTTCTCAAAATTCAAAATGATAGTGGTCAATTTCTTGTAAAATCTTGAGAAAATCCTCTGTATCCATGACATATTCATGCCGGGATGCCGTAAAATCCTCTAAACTCATGGTGTAAATGACACTCTTTCGATTTTTCCGCAGCCTTTTCACATCTTCTAAGTCAATTCTTCGATCCTGATAAGCCTCGATAAGAAGAATGTCCGAGCTTTTAAAACTGATAGATACAGCAGGGGAATGAATCAGACCCATCTTAGGAAGATAGGTTAGAATTTGTTCTTTAATGGTGAGGCTCCCTCTATCGCTCGAGAAAATGGTAACCTGGTTTATATTTTCGTGAAACTGGTGGAACAACAGGTAGGCTAAAACGAGGATGGAAGTTTCGCCTGCATTTTTCTTAAGTACGATGGGGACGCCTCTGTCATCTCTGGGCCTGCTTTCTTTTGTGTCAAACCCTGATTGATAGAACGTTGCAATCCAGTCTTTCGGAAGGTCATCATGCTGTCCGTAATATTTCTCTAGGGCAGAAAAGTACTTTCTCGCTTTGGAACCGGAAGAAGAGGCATGCTTAAACAGCTTCATTAACCTAATTTCCTGATACCCTGCCAGCTCGGGATAATCCTCAGTTTCGCTCATGATGAAGTACGGCACGTTTATTTTTGAAAGATAATCTAACCGTTTCTGGCTGTGGAAAATTTCGGCATAAACCCATTCCGGGATAAGTACTGCGTCATAGTGCTGAAAAATTTGAGCGGGTGGAAACGCCCATTCATGCTGGCTGCAGAATTCAAGGTTATTGTTATCCAGAATAAGGAGACGGTTGCCTTTTTTCTTCTTTAATGCTGCATACAAATCATGATAGTTTCCCACGTTCGAGTTTCCCCTTCACGTCAAGAAATTTTTTCTCCAGCTTCAAAATGTATTGTCCTGTCTCCTCATACACACGGTCATCCGGTCTTTCCTTTTCTTTTTCTTCTGCCAGGTACTTAAGGAGCCCAAAGTCTACGGTGTAAGACGGCTTGACCAAATTTTCATCTAAAGACAGCTGCTTAAATAACCGGATCCAGTCTGTAACGCTAAAAGTAAGATCAAAATTTGCCTTGATTTCTTCCTGGAGTGTCGTGTTTTGATACGTTATTGCGGATTCATACAGCTGGATAAGGATTGCTTTATAAGGGGCTTTGAATAAGTCCATGCATATCGCCGCACGATGAATAAATTTTTCTTCTTTTAAATGATAAAAATAAGGATACAAATCTTTACTGATCAGCATTTGACTCGCAAAATAGTCCGCCTTGCGTTCTGTTAAATCAAATTCAGTAGAAATTTCATGTGAAACAACGGGCAAATTGTCTACCGTTAAATGGTAAATTTCATGCCAGCAAATAAAGTATTGATATAAACGGGGCTGTGCTGTATTGATGACAGGCACCTTTTCCCCATTGGGAAGCTCCCTGATAGCGCCTCCCCAGTCCGGGTCAGGTATCGGAAGCTGAATCAAATAATGATCTTTTAAAATCTGAAGAGCTTGTTTTTCAGGAGAATGGATTTCATATTTAGCAAGATGTCGGTTCATGAACGCAATGTGGCGCTGAATTTCATTTTCTATTTTTCGATTCAATTTCACTGTCTCATCTAAATTGGCACTTGTAATCCTCAATAGTATCACCCCTTAACATAGAAAGCTGCGACACTCAGCAGCTCATCCAGATCGGCCAATAGCTCCCGTGTTAAAGCGTCACGCTCCGAACCAGAAAACCTGTCAGAGTACTGGGTAGCAGGTAAAAGCCATTTTTCCTGCTCAAGTGAGGGCAACCGGGTAAAAAAGTCTAAAGGCAAACCGAGAGCATCCGTTATTTTTTTCATCTGTTCTTCATATATGTTTGGGCTCGGACTATTCCCATTTAAAATTTGATTCAGTGTGGGCCGGGAGATCCCCGTTAACTTTGAAAATGAGGTTTTTGTATAGCCGTTTAACCGAATGTAATAGAGTAAATTTTCTCCAATGGATTTTTTCAGGGAAAATAGTTTCATTCCTCTCACCTCCATCATGCTATCTTTATTATAACCCAAAATTCAGGGGATATGTAAAAATAATTTTTACGATTTGTAAATCATGGGTAGGTGAACTGAAAGGCGGAATTGGAATCATGAGTACATCATGATCGGGGGTAACTGCAATGTAGGAAGAACAATTTCTTGCCCAAAATGGCTTATAATCAGACTAAAAGCTATTCCCCAGTAGAGGACGCGCACTTTAGAGAATCTTCTGTTCCTCCGTTAGATGGATTGCAAGATTGCTGCTTCCTTCCCCTTTACTTAGCCGTTATAATAGTAATAAGTTCACTCAGGAGGAAGAAATTTTTATGATTACAGGCGAGATGAATTACAAACTCCTTAATGGTGATTGAACAATTTACATACTTGCTGGTTATAGAAGGGCTGGATAATGCGGAATTAGCGAAGGAACCGGAAGCAAAGATTTGGAGCTTCCGCATGAAGGTCCTATTCCGGAGGACAAACAGCATTTGCGCTAGCATCGCGTCAAAACAGCTCGGGTGGCAGATGAAATGTATGAAGTTGTTTCAAAAGAAGTGTTTTCGTTCTCAAAAGCTTGGATGTTAACGAGGACCCGGCGTATTCCAAATACATGGACGATGCCATATTTTTGATTTCAACAGCGAATATGCTAGCGAAAATTGCGGACGATATTGATAAACCTGCTGATGAAAGACGCGATACACAGGGGGACTTGTACGAGTATTTGCTGTCTAAAATTGCGACAGCCGGAACAAACGGGCAAATTCCGAACACCAAACTATATTATCAAAATGAGGAAGGAGAAGAGTAAGGTAGGATGATCTTTTTTTAACTCCTAAAAATTTCATATAATCGCATATTCAATTTATGGTAAAAAAATCTTACTATATTTGCATTTTTATTGCAGTGGAATATCTTTATTGTCGAATTATGTAAGTGTGGGAGGCTAGTTTATGAGGGAATCAATAAAAACAACAAATATATCCGATGAAAATATTTTATTTATTTACAACTTAATTGAAGTTACTAGAAAAGGTGATAATGAACTCAAAAATTTCATTGATTACCACTTGTTCCCTAAAAAATCGCCTTTAAGTTTAGAAACTATTAATAACAAAATTAAAGCATTAAAATTAATGGACGCTACTCAAAAATCAATTGTCAAAGCAAGGGCAAAAGAATTTGAAGAGGCAAATGATGTATCGAAATATTTTCCTTCTCTCTTGGGTATTTTGGCATTTATATTGAGTCTATATGCAATGTTGGAAAAAATAAACAAAATAGTAGGGTTAATTACAAATTTGTTGGTTATTACATTTTTGACGCTTTATTCAATAAGACTATTCTTTAAATTTGTAGAAAGACGTTCAACTGCTGTATACTTTAATGCACTTATAGATTCTATTGGAAAATAATTTATTTAAAAAGTGATGTATTTCTTTTAATTTGAGATGAGAAAGTGCTGTGAAATTAAAGACTTATCGGGAAACGAGGAAGGAAAAACGAGTATCATTCTGGATTATGAAAGTAAAAAGTGCTTCGAACCTCTGATATAATTGGATTAGAGAAAAATGATTAACCAGAAAGAAGGGCATCTTTAAAGAGAAATGATACCATCTCTGTCACAAAATTAAATATGCATTTCGTCTAAAGATGAATATGCTATGTTGACGATGAATGATCGTAATAGAAGAGAAAGTTGTTGATTGTCGGCTGGTTCCTGAGAAAAAGCAGTGAGAGTTGTGGAGATTTCGTAAAGCCAGCAAGTATGGGGAAAATCAATACTCAATAACTCCTTGTCACATGTTACGAACTATTGGAAACAGGAAAATCAGACAACACCCAAACAAGGCTGCCTGCATGAAACAGGCAGCCTTGGGCTAAATACGATCTATCCGTGCTTTTTCTTTTGTAATCAGTTTGATCAAAATCGGCCCTAAGATCAAATAAAAGAAGAAGTTTCCCGCGGCATGGTAGCTGTCAAACAACAGCCCGCCGAGGTAGTATGTCCAAAATGCAAACGGCCCGCCGATAAACAAATAATTTAATGAAACCATAAAGCCAAACAGGAAGCCGGTAAAAGCTGCATACAAACATAACACGAGATGCGGGATTTTTTTGTATAACTCTTTCTTGCCGAGCAGACCGGAAAGCACCGCGATACTCCCCCACGCAAGAAATTGCATGATCGCAAACAACCCCATGCCAAGAAACATATCGGAACCGAAAACGATTAAAAACGCAAGCGCCAAACCGAAGCGGATGCCGAAAACAAAAGAACTGCAAATGATGATCACCGTGCATGGCTGGACATTCGGGATTGACGCCATCAAAATCCGTCCGGCCACGCTCAGTGCGGCTAGCATGGCAAGAAGCGCCATTCTCCTTGTCAGCCGTGAAGCGTTCTTCGCTGACTTCTTTTTTTCAAGCGGCTGATTCCCCATATTATGCACTCCTATTTAGAATAGAACCAGACAACCTGATCGCCGGCTTTTAATTTATACGTCCCTGCGGAAACGTTTGGCTCTTTTCCGTTTACTTTATATTTCCAGCCGCTCATGCCGCCTTGATCCCCTTCATACTGGCCGTCAATGCCTTTTACATAGGCCGTTGCACCGGATCCGGAATAATCGACGCTTACACCTTCAGAAGCGGTAGCTGTTTTTAAAACGGAAAATGCTGTGTCTCCGCTTTTATAACTGTATTTGCCGCCGAAAACTGGCCCTTTATAGCCCTTTACCGTTAAAGAAACCGTTTCGGCCTTTGCTTTAGATGAGGCTCCCGTGTTGTCGGAAGCACGGCTGTCATTGGAACCGGACGAAGAAGCCCCAGTTGTCGTTTTTGTTGATGTGCTGGATGTGACCGCCGTTTTTGTATTTGTGGCAGGTGTTTCATCCGTTTTGCTGTCTGTCGAAGCTTTAGCCTCAGTATTTTTGGAACGAGCGGCTGAATCTTTCACGTTGCTTCCGGATCCGCCCGTATTGCTTTTTTCATCCGTTTTGATACTGCCAGCGTCGTCCGTTTTCTTTCCGGATGTATTTTCTTTTGCTGCCGTACTCTTTTCCTTTGCTGCAGTGTTTGCAACTTGTGTTGTTTCTGAATAGGTTTTAACGGTTTTCGATTCAAAATGGAAACCGTCGATCAAAAACCAGGCGCCGAATGCAATCAATAAGACGGCAATACTATCAATGATCATGCTTTTATATTTCATTCCTGCTCATACCCCCAGAAATTTTTTACTGATGATTAGCAGGATGACGCCTGCACCCGCAGATAGGGAACCGACCCAGCCGTGCACAGGAGAAATACCCGTTGTTTTGGTAATAACGACTTTTTTCGGCTCTTGCTGCACATCTTCTGCAGGGGTTGCCTGGTCAGTTGCAGCTGCAGGCTTGTCCTCTTTTTTTGCATGTGAAACTTTTTCTGCTTTTGCCGGCGTTTGATTTTTAGTTGCAGCTGGCTTTTCTACCGTGTTGGTTTTTGTGATGGTGTTGTTGTTTGTAATTGTATGATCTTTCGTAATCGTATTCGTTTTGGTGACGACTTCTTTCGCATGCTTTTCAACCACTTTTGCAGCGGCAGCAGCTGGACTTTGGCTGGTGGTTTTGCCAGTCCCATTATTATTTGGAGAATTGTCGCTACCTTTACTCCCGGTATTGCTACTGCTCGAATCCTTGTCCCCGGCACCCGAATCGGTTGCGTCTGTACAGGCAGAATAGGAGCTGCTTACTTTCCGGAAGTTATACAGGGTATCCCCCTTGAGAAAAAGGTCATAGGCGACAAGGGCCTGGAAAACCTGTTCTGTTGAAAAGCTATCTGAAGATTCGCTTGCCGTTTGCCACTTGTACCCGCCGTTTTTGGCATCTTTATAGGTGCTGAGCGCAGAAATTGGATTCATGCCTTTTTTAACAAAATCATCGGTTGACGGGTCAACGCCGACAGAGACAAGACCGATGATGGCCTGGGCGGTTGTGCACGAATTGTCAAAGCTGGCGTTTTCTTTTTCTGCTGCCTTCAAGTATTTAATGCCATCCCGGATTGCCGTGTTCACATCTTTATCATGTTTATCCTGATAAGTGCCAAGCGCGGTCAGTACCATGCCGGTTGAGTCAACATCCGAATTTTTGGCGGTCAAACTCCAGCTCCAACCGCCGTCCGGAAGTTCCGCATCAACCAGTTTTGCTGCAATTTTAGCAGGAGTATTCGGTGCATCACTCGGAATCTCATAATTATCCGTATTCAAAGCGATTAAATCATAGGCATATCCGGTTACCGAGCTTTCTGCCGCCGTATCGTATACGCGTTTGATCAAATTCTCTCCTTGAAAGTTTTCCGGATCCTCTCCAATCGCTTTTAGAGCAATGATGGTCTTAACGAGTTCCGTACCGGTTAACTCTTTGCCTTTGGCTCTCACCCGGTTTATTAAAACTTTCCGGTACTGCTTTATCTCATGGGCTGTTAGCAAATTCTCCTTTGCCAGTGCGGCTACTGCAAAATCCGAGTTTAAAGCGGAAGATTTAAAATATGATGCCGTATCCTTTATATCTTTGCAGACAGATACTGCTGCAAAACTGTGGATTGGAACTGCAAATGCCAAAACAAAAACAATTCCCAGAAAGAGTCTTCTTGCGCTTTTCCCCACCATTACCGCTCTCCTTTCATAAAAAACCCCTTGTACAAAAGAGGTATACAAGGGCAAAATTTTTTTCGCCTATACCTCGTAGGCTTCAAATAAACCGACAGCTTGGGAGAAAGATCTGACTTAGGAAAATGTTTTCCATCACAGTGGCGGGACCGTACAGGAATTTCACCTGTTTCCATCGCCCAAGCCCGTATTTAGATGTCAGTAATTAATTATAGAACAACCCCTGCCTGTTGGAAAGGACAATTTCTGCCACTATTTCATTGACAAACAAGCGGTGCTGTGCTAAAAAATAAGATGTTAGCACTCTGGTGTTAGGAGTGCTAAAGGGACATTGCCATCATCTATACATATAAAGGAGAGATCGAAGTGGCGGTAAAGGAATTTAAAGCAGAATCCAAACGGCTTCTCGACATGATGATCCACTCGATTTACACGCAAAAAGAAATTTTCTTGCGTGAGCTGATATCCAACGCCAGCGACGCGATTGATAAAATTTATTACAAAGCTTTGACAGATGAAAATTTAACATTTGATAAAGACAGCTACTACATTAAAATTACCCCGGATAAAGAAAACCGGACGCTGACTGTTTCTGATACCGGGATCGGCATGACGGAGACGGAACTGGAAGAAAACCTCGGCACGATCGCGCAAAGCGGTTCGCTCGCTTTTAAACATGACAATGAAATGAAAGACGGGTATGATCTTATCGGCCAGTTCGGCGTCGGCTTCTACTCGGCGTTCATGGTGGCAGATGAAATTACCGTCATTTCCAAGGCTGCGGGGAGCGATCAGGCTTATAAATGGCAGTCGAAAGGTGCGGAAGGCTATACGATTGAGCCGTGCGAAAAAAACGGCAACGGTACGGATATTATATTGAAGCTGAAAGAAAACACAGAGGATGAAGACTACGATCAGTATTTGGAAGAGTACCGGCTGCGGGCCATTGTGAAAAAATATTCCGATTTTATCCGCTACCCGATTAAAATGGATGTAACGGAAAGGCGCCTGAAAGAGGGCAGCGATGATGAATACGAAGAGGTCAAAGAAGAACAAACGCTCAACAGCATGGTCCCGATCTGGCGCAAAAACAAGAGTGAGCTGACAGATGAAGATTATGAGCAATTTTATATGGAAAAGCATTACGGCTTTGACAAACCGGTCAAGCATATTCACATCAAAGTTGACGGCACCGTGCGTTACAATGCAATTCTTTACATTCCGGAAAAAATTCCGTTCGATTATTATACGCCGGAATATGAAAAAGGGCTGGAACTGTATGCGAATGGCGTTCTGATTATGGAAAAATGCCCGGATCTTTTACCGGATTATTTCAGTTTTGTCAAAGGGATGGTCGACTCCGAAGACCTGTCTCTGAACATTTCGCGGGAAATGCTCCAGCACGACCGTCAGCTAAAACTGATTGCGAAAAATATCAAAAACAAAATCAAGCGTGAACTAGCTAACCTTTTAAAAGAAAACCGTGAGCAGTACGAAGCATTTTTCAAATCATTCGGGCGTCAGTTGAAATTCGGGGTATACAATGAATTTGGCGCGCACAAAGAAGATTTGCAGGATCTCCTGATGTTTTATTCTTCAAAAGAGAAAAAGCTTGTTACGCTTGATGAATACGTAAGCCGCATGCCGGAAGACCAAAAATACATTTATTACGCAACCGGTGAGTCGATTGACCGGATTGAAAAATTGCCGCAGACGGAACTTGTGCTTGATAAAGGATACGAAATCCTTTACTTTACGGAAGACATCGATGAATTTGCGATCAAGATGCTCATGAATTATAAGGAAAAAGAATTCAGGTCCATATCAAGCGGCGATCTCGGTTTTGAAACGGAAGACAAAAAAGAAACCGATGCCGAGGAAAAAGAAAACAAAGAGCTCTTTGCATTTATGAAAGAGACACTGGACGGAAAAGTGAAAAATGTCCGTGCCTCGCACCGCTTAAAATCGCATCCGGTCTGCTTTACAACGGACGGCGAAGTGTCGATTGAAATGGAAAAAGTGTTGAGCGCAATGCCGAACGGACAAAATGTAAAAGCCGATAAAGTGCTCGAAATTAACATCCATCATGATGTATTTAACGCATTAAAAGAGGCGTTCGCCCATGACAAGGACAAATGCAAGCTTTATACAAACCTGTTGTATAACCAGGCGCGGCTGATTGAAGGGCTCGAGATTGAAGACCCGGTTGCATTTTCAAATGATATTTGCAAAATGATGGCATAAGGAAGCCCGCATATTGCAAAAAAGCCACGGGACATCCAGCAAATCTACGGCCCCCGCGACGGCCGGCATGGTTGCTGTGCCCGTGCCGGTGAGCACCGGGACATTTGCAAACCGTATGGCTGGAACATTTCATGAATAGCAGTAGTTTATATGACGAAGAAGGCTCCATCTGAAAGCAAGATGGGGTCTTTTTGTATTTTTTATAAAAAAGGGTTGCCCGAATGGGAAAGGTGATGTATATTTATAACATATTATTTATAAATATTAACTTTGGCGCACACGAACAATACAAGGGGGCCATCCAATGAAGGAACAGCTTAGACACCATTTGAGTCAAATCGAGTCCAAGCTCTGGGAAATGAGCGACTACTTATATCATCATCCCGAACTTGGCGACCAGGAATACCAGTCTATGAAATTACTCACGGACTTCCTTGCGTCACACGGCTTTTCAGTGGAAAAAGGAATTGTCGGCAGGCCGACCGCTTTTAAAGCAGTTTATGACAGCGGAAAAACAGGGCCGGCAGTTGCCTTTTTATGCGAATATGATGCGCTTCCGGGTGTCGGCCACGGCTGCGGCCACAATATGATCGGAACGATGAGCGCGGGTGCGGGTGTGCTTTTAAGCAAAATGGTTGACGAAACCGGCGGCCGCGTGGTGGTGCTCGGGACACCTGCAGAAGAAACGAACGGTGCGAAAGTTGCGATGGCGGAACAGGGTATTTTCGATGGGATCGATGCCGCGATGATTGTCCACCCGGCCGATGAGTCGTATGAAAGCGGTGAGTCGCTTGCCATGGATGCGATCCAGTTTGACTTTCGTGGGAAATCAGCCCATGCGGCATCGAACCCGGAAGACGGCATTAACGCACTCGACGCAGTGATCCAGCTGTTTAACGGCGTGAATGCACTCCGCCAGCATGTCACTTCCGATGTCCGTATCCACGGCATTATCAAAGAAGGTGGCATTGCCGCAAACATTGTCCCTGATAAGGCGGTGGCCCAGTTTTATGTACGCGCCAAGGCCCGTGCGGTTTTAAACGAAGTGGTTGAAAAGGTGAAAAGAATCGCACAGGGAGCTGCAATGATGACCGGTGCCACCGTGCAAATCTCCAATTACGAACTAAGTTATGACAATATGATCACAAACGAGACATTGTCGAAAAGGTTCACGGAAAACCTTTTACAAACAAAAGTGAAAAAAGTCAATCCGCCAAAAACCTCATACGGATCCATTGATATGGGCAATGTCAGCCATGTCGTGCCGGCGATCCACCCGTATATCGGCCTAGATGCCCCGGGGCTTGTCGCGCATACAAAAGCATTTGCCGATATGACGGTTACGGACAATGCACATCAGATCTTATCGAGCGGCGCACTGGCTTTGGCTATGACCGGGTTTGACCTTCTCACAAACCAGGAACTTTTGGAAAAAGTAAAAAGCGAGTTTGCGGAAAACGTTAAAAAAATACCGGTAAACAGCTAAAAAATGACATTTATTTTTTAAAATAGGGATCTTTTCAAACATTGCACAACGTGTTAAAATACATTTTGTTGAATAAAGATACTTACCAAGACTGATATATTCATAGGGGGAAACATTGTGAAAAAGATCGTGTTAGGCATCGCAATTGTATTTTCAATGGTGATTGCGGCAGCTTGCGGCCAAACAAACAGCAGCAAAAGTAATACGAAAAAAGAAAAAACGCTCATCATGGGCACTTCAGCCGACTTTGCCCCGTTTGAAACAAGAGACACAGCAGGAAATGTGGTCGGATTTGACGCGGATCTTGCCAAGTATATTGCAAAAGAACTGGGATACAAACTTGAAATTAAAGATATGAAATTTGACGGACTGATCGGGGCGCTGCAATCGCACCGTGTTGACATGGTCCTTTCCGGGATGTCCGCAACGAAAGAACGTGCCAAAAACGTTGACTTCTCCACCCCGTATCATCATTCAGGGGAAATGTTTGTTACGCTAAAAGGTTCCCCTGTCAAGACACTGGATGACTTGAAAGGCAAAACCGTCGGCGTCCAGCTCGGCACCATTCAGGAAGAGGGCGCGGACAAGCTGAAAGGAAAGTACAATTTTACGGTCAAAAAGCTGGACAACTCCACAAACTTAATTGAAGAATTGCTTTCAAAACGGATTCAAGTAGCCTATCTTGATAAATCAGTCGCAGAAGGCTATATCAAGAAGCAAAACCTGGTTGGCTTTGACGACCCGACCTCGAGCTCACCAGGTATGGCTGTTGCTTTGCCAAAAGGCAGCAAATTGACGGCGAAAGTCAACAAAGTGCTGGCAAAAGCGGAAAAGAACGGGAAACTGGACGAGCTGAGAAAGAAATGGAAACTTGACAAACAGTAATGCATGCAGGCGCCTTGCTGAGCAGGGCGCTGTTTTTTCAAAACAAACAAAGTGAGGTGTAAGGCATGAATTTGGATTTCAGCCAAATTGTGCCTTATATTCCTTTTATTTTAAAAGGAATATGGGTAACTTTAAAATTTGTATTTTTTGCGATCCTTTTCGGGTTTGTGCTCGGCACGATTTTTGCCCTTTTTAAAATTTCTCATATTAAAACATTGAAATGGATAGGCGATATTTATACATCAATTTTCCGGGGCACGCCGCTCATTGTGCAGCTGATGCTCATTTATTTTGCCATTCCACAGCTGACCGGTTACGATATCCAGCCGTTTCCGTCCGCTATTCTCGCATTCGGCTTAAACTCTGCGGCATATGTATCGGAGATCATTCGGGCCGGGATCCAGGCGGTGGACAAAGGCCAGACCGAAGCTGCTCAGGCGCTCGGCGTACCGTATTATTTAATGATGAAAGACTTGATTTTACCGCAGGCGATGAAAAATATTTTGCCGGCGTTGATGAATGAATTTGTTTCTCTGACAAAAGAGTCCGCCCTTGTATCGACCATCGGTTATCTCGATTTGATGCGCCGTGCCCAGGTTGTCGGCGCGCAAACGTATCACAATTTTGAACCGCTGCTGTTTGTCGCTGCGATTTACTGGGTGCTTGTCTTTATCCTCACCATGCTTGGCAAACAAGTAGAAAGGAAGATGAAATACAGTGATTAAAGTCGAACATCTCCATAAGCAGTTCGGGCATAATGAAGTTTTAAAAGACATTTCAACAGAGGTCGGAAAAGGGGAAGTCGTCGTTGTCATCGGCCCGTCCGGATCCGGAAAATCGACCTTTTTACGCTGCCTGAATTTCCTGGAGGAGCCGACAAAAGGGCGGATTTGGATTGACGGGGAAGAAATCACCGATAAGAAAACGAATGTGATGAAAGTCCGTTCAGAAATCGGCATGGTGTTCCAGCACTTTCATCTTTTTCCGCATAAAAGGGTCCTGGACAATTTGACTTACGCGCCGATGAAAGTAAAAAAGATGAACCGCCAAACCGCCGAAGAAAAAGCCCGGGAATTGTTGAGAAAAGTCGGCCTGACCGAAAAAGAAGAGGCATATCCGGACAGCCTTTCCGGCGGGCAGAAGCAGCGTGTCGCGATTGCGCGCGCGCTGGCAATGGAACCGAAACTGATGCTGTTTGACGAACCGACATCCGCGCTTGATCCGGAGATGGTCAAAGAAGTGCTGAACGTCATGAAAGATCTTGCCCAAACCGGCATGACAATGGTTATCGTCACACACGAAATGGGCTTTGCCCGCGAAGTGGCTGACCGCGTCCTGTTTCTTGACGGCGGCAAAATTTTGGAAGACAGCACACCGGATGAATTCTTTTCGCGCCCGAAAACAACCCGGGCACAGGATTTTTTGGACAAAGTGTTGTAAAAAAGCAGCTGCACAAGGCAGCTGCTTTTTTACATGGGAATGCCGGCCTGTTAATGAAATCCTTTTGGAAGCCCAAAGAGACATTTTCACCGTTCCCGCTTCCGTCCTCCCGCTACCCCAGACGAAACAGCCGGCCTTTACGTTAAGAAACCGGTGGGAAACTGGGGGCCTATCTCCGCATAGAGCGCGTCTATGTGAAGGAAGCGAGAAAAATTGCAGGTCTTTCTTAACGTAGAGTGCGTCTACGTTAAGGAAGCGAGAAAAACTGTGGTTCTATCTTAACATAGAAGGCGTCTACGTTAAGGAAGCGAGAAAAATCGCAGCTATATCTTAACATAGAAGCCGTCTATGTAAAGGAAGCAAAGCAAATCGGGGTTCTTTCTTAACATAGAGTGCGTCTATGTAAAGGAAGCGAAGGAAATTGCGGCTCTATCTTAACCTAGAAGGCGTCTACGTTAAGGAAGCGAGAAAAATCACAGCTCTTTCTTAACATAGAAGGCGTCCCTGTTAAGAAAGCAAGAAAAATTGCCGGGTATCTTCACATAGAGCACGTCTACGTGAAGATACCCGGCAAAAAACAATGTCTTTCTTCACACGAAGGGTTCTGTAATACATTTTAAAAAGGCAAATCGGAAGCGGGAATAAAGCAAAGCCTCCCGCCGCTCCAGTTAGCCGGCTGTTTTTACCATAACTTCAAGCTCCATTTCCACATTTCCCTGAATGGCCCGGCTGATCATGCATGATTTTTCGGCTTTTTCTGCAAGCTTCCGCGCGAGCCGGACATCGCTTTCGGATGCGTCCGGTTTCAGCACAATTTCTGGTCGGTGGATGATCTTTTTATACGTAAATACGCCGTCGGTCACATCGACGATCCCTTCTGATGCCATTGTCAAACTGTCTTTCTCCAGGCTGCTGCGTTCCATCATCGCCGCCAGCGTAATGATATAACATGTTGCGGCAGCCCCGAGCAACATTTCGTCCGGATTTGTGCCGACACCCGGACCGCCCATCTCCGGAGGAATAGAAATTTTCGTTACCAGGTTTCCGCATGCAATGTTCCCTGTATCATTGCGAAGCCCCGGCCAGTCTGCTTTTAAATGAAAATGATGTTCTGTCATGTGTGACCCCTCCTGTTAAAATTTGCTTTCTGCTGCTGTTTTGTTTTTGCCGGCTGCTGCTCTTCTCCCATGGACGGCATAATAAACGGCAATACACAGGACAACCCAGCCCGAAACCGCAAGATACAGCATCCGGAAATCCATCAAACCGGCAACTGTTCCTAAAAGATAAGGACCGGATCCGCTTGCCAGGTCAAGAAAAATGAAAAACGTCGAAGTTGCTAGTGCTTTCCGGTTTGGTGGCGAAAGCTGAATGGCAATTGCCTGGAAGCTGGACTGTACGGTGCCGTAACCGATCCCGATCAAAGCCCCGGCTGTAAGCAGCATCCATCCGCTGTGCGCCTGGCTGAGCAGGACGAAACCGGCAATTAACAAAATAAACAGCGGGTAAACGACAACATTTGCCCCGCGTTCATCAAACCATCTGCCTGTAAAAGGCCTTGTGATGACGAGCGCTGCTGCATAAACAAGGAAAAAATAAGTGGCGGCGCCGGTTAGTCCAATGTCCTTTGCATACAAAGATAAGAAAGATAGCACACTGGAATAGGCAAGCGTAACGGCAAAAACCGCACCTGAAATCGGCACGGCAGCCGGTTCGAAGTAATCTATTACTTTAAAACGAGCCATTTCCGTAACTTTTGCATGGCCAGCAGCCGGTTTTGGAACGGATAACAAAATGCCAGAAATCAGATCAATGAACGCAATGATGCTTGACACGAGCACGATCATATGAAAATCGGCAAATCGGGTAATCAGAATCCCTAAAAACGGCCCGATAGCCATCGCCAAATTCATACTTGTCGCATAATAGCCAGTACCCTCTCCGCGCCGTTCATTTGGGATGATATCCGCGACAATGGCGCCGGCGGCTGTCGTAATCACGCCGTGCATCGCTCCCTGGATAAAACGCAAGACCATCAAATATAGGAGACTATCAGCTTTAAAATGAAGCAACATCACAGCCAGAAAAACAATTAATCCGCCGACCAGCATCTGCTTGCGGCCGATTTTGTCGAGATATTTCCCGGCAAATAACCGTGCAATGAGTGAAGCCAGCACGAATATTCCTGCTGCAAGCCCTGCCATTCCCTGACTTGCATGGTAGGCGGTTATGACGTACATGGCAATACTGGTCATTAACAAATAAAATACAACGTGCGTAAAAAAATTTGTGGAAGAAATCATAATAAAGTCTTTCGTCCACAATTTCGGTTTATCCAAAGGAAGTACCCCCTCGTTTCTAACGTAAAAAGCAGGTAACTTCATTATAGAACGTTTTAGCAAAAATATTCAATGTGTTTCTATACCAGAAATAAAGGGAGCCGTTCACGTCCCTCCGCATCTTACACCTGACATGATGCACGCTATAGGGTGCCCCGCGCACCACCATGCTGCAAAGAATGCAGCACGCATAAAAGTCTGAAAATCTACCGGCGCAATTTTTCAGCCCAGACGCCTATGCAGCAGAGAACGCAGGATAGCAGTCCTCGTGCATTTTTAACGCAGCGCCATCCGAACAACAGTGCATGTTCAGAACAAGGCATGCAGCCCGCTGCTTCAACATGGCGGGAAACGAAACATACACAATTGTTGCCTTATCTTTTTATTCCGGTGTATATTTAAAAATATAAAAGTTTACAAAGTGAATTGTTAAAAATAGAAAGATTTTCCCAAATTATCTTAAAATAGCATTCTCGTAGGACAAAACCCGATCAGCACGTCTATTCAATCTGCAAACTTCCCGTATTGGATTCAAGATGCATTTTTAACAAACGATATTGAAAACGGATACAGTCGTGTGATTCAAGCAATGGGATCGTTAAAGCTGCCAACTGCTATTATTTCTTTGCGGCAAATCAAAACGAAACGGTGTGCATTGCCGGACAGGTTTTTTCCAGTGACAAAATAGAAAACATTTGTTATTATATGATAATAATCTTTAAATGAATACGAGGATGGAGGCGTCTATATGGATTTTCAATTGTTTCCGGAAGGCGACGGCGCAATCCTGATTGAAGCAGGGAAAGAAATCAACCTTGCAAACCACAGGAAAGTCCGGGCGATCGTTTCATTAATCGAAAATGCGGCGCCTGCGTGGATGATTGAATATATTCCCGCCTACACAACTGTCACCGTTCTGTATGACCCATTCAAAGTTTATGCAAAATTTGGCGAATATCCCTACAGATATGTATCCCGCTATTTCACCCGGCTTCTTGAAAAAGCACAGCCTGCATTCATCCCGGAACCGCGCACAGTCGATATCCCGGTATGCTACGGCGGCGAATTCGGGCCGGATCTCGAAAATGTTGCCCGCATCAACGACCTTACGCCAGAAGAAGTGATCCGGATCCATGCTTCCGGCGACTACACCGTATACATGATCGGATTCGCACCCGGTTTTCCTTATATCGGCGGCATGCCTGAAAAAATTGCAGCGCCCAGGAAAAAAACGCCGCGGCTCAAAATTCCGGAAAGATCGGTTGGAATCGCCGGAAAACAAACCGGGATTTATCCGATCGAAACACCGGGTGGTTGGCAAATCATCGGTCGGACTCCCGTCAAACTGTTCCGGCCGGATCGGGATGGGCCAAGCCTCCTTCAAGCGGGCGACAAAATCCGCTTCCGGCCGGTGAGCCTTGAAGAATACCGGGAACTGGAGAAGATGCCATCATGATTAAAATTATCAAACCGGGCATGCTGACAACGGTGCAGGATCTCGGGCGGTCCGGCTACCAAAAATACGGGGTTGTCCAAAGCGGGGCAATGGATGCTTTTGCCCACAGAGTCGCAAACTTGCTTGCCGGTAATCCGGAAAATGAAGCCACACTGGAAATTACGCTCACAGGGCCGGTGCTGGAGTTTCAGAACGATACATTGATTGCCATTTGCGGCAGCGGGTTCCATGCTGTTTTAGACGGAAAACCGGTCGGGCTATGGCGGCCCATGAAAGTGAAAAGCGGCAGTGAACTCAGACTCAGGCAGGACGGGACCGGTTGCCGCGTCTATTTGGCGGTTTCCGGCGGGATATCCGTTCCGGAAATGCTGAAAAGCAAGTCAACCTACTTGCGTGCGAAGATAGGCGGTTTCAACGGCCGGGCACTCCAGGCGGGCGATGTGCTTGAAACGGGGACCCCCGGGGAAGTGTCCAGGCAGCTGACCGCATCTCTTGAATACCACTCAGCTTGGTCTGTTTCGAAAAACATACTACCGGATTATGGTTCATCTCCAACGATCCGGGTCGTTCCGGGCCGCCACGAGGACTTATTTACCGCAGAAAGTATTGAAACGTTTTTCCGTGAATCATACCGCCTTTCGCAAAATTCCGACCGGATGGGGTACCGCCTCGAAGGTCCGAAACTGACGGTAAAAGCGGCGCAGGAGATGTTATCTGAAAGTGTCAGCTTCGGGACTATTCAGGTGCCGTCCGGCGGGGAGCCGATTGTCCTGTTGGCAGACCGGCAAACGACAGGGGGATATCCGAAAATCGCCCAGGTTGCTTCTGTGGATTTGCCGCTATTAGCCCAGCTGAAGCCGGGGGATGAGCTCCGGTTTAAAAAAATAACGTTGCAGGAAGCACAGTTGCTTTATATAGAAAGAGAAAAACAAATTCGCATGTTGAAGGGAACGATTGCCTACCAGGCGAAAAGGAGGGGCACACATGCCGAGCATTGATCTGAACTGTGATATGGGCGAAAGTTTTGGTGCCTATACCATTGGGAAAGATGAAGAAATACTGGATTTGATCACTTCCGCAAATATTGCGTGCGGTTTTCACGCCGGTGATCCTACTGTGATGCGGAAAACGGTCCGGATGGCGGCTGAAAAAGGGGTTGGGATCGGCGCGCACCCCGGGCTTCCGGATCTGATGGGGTTCGGGCGCCGGAATATACAGATTTCCCCGCAAGAGGCTTATGACATGACCGTCTACCAGATCGGTGCCCTTGCTGCGTTTGCAAAAGCAGAAGGAAGCACCGTCCGGCATGTAAAACCGCACGGCGCACTTTACAATATGGCAGCCAAAGATACGGGACTCGCCGAAGCCATTGCGAAGGCGGTCTATGATGTCAGCCCCGACCTCATTTTATTCGGGCTTGCCGGCTCGGAACTTGTAAAAGCCGGGGAAAAAGCCGGCTTAAAGACGGCGAGCGAAGTTTTTGCCGACCGGACTTATCAACAAGACGGCGCTTTGACACCGCGGCGTGAACCGAATGCCTTGATTGAAGACCGTGAAACGGCGGCAAAACAGGTGATCCGGATGATCAAAGAAGGCGCGGTCACCTCTGTGCAAGGTGAAGATGTGAGTGTCCGTGCTGATACAATCTGTATCCACGGCGACGGCAGACAGGCGCTTCATTTCGCGGCATTTATCCGGCAGTCGCTTGAACAGGAAGGCATCAAGATCGAAAAAATCAGCCATTTGAGCTGATATAAACAGGGTGGCGCCAACTGGAATTCCGGCCGCCACCCCGCTGTAACGGGAGAAGCAGCACAACAGTTTATGCTGTAAAATCGCAGTCTCCCCGTGACCTAGGCTTAATCTCATAACGACTGGCCTATACCTATATATTTGTGAGTCTGCAGGGAGTGAAAATTCGCAACCTCCCCACCTAAAATTCTGTTAAATTGGCAATGGATGGATGAACTAAGCGTTGAAAATGCACAACTTTCCCTCGTAAAACCAGGGCCAACCGGGATAAGCCCACCAACAGAAAACAAGCAGCACAACGGCATATGCCTGATTGGTTTAACAAATAATCGTTGAAATTTACATTCCCCATATAACGCGTGAATTCCCCCGCCTTGAAGATTTATATAAAATGAACTTAAGTTTTTACATCAAGCCCGAGCACCAATTTGCATGATGACTATTTTTTACAAGCAGGTGACAGAGCTGCGAAATGATGTTTATTTTATTTAAAAACAAAAAGTACGGGCGGGGGTTATCTGTATATAGAAAAGGAGTGAACGGGTATGGTATTGATCGGTGTCGCACTGATTATTATTGGATTTGCACTCAGATTTAACCCGCTGGTCGTTGTGACCGTTTCGGGTCTTGTCACCGGATTGATCGCGGGTCTCCCGCTGAAACAACTGATTACGCAATTCGGGGAAGCTTTTACAACAAACCGCTATATGTCCATCTTAATTATTACCTTACCGGTGATCGGCCTTCTGGAAAGAAGCGGATTACAGGAACAGGCGAAACACCTCGTTTCCAAAATCAAAGCAGCAACGGCCGGTAAAATTCTGACATTTTACCTGCTGATCCGCGAAATTGCCGCGGCGCTCGGTCTGAACAGCCTGGGCGGACATCCGCAAACAGTGCGGCCGCTCATCGCACCGATGGCTGAAGGGGCGGCAGAAGCAAAATACGGTGATGTACCGGAAGAAGACAGAGAAGAAATTCGTGCCCAAGCGGCAGCTGCCGACAATATCGGCCTGTTTTTCGGAGAAGATATCTTTGTTGCGGTCGGCGCCATTCTTTTAATGAAAGGATTTTTTGACCAAAACGGCATTAAAGCGGATCCGATTTCGATGGCGCTTTGGGGGTTGCCGACAGCCATATTCGTATTTATCGTCCATTCCATCCGGCTCCGCCTCTTTGACCGGAAACTGGACCGCAAGCTTGGAAAAACCGGAAGCAAGGATGTGAAAAAATGATCATCTCAACTGAGTGGATTTATATCATCATGGGAATCGTTTGCTTTTTCTGCTCTGTCTACACTTTTTTTGATCAAGCAAACAGCAGGCGCATCCCGTCCGGCCTTTTTTACCTGATTTACGCCGTGACGCTCTTGTTTGGAAAAGTGATTCCGCCTTTTTACACCGGGCTGATGGTGCTTGCCATGGTGGCGATTGTGGCATTTGGCGGCCTGCAAAAGGGAAGCTACAATGGGGCAGGTGCGGATGAGCGGGAAAAAAGCCGCAAACGATTGGGAAACCGGCTTTTTCTGCCGGCAATACTCATCCCGGTTTTAACCGTATTGGGCTCAAAATTGCTTGTCAATGTGAAAATCGGCTCGCGTCTTTTGCTGGACCCATCCAATCCGACGCTTGTCGCGCTTGGAGTGGCGTGTATCATTGCCATCCTTACCGCAATGATGCTGACAAAAAGCCGTCCGCAAACCACGTTTAAAGAATCACGGCGTCTTTTGGAAGCAATCGGCTGGGCTGTTGTCCTTCCGCAAATGCTGGCGACACTCGGTACCATTTTTACAAAAGCAGGGGTCGGCACAGTGGTGTCAGGCCTGATTACAAAAGTGATTCCGGAAAATTCGGTTTTCTGGATCGTGTTCGTTTTCTGTGTTGGGATGGCGCTTTTTACGATGATTATGGGCAATGCGTTCGCTGCTTTTCCGGTGATGGCGGCCGGGATTGCGATTCCGTTTTTGATCGAACGGTTCGGTGCCAATGCGGACCAGATTGCAGCCCTTTCGATGTTCGCCGGTTACTGTGGCACGCTCATGACCCCGATGGCAGCGAATTTTAATATTGTGCCGGCTGCGCTATTGGATTTAAAAGATAAAAACCATGTCATCCGTGTACAAGTGCCAACCGCGCTGCTGACACTTGCATTTAACATTGTATTGATGTATCTGTTAGTCAAATAGGATGAGATCCATTTAGAGGTATGGGGTAAATCAATACCTATTCGTGAGTAAATGAGAGATCATGGCACTTTATTGAAGGAGGAGAGGAAAATGGAGAAAAAAGTACTCTTAACCGGTTTTGATCCTTTTGGCGGGGATAAAGTAAACCCTGCCCTGGAAGCGGTAAAGCAATTGGACGGAAAAAATATGGAAGGCATTCGCATCGTCACGCAGCAAGTGCCGACCGTATTTCACGAATCGATCCGGACCGCTGCTGAGGCCATTGAACGCGAAAAGCCCGATGTTGTCATTTGTGTGGGACAGGCAGGCGGGCGCACGCAAATCACGCCGGAACGTGTGGCGATTAATATTGATGATGCCCGTATCCCGGACAATCAGCATCATCAGCCCATTGACGTCCCGATTGCAGCGGACGGCCCCGCGGCTTATTGGTCAACGCTGCCGATTAAAACGATCACGAGGCAGCTGCGGGAGGCGGGAATCCCGGCTGCTGTCTCCAACACAGCAGGCACATTTGTCTGTAACCACCTGTTTTATGGCGTCATGCACCATCTGGCAAAAAACAACATATCAGCCCGCGCCGGTTTTATTCACGTGCCTTATATTCCGGAGCAAACAACCGAAACAGGTGCCCCGAGCATGTCACTTGAAATGATCGTCAAAGCGCTTGAAATTGCAGTTTTCGTCTCCGCCACGGCCGAAAAAGATCTGGTGGAAACAGGCGGGGCATTGCATTAAGGGATATGAAAAATTGTAGCCCCGCGGATGAAGGACAAAACGGAGTTGGCCACTGTGTGAAATGTCTTTTGTAAAGGCTATGAAGGACAAAAGGCGTTTGGTTGAGTCCGGAAATGTCCTTCAGAGAGTCAATGAAGGACAAAACAGATTTGCTCGCGGCTCGGAATGTCTTTCATCGAGGTAATGAAGGACAAAAGACTGTTGCCTGTATCGTGAAACGTCTTTCACAGGGCCAATGAAGCAAAAAGAAATTCGCCGGTGGCACAAAACCCCTCAAAAAAACCCGTCTGGAAAGTTCATTTCCAGACGGGTTTTTCGCTTTTCTTCCTATTATAATAAAGCGCTGCAGATCAAGTTGATCAGAAATAAAGCCCCTAACAAGATCATCACAGGGTGTAATGTTTTTGCCTTCCCTTCCAGGATTTTCAGAACGGGCCAAGCTACAAAGCCAAAAGAAAGGCCGGTAGAAATACTGGATGTAAAAGGGATCAGCACGATGATCAAAAATGCCGGAAACCAGCTGCTGAAATCATCGAAATGAAGGTCTTTTAACTGCTGCATCATGATGGCGCCGGTAATGACGATAATTGGCGCAATGGCAGCCTGCGGAATATAACCCAAGAGTGGCGTAAAGAAAAGCGATAAGGCAAACAGAATGCCGGCTGTTACCGCCATGATCCCCGTTCTGCCGCCGCTTTCGATTCCGGCCGCGCTTTCTGCAGCGACAACGGTCGGGCTTGTGCCCAATATCCCCGAAATCAAGCTTGTCGTAGCACTCCCTTCGAAAGTCCTTTTAAAGTTCCTTTTATCGGGGAGGATGCCCTCCAACATGCCCATCGACTCAAAAATGAGGATCATCGACATGGAAAAGACTGCGAGCAAAAACGGGAGAGAAAACAGGTGTGAGAAATCCCCTTTTCCAACAATTGCGCCATAGCTCGTAAAATCGGATAAGGACACATGCGCGGACTGGCTGCCGTGGATGCCAAACAGGATGCCAGCAATCGCCGTCACTGCAATGCCAATCAAAAATCCGCCGTTTACTTTTTTGATAAAAAGCATCAAGTTGACAAAAAGGCCGAACAAGAAAAGAAGGACATTCGGATTGGTGAGAGAGCCGAGCTCGATTAAGGAAGCTTTCCCCGGCTGGATCAGCGCCGCCTTTTCCAGCCCGATTTCAACAAGAAACAACCCGATTCCGACTGTAATGCCGGTTTTTAAGGCAGCCGGGATGGCAGCCGATAACACCGTGCTCAGTTTTGTAAAAGCAACGAGCATGTACAGCACACTGGCCAGCATGGAAATCGCAAGCGCTTGTTGCCATGACAATCCCATATTGACGACAATCGTATACGTAAAAAAGGCATTGACTCCCATTCCGGGCGTTAGGATGATCGGGGCATTGGCCCAAAATCCCATCATCAGGCAGCCTGCTACAGAAGACAGGATGGTGGCAAATACACTTAAATTGACGGGGATCCCGGCATCCGCCAAAATCATCGGATTGACAATGATGATATACGAAATGGCGAAAAAACCGGTCATCCCGGCCGTGATTTCTCTTTTTATAATAGATTTATCAGAAAAGGCCTGCCATAAGGATGGCCGGCCGGAAGACAGCGTACGATCATGATAGAACTGGTGATGAGACATTTTGATTCATTCCCTTTTTATTTGTATGTTCTATTGGCAACCGCCGATTCCTGCCTGTTTAGAACGGGATGTTTGCTACACCTCCAGCCGGCATGAACAGACAGAAACCGTTTTTTCAAACAGCAGAAAGATGAAAAGCCAGCAACAAGTCGGAAAACGAGCGGCTCCTTCGACATCTCTTCACCATCTGTCCAGGTATCAGATAGAGAAGGAGACCTCATCTAAAGAGCCGTACACCCCATCCGCGAACAGGAAGGGTGCACGGAGTTTTTAAATTTTGTTCTTCCGGAACGAAGCCCCCTGGTTTCAGGGAAAATTTTACACATGATCATCCTATCACCATACAAACAAACCGACAAGGCCGGCGCTCAAAAGCGAGACAAGGATACCGGAAAGGATTAAATAGCCTGCATTTTTCGAAATATGGTGTACAGTTGCTTTGTCCGACAAATCTTTAAACGCACCGATCACCATTCCCAGTGTCGAGAAGTTCGCAAAAGAAATCAGGAACGTGCAAAGGACGGCACGGAAATGCGGTGCGAACGTGTTGACTTTTGGCGCAATTTCACCCATTACAACAAACTCATTGGTAACCAGCTTCGTCCCCATATATTGTGCCATTTGGAAAGCCTGGTCTGCCGGCAGTCCGAGCAAAAAGCTGAATGGGAACAAGATGATGCCCAAAATCGATTCCATTGTCAGCCAAGGTGCGATGAGCATCAGAAGTTTGTCAATCAATGCGGCAAGTGCGACAAATGCGATAACAGAAGCGGCAATGATCAAAATCAATTTGCCCGCTGCCAGAATGGAGTCGCCAAGGAAAGAAAAGAAAGGTTCTTTTTCTTCTTTTTTGACTTCCACTACTTTATCTTCATCCCGATCGATCTTTACAGGGTTTAAGATGTTGACAACAATAATAGCGTTGATGATATTGAGCGGAATGGCAGAGAGCACAAATTGTCCCGGCACCATTTGTGTATAGGCCCCGACAATGGCTGCGGTAATGCAGCTCATCGACATCATCGCCAGTGTTAAATTCCGCTCCGGGCTGTTCTTTTTAATTTGCAGGCTGGAAACCGCCAACGCTTCCGTATTGCCCAAAAACATCATTTCAACAGAGAAAAACGACTCGAATTTCGGCTGACCGGTAATTTTGGACAAAATCCATCCGAGTTTGCCGATGATCCAAGGCAATACATTGAAATAAGTTAAAATGTCAAATAAAGGAACGACGAGCAAAATCGGAAGCAACGCACTGACGAAAAAGTCCATTTGTTTGACATGCACCCAGCTTGAAAAGGCAAACCCGATGCCGTCGTAAGCCGTCTGCACGAGCCAGTTAAAACCGTATGCTGCCCCGTGTACCATGGCGCGCCCCACCGGAAAACGGATTAAAAACCAAGCCAGGAAAATATTGAGGACAACCATTAAAGAAATGGATTTCCATTGAATATGCTTTCTATCCTTAGATAATAAATAGGCGACGCCAATAAATACCAAAATGCCAACGATGTTGAGAAGCAAATATCCGAACATGGCATAGACCTTCTTTCCATTAAGATAAACGACACGTTTATGAAGCTTTCAGCATGTCCCTTGAAGCGTATGTGTGTTTGTACACTTCCTTTTATGCTGAAACTTCAAATGTTTTTGGAAAAAGTTCAAACAAAAGCAGGGTGGCTGTGTTCTGTTTCACAAAGTGAATATAACACCGAATTGAACAGTTGTAAACGCAAACATAAAATTATTTTCAAAGATTAAATTTTCAGTTTACAGGAAAGGGAAGAAAAACCAGGGAGGGCAATGGATTCTGGGAAAAAGAAGAGCCGGCCGATAAACCGGCCGGCAACATTTTTTGCTTACTTTACAGCAGCATCTAAAGCAACGCGGATCATGTCATTGAATGTGGTCTGGCGTTCTTCAGCACTTGTCGCTTCCCCTGTTAACAGGTGGTCGCTGACCGTTAAAATTGCCAGTGCTTTTCTGCCATATTTGGCTGCCAGCGTGTAGAGGGCTGCAGTTTCCATTTCAACGGCCAAAATGCCGTATTGTGCCCATTTTTCGTGATCAGCGTAGTCATCATAGAATAAATCCGCACTGAACACATTGCCGGCTTTCAAATTCAATCCTTTTTCCACGCCGCTTTCATATGCGCTTTTTAGTAAGTCAAAATTTGCCAGCGGTGCGTAATCCATTGCACCGAAAATTTTCCGGTTAATTTGGGAGTCGGTCGATGTCCCCATGGCCAAAATGACATCACGGATTTTAACATCTTTTTGAATGCCGCCGCATGTCCCGACACGAATCAAATTTTGCACTCCATAATCCTTCATCAGTTCTGTGATATAAATCGAGATCGAAGGAATGCCCATGCCTGTGCCTTGGACCGATACTTTTTTGCCTTTATACGTTCCCGTAAATCCGAACATATTTCTTACTTCGTTATAACATACTGCGTTCTCGAGGAAATTTTCCGCAATATACTTCGCCCTGAGCGGGTCTCCCGGCAACAGAATCGTGTCAGCAATCTCGCCTTGTTTTGCGCCAATATGTGTGCTCATTTTATGATGCTCCTTTACTGAAATTGTCATCCGTACAAAATGACCGGATGCAGCATGTCTGAATTGTACAAAAAGTAGAAAAAAGGTCAAACCAAGATGCATCTTGAATACTAGTGCCAATATAACATGCTCGCGAAAGTTTGTAAACGCAGACATGAAAATAATTTCACAAACCCGATTGCCAAATGTAAAGAAGAACGGTTAAAATAAAGGCAGAAAGAGCTGCTGCATGTTTGCATTCCAAGCCGTGCTGCCGCGTTTCATGATTTTCCACAAAAATTTTATACAAAGTGCTCATTTTTGTATCAGGCCGGGGAGGGGAACCTGATGAAGAAAGAAATGGAGAAAAGCAAGTTAAGCATTGAAGTGGCAGAGCTCTATTATCAACTAAACTACAGCCAGCAGCAAATATCTGAACATTTAAAAATATCTCGTCCGACGGTTTCCAGATTGCTACAATACGCGAGAGAAAAGGGATATGTACAAATCAAAATTGCGGACCCTTTCGTGGATTTGCAGCAACTCGAGCAGCAATTGGCTGAAAAATATCACCTGAAAGAAGCCTGTGTCGCGTTTTCACCTGCATCAGATCCGGCAACCATCTTGCATTATGTGAGCATTCGGGCGGCCGAATATGTAAGCGGATTGATCCGAAACGGCATGAGCATCGGCATCAGCTGGGGATCGACCATCTATGAGGTCGCGGCAAAACTTCCGAAAATGCATGTAAAAGGGGCAGAAGTGGTACAGTTAAAAGGCGGGACAAGTTTTTCGCATGTAAACACGTACGCGTGGGAAACGCTAATGCTTTTTGGCAATGCCCTGCAGACGCTCCCTGTCTATTTTCCGTTGCCGCTGTTGTTTGAAAAGGCGGAAGCCATGGAGATCGTCATGCAAGATCAATCCATCCAAAAAATTATCGAGAAAGGCAGGGAAGCCCAGGCAGCCATTTTTACGGTCGGTGCTGCAGATGAAGAAGCCTTGCTGTTTAAACTTGGTTATTTTACTGAGGCGGAAAAAGAAAAACTGATGGAAAAAGCTGTCGGGGATGTGTGCTCACGGTTTATAGACCGAAACGGGGAAATATGTGACACAACGATTAACAAGCGGACGGTGAGCATTGAACTTGCGGAGCTGCGCAAAAAGGAATGGTCCATCCTCGTTGCGGGTGGCAGGCGAAAAGTCCTTCCTGCCCACACGGCACTTACAGCCGGCTATGCAAATGTATTGATTACCGATCAACATACCGCCAAACAATTGCTGGGCATGGAACAGGGATAAAATAAGGGTTTCAATTTCCGGTAAAAGAAGAACGCGTGGGAAAAAACGGTTTCCTCCGTTGTGATGGCCAGGCAATATAGCACACCCGTTGAATTCACGGAAAAACAGGAATGCTAATTGGACAAATGTTCCAGACCGGCCAGCTTTTTAGCAATACCCATACCGAATGGACGCAACGCGCGAAAAAACAGGCATCCCCAATATCGCTGTGTCCCAGATATTGACAAAGAAAAAACAGAGGGCTATGATGGGGGCGAAAGGAAGCGATTACAGCAGGTGAAAACTTTTACCTGTTTTTTCGGAGCTTCCTTGCTACCTGCCGGCCAGCCGTTTTTACAGGTAGACCTTTCACTGTGGCTGTCCTTCTGTTTCACAACGGGGTACCTGCGCAGTGACCAGCATGAAAGCAAGTGATTCTTCAAACTATGTTTTGGCATAAAAGGAGAGAACAATAATGGCAGAAAAATTTAAAAGAGTATCGATTATTGTACTGGATTCGGTCGGAATAGGAGAAGCGCCCGATGCAAAAAAGTACGACGATGAAGGATGCGACACACTCGGCCACATTGCCGAAAAAATGAACGGGCTTAACGTCCCGAATATGGCAGCGATGGGATTGTCCAATATCCGTCCGGAAAAACCGCTCGTTGGGGTGCCGGTTCAGGAACATCCGAAAGCTTTCTTCACCAAAATGCAAGAGATTTCTGCAGGGAAAGACAGCATGGATGGCCACTGGGAAATGATGGGTCTTCCTGTCACGAGCCCGCTCCGCACGTTTCCGGAAGGTTTTCCGGATGAATTGATAAAAAAAATCGAGGATTTCAGCGGCCGTAAAGTGCTTTGGAACAAACCGGCAAGCGGCACGGAAATCATTAAGCAGTTCGGTGAAAGACAAATGGAGACAGGGGAGCTGATCGTTTACACTTCCGGTGATTCTGTACTTCAGATTGCGGCCCATGAAGAAATCATCCCGCTTGAAGAATTGTACAAAATCTGCACATATGCACGGGGGCTGACAATTGATGAGCCTTACCGGATCGGGCGCGTCATTGCAAGGCCGTATGTCGGAACGTCCGCCGATAATTTTACAAGAACGTCCAACCGGAAAGACTTTACGCTGGAACCAACGGAAGAAACCGTGATGGATTTTATCAAAGATAGCGGGCTGGATTCCATCGCCATCGGGAAAATCAACGACATATTCAGCGGTCACGGGATCACAAAAGGATTCCACACCGAAAGCAATATGGACGGCATGGATAAATTAGTGGACGAACTGAAAAAACCGTTCCACGGCCTCTGTTTTACGAACCTTGTCGATTTTGACGCGAAATACGGCCACCGCCGTGATCCGATCCGCTACGGACAAGCGATTGAAGCGTTTGACAAGCGGCTTGATGAAGTGCTGCCGGAACTGTCAGACGAAGATTTACTGATTATTACGGCTGATCACGGAAACGACCCGGCGTTTAAAGGAACGGACCATACACGGGAATTTGTGCCGCTGCTTGTCTACTCCCCGCGCTTTAAAGAAGGTCGTGCCCTTCCTGTAAGGCAGACGTTTGCCGATCTCGGCGCAACGATCGCAGAGAACTTCGGTGTCCGTGCGCCTAAAATCGGGACCAGCTTTTTGAACGAATTACGCTGAAAAGAAAGGTGACGAGCCATGCGGATGATCGACATTATTGAAAAAAAGCGGAACGGCGGAGAACTGGCAACGGAAGAAATCAACTTTTTTGTGAAGGGGTATACAGAAGGCACCATCCCTGATTACCAGGCAAGCGCCCTGGCCATGGCCATCTATTTCCAGGATATGTCAGACCGGGAAATTGCGGATCTGACCATGGCGATGGTTCATTCCGGGGAAACGCTTGATCTGTCCGCCATCCACGGCATCAAAGTGGACAAACATTCAACCGGCGGTGTCGGTGACACAACAACTCTTGTCCTCGCCCCCCTTGTAGCAGCACTTGGCGTCCCGGTAGCAAAAATGTCGGGCCGGGGCTTGGGGCATACAGGCGGTACCATTGACAAACTGGAATCCATTCAAGGGTTTCATGTTGAAATTACGACAGACCAGTTTATTGATTTGGTGAACCGGGAAAAAGTTGCCGTTATCGGACAAACCGCCGACCTGGCACCTGCTGATAAAAAGCTGTACGCACTAAGAGATGTCACTGCAACGGTGGACTCCATTCCGCTGATTGCAAGTTCAATCATGAGCAAAAAAATTGCTGCGGGTGCAGATGCCATTGTTTTAGATGTCACAACAGGCGCCGGTGCTTTTATGAAAAAAGAAGAAGATGCCATCCGCCTTGCTGAAACAATGGTCCGGATCGGCAACCATGTCGGCCGCAAAACCATGGCCGTGATTTCCGATATGTCCCAGCCGCTCGGATATGCCATCGGGAATGCCCTCGAGGTAAAAGAAGCCATCGACACGCTAAAAGGAGAGGGCCCTGACGATTTGACGGAACTGGTGCTTGCACTCGGCAGCCAGATGGTGGTGCTTGCCGGAAAAGCGACGACATTGGAAGAAGCAAGGAAAATGCTGAAAGAAGCCATCGCGAATGGCGCCGGTCTTGAAAAGTTTAAAAAATTTGTCGCCAACCAGGGCGGGGATCCTTCTGTGATTGACCATCCGGAAAAACTGCCGCAAGCGAAATATGCGATCGATCTCCCGGCAAAAACTTCCGGGTACGTTTCCAAAATGGTTGCAGACCAGATCGGGGTTGCGGCAATGATGCTGGGGGCAGGACGCGCCACGAAAGAAGATAAAATTGATTTTGCAGTAGGAATCGTTTTGCGGAAAAAAGTCGGGGATCGGGTAGAAGCCGGAGAACCGCTCGCCACGATTTATGCAAACCGGGAAGCAGTCGAAGAAGTAAAAGAAAAAATATACGACAATATCACCATCTCCGATCACGGTGAGGAACCGAAACTGATTCATAAAATCATTACAGAATAATCGATCCTATTGAAAGGGGAAATTTTATGACGAACCTTGCAGCGTATATTGATCATACCTTATTAAAACCAGAAGCAACCGAAAAAGACATTTTAAATTTAACAGCAGAAGCTGCACAATATCATTTTGCATCTGTCTGCATTCATCCTTACTGGGTAAAATTGGCTGCCAAAGAGCTGGCTGGAACAGGCGTGAAAGTCTGCACCGTCATTGGCTTCCCGCTTGGCGCCACAACGTCCGAGACAAAAGCCTTTGAAACGAAAAAAGCAATCGAGGACGGCGCGGATGAAATTGATATGGTCATCAATATCGGTGCATTAAAAAGCGGAGATATAGAAGCCGTTGAGGCGGATATCCGTGCGGTCGTGGAAGCGGCACAAGGAAAATTGGTCAAAGTCATTATCGAGACCTGCTTATTGACAAACGAAGAGAAAGAACTGGCTTGCAGACTGGCTGTCAAGGCAGGCGCCCATTTCGTAAAAACGTCAACCGGATTTTCAACAGGCGGCGCCACGATAGAGGATGTAAAACTGATGCGGCAAACAGTCGGGGACAAAGCCGGTGTCAAGGCTTCAGGCGGAATCCATACAAAAGCAGAAGCGGAAGCCATGATTGAAGCCGGCGCAACAAGAATCGGGGCCAGCTCCGGCGTAAAAATTGTGAGCGAATCGTAATCGGGGATTCGCTCGTTCAAAGAGCTGGATCGGTGCAAATTGTAAGCGAATAAGAAAGGGAGTGCGAGACATGGATGTTGAAAAATGGGTCAAAGATGCCATTGAAATTCGTAAAGCCGCCTATGTTCCTTATTCCCACTTTGAGGTTGGCTCCTGTCTTGTTACAAAAAGCGGGAAGGAATATTTAGGATGCAATATTGAAAATGCATCATACGGATTATCCAACTGTGCGGAAAGAACGGCTATTTTTAAAGCGGTATCTGAAGGGGAAAGGGAATTTCAATACATGGTCATCGCCGGAGATACGGATGAACCCATTGTGCCATGCGGGGCATGCCGCCAAGTGATGAGCGAATTTTGCGAGAAAGATATGCCGGTCCTGCTCGTGAACACAAAAGGCGACAGGCGGCTAACCACCGTCGGAGAACTCCTCCCCGGCGCGTTTTCCAAAGATGATATGTAAGCCGAAAACAGGCAGCAAAATTCTTGCTGCCTGTTTTTGTGCGGCGATATGCGGGACCAGCATGCGCTTATATGCAGCGGATTCCCGCGCCTATTTGGAATGCATAAAGATAATTCGTACGGTTTTACCGTTTAAGATGGCATTTCGAACGATTTCCCCTCGAAAATAATCCCCCGACGTATTCACCGAATCCAATTTTTCCTTGCATTCAGGCACCAGCCTGTATACAATAAGAAACATAACTTCAGTATTTTTCATAACTTCGGTATTTTTCCATAACTTCGCAGCGGAACCCCTTATACAGGGTCACGAACAAGGAGGAGAACGATGTGTCAAAAGTAAAAAGTTCCAACTTAGGTTACCCCAGAATCGGAGAAAAAAGGGAATGGAAAAAGGCGCTCGAGCAATTTTGGGCAAAAACGCTTTCTGAAGAAGCGTTTTTAAAACGGGTAAAGGAATTGCGCTTAAGTTATTTGGAAAAGCAAAAAAATAGCGGTATCGATCTGATTCCAATCGGTGATTTTAGCTTATATGATCACATTCTGGATACTGCTGTTCTTTTCGGCCTGATCCCTGAACGGTTTCACCATACAAACGGCGCTGTCAGCTTAGATACATATTTTAGTATAGCCCGCGGCAATTCTAATGCGGTCGCTTCCGAGATGACAAAATGGTTTAATACCAATTACCATTACATCGTCCCGGAAATAAACGCCGGCACTACCCCTTATATTACTGAAAATCGTTTGCTCAATCTTTATCTTGAAGCGAAGAAAGAGCTGAATATCGATGGAAAGCCGGTTATTGTGGGCCCTGTTACCTTGTTAAAACTATCAAAGGGGTTTGAAAAGAAGGACTTTCCGAATCTTTTGCGCGCCCTTATCCCGCTTTATATTGAAGTCTTTACCGATCTTCAAACAGCGGGAGCGACATGGGTTCAAGTCGATGAACCCATTCTTTCCACAACGCTTGACAAGAAAGAGCTTGGCTACTTCAAAGAAACATACGAAGCTTTTCATCAAGCTGTTCCCAATTTAAATCTTTTACTTCAAACGTACTTTGAATCTGTTGATCATTATCAGGACGTGGCAGCTCTCCCTGTCCAAGGGATTGGTCTTGATTTTGTATATGATGACGGTGCTAATCTTGCATCACTTGAAAAATACGGATTCCCGGAAGATAAAGTACTTGCTGCGGGAGTGGTGGATGGCCGGAATATTTGGCGCACCGATCTTGATGAAGCGTTACAACAAGTAAATGATCTCCTCCATTTTGTGGATCAGGAACGGCTTTGGATTCAGCCATCCTGCAGTTTACAGCATGTTCCCGTCACGGTCCGCCAAGAAAGCGAACTGGAGCCAGTTTTAAAAAATGCGATCAGTTTTGCGGATGAAAAACTGAAAGAAGTCGTGGCACTTGTAAAAGGCGTGAATGAAGGGCGCGATGCCATCCTTGAAGAAATAAAAGAAAGCAACGAAGCGATACAGGCATTAAATCACTCATCGCATCGAAACATTGATTCAATTAAAAAAGAAATTCAATCGCTTGGGGATGACATGCCAAAACGGCCGTTGCCATTTTCTGAGCGGCAAGCGATTCAAGAAAAGAAGTGGAAACTGCCGCTTCTGCCGACGACAACAATTGGCAGTCTGCCGCAAACCAAAGAGATTCGTTCAGCAAGACAAAAATGGCGCAAGGGCGAATGGACGGAAAGCCAATATGAACAATTCATTCAGCAAAATATCGCAAAATGGATTAAAATTCAGGAAGACTTGGACATCGATGTGCTCGTCCATGGTGAATTTGAGCGGAATGACATGGTCGAATATTTTGGTGAAAAACTTCGCGGCTTCGCTTTTACCCGTTTTGCCTGGGTTCAATCGTATGGTTCCAGATGTGTCAAGCCGCCGATTATTTTTGGCGATGTTGATCTGGAGGCTCCAATGACCGTAAAAGAAAGCACCTATGCCCAAAGTCTGACAACACGACCGGTCAAAGGCATGCTCACCGGCCCTGTTACGATTTACAATTGGTCATTCGTTCGAAATGATATCAGTCAATTTGATGTCTTCAAACAGATTGCGCTTGCCTTGAAAAAAGAAATTCATGCCCTTGAGGAAAATGATATTCGGATGATTCAAGTAGATGAACCCGCGATTCGCGAAGGGTTACCATTAAAAGAGGAGAAAAAAGGAAAGTATCTTCATGATGCTGTTTATGCTTTCCGCTTGGCAACCAGCTATGTGGATCATAGCACCCAAATCCATACACATATGTGCTATTCGGAATTTGATGAAATCATTGATGCCATCGACCAACTGGATGCTGATGTGATCTCAATCGAGGCTGCCAGAAGCCATGGGGAAATCATTTCCACTTTTGAAGACCATCAGTATGACAAAGGGATCGGCCTCGGTGTCTATGACATTCACAGCCCTAGAATACCAAGTGTCGAGGAAATCAAGACGAGCATTGAACGTGCGCTTCGCGTGATTGACCCTAAATTATTCTGGATCAATCCTGACTGCGGCCTGAAAACAAGAAAACCGGAAGAAACGATTCCTGCGCTTAAAAATCTTGTCCAAGCGACGAAAGAAGTCAGGGAAAAACATTTACAGCTCAAGTAAAAGC
>Ga0207748_1000288_pt1 | contig 43707 bp, 30 predicted proteins | sample HigsolmetaGSP13D_FD_184841 | JGI IMG/M metagenome (GOLD analysis project Ga0207748, IMG submission 184841) | High solid enriched microbial communities from the Joint BioEnergy Institute, USA - SP1-3-D (SPAdes) | ecosystem: Engineered > Bioreactor > SSF (Solid state fermentation) > Aerobic >...
CCCCCCCTTTTCTGTCACTACCGACAGCAGTGCGGCTCTATCTTGCTCTGCGCTTGTAGGCTCTGTTTGGGCCATCTACGGCAGTTATCTGGTCGCGAATACCTAAGCATCTAATATAAACAGCCCATGATCCGCCATTGACAATCACAGCAAATGCACTCAAAACTTTACCAAAAGGCTCGTTAGTAGGGTATGTTAGTACTATTTACTTACATACCTTGTCAGCCCAAGCCACTTGCCTACCTTTCTTCTGTGATTGGATATGCCTGCAAATGTTACTTGTTATAGCAACTGTTTAGGGTTTTCGGTCCTTCTTACAGATATCAGCAGGTAATACAGTAGATGCGGCTGCAAACATGCGCATCCCCAGCATTTTTGCACTACTTGTGCAGTATATTAAGTAAGTGGCTTCAAGAAAGGTCTATCCAGCACTTCTTTGGCCACGACTGGATGTTTGTGATACATGATAACCGGAAAAAATGCGGAGTACTACCTGTTGTGCCACTATCCCCGCTCACAGAAAGCGGCTTCCCTGATGTTAAACTCTCTACTTTGTCTAGCAGGTATAAAACCCCGTTTTTTTGCGGAGGTGTTTCAGATGACAAAGGAAGATTCGTCGGGATATGCAGTCTGGTCTAGGGATTAAGTCAGATGATGTCTGCATTAGTATTTACTTGCAGCAAGATTCAGTAGAGGCTCATTATACTATTACCACGTGAACAGTCTCAGAACAGTGGCTTTTTCATTCATTGTTAGATGCAAAGACCGATCTCTACAGAATAAGAGATAAAGAATGAACCAGTAGTTGTCAAAAAAGAGCTTTAAATTCTATAAACCCTTAAATTAACTCCAACAAAGAACTAAGCCGTCTTTGCCCACAATCACACAAGAGTAGTATACATAGTATGGAGCATTGCAATGAATGTTCCGTCATTGCTGTTGCAAGGTTCCCTGCACGGTACATTTGGCTTTTCTTGCAGATCATGACACTGAGACTTCTTACGTTTCTACGTGACAGTCCACTTGATGGTGGATCGGACAAGGAATACGAGGCCAACGAAAGCAGTACTAGTAGCGACAAACATGAAGCCACGAGTCCGGAGGATGAGGAATATTGGCCATGGTTTCAGGGTCTCGACTCATTCCAACCCACCCTAAACTCAGTCTTGAACAGGCTAACGAACAGGTGTGTAAGTTGCCATGTGAATTGCCCTGTCTTTGTTCATGAGGCTAAAGAGAAGTCGAGTAATGAGGCTGATTGGCTCCCAGTCATGATCTTTTTTTCTCTACCAAATCTATCTGGAAGAATATCTAGTTGGGTAGTTATCGTCTGAGTTTTTATCCATTGTTATACTTTTGCTTTCTTCTAAGAAAGCACACGATGGTTGCCATTTTGAACGAGGGTAGAGAACAGGATCTAATCGATTCACATCTGTCCCGGAGAAATAAAATGCTCCTGCCGTGAGTGGACCACTTTTCTCCCGGAAGGTGAATCCGAGCTCACTTTGGGCACTAGAGATGACGTGATGCTGCTTATGGTCAGCTTCTACACACAAGCTGCTTCATGATATCTCCATCACATACATACGACATTGGGAAATCCTAATGGCTTTCCAGGTTGTCCTTTGTCCTCGGACAATTCATTCTAGAATGTTCTAGAACGTGTGCTACGTTTTCCACTTCCTGCCTACTCAATCTTTTCGATGATGTGATCTGGTTTGATACAATCGGGATATGTCATTACTTCATATCAAGAGGTTTGATGGAAATCCAGTCTGAAGTTGCCTGCAATGAATAAAAGAATGGCTATGCGATAACTAGCCATGTTTTCTTTCATGAAGCCTGTCTGCGCTGTTCGAAAGTGCCGCTAACTTCCACAAGTTAGTTCCTTCAGTGTCATGCATAAAGCGCTCAATTAAACCTGTGGCTCTTTGAATGCGGTCTTAGTAACAAGACCATTGTTCCTTGCTTCCAAAATTGCTTTGCTGTGTAGTATACGTTGACCCTGAAAATGACTTTATGCTTTGTGCAGCTCTGAAACTATGGAATATAAGATCATCTGTCTCTCCTGCATTTGATGACCCACAGGCTACCTGACCTTCGTGAAAGCTGCCTCGTCGAACGTCTAGAACAACCGACCCTTTCAATAGTCTCTGGTCAGACGACGGAAAGACGCAAGGCAAAGAGTACCTAGATGCTGAGTGTACACAACCAGGGAAGCAGGTAAGTCGACATATGTCTACGTTCGCAGACCTTCCCCAGCGTCCCTCGTCCTGTCCTGCCCATCCTCCAATATCCTCAACCGTCACTGCTCCATGTACTCTTCCTCTCTTGTCTGGAGTCTCTATTTTGCTTGTCCCCGGACAATGTGTCTACTGCCAGATCTCTGCGCAGCTGAAGGAGCCAGAGCTGGAATCGGAGCAAGAATTCCCTGAATCGGATGAATGCCAACGATACCCTACATCCCCTATTTTCATAATTCTAGACGCCGTCCTGTCTGCATTGGAAGCGATCAAATCGAGCTTTTAATTTGGTGTGGGTTTCGTATGGGCCGCAGTTGCGAAATTGGTGAGTGGGATATGGTTGGATGGGATGGTAGACGACGAGTAGGTAGGGAGGTAGGGAGATTCCTAGGCAACTTGGCTTTCTCTAAGGCGCAGGTACGCCTTTTTCCATATTTGGTAAATGATTCCCGTGCAATATTCGTATATGCTAGAAATAATGATGGTGGGAGTTGTAGAAGAGAATAGCCTCGCGTGCTTCTTCGAAGGCCACACCGCTACTACTGCACAGATTCTTGCATTGAGAATCGTCTGTGCAGAGTCTTATGTGGATCGCAAATCAACCGCGCATTAAAAACAACACAAATCCTGCCGGTTTGTCCAGTGAGTCTTATTTAGGCTTCAAGATTCTCTGTACAATCAAATAATAGGCTACGAAGTAGCTTGGGAGCAACTATTCGCTACTGAAGGACCTCGTAAGGATGATAGAGATAATTCAATTACTTCAGGATATCACTTCATGTATGTACGCGAAATTTCTAGACCCACTTCGTAGTGATAGATCTCACACTAGTTGTCTATTCAGCCGCAGTAGATCGCAAAAAAAGTTCACTGATTCGAAATGATGCAAGTGAGTATATACATGAGTGTGCCGTATCTGGTGGAATGAGCGGTAAGTTGGTAATCTCGTCATTACAAAAGGAATTTCCATAGAATGGATTACAGTAACATGGGAGCACAACCACGTATATCCACCACGTACTAGGCAGTAGCGATAATGATACATGGCGGCTCCTGCCACCTGCTTAGGTAGACACCGGCTGTTGATGATAGCGTACTGCTGCCACTCCTGCAGAATTGGCCTAATACACAGCCTCAGCTTTTTGATTTCATGTCTAATGGAAATTTCATAACAATATAATCAATTAATTCGCTAACCTTCAACATCTGGTCAGCCGTCTGAGCCTCCACAAGCCATCATCGCAGAGGTGATCTGCAGTGGCTGCAAAGCATCATCTTTTTATTCCTCAACAGACGTGTCTTAAACTGAGACACGTATCTTGGAACACATAAACATACGTAGTCTGCACACCGTCATGACTTGCAGCATGGCAAAACGCAGAACTGCCGTGGTTGGCTCTCCGCAGGCACTAACTATAAATGCACAGGTGTTGGCTAGATTCAGAAACTGTGCATCGAAGAAAGTCTCAATATACTATCCTCCTTCGGTGTTTTGAAAGGAAAATCATACGTTTCCTTTCATTAAAACAAAGATTGCGTGGCCTGTGAACAATGATAAGAAGTTAAGTGAGCTCCATGGAGAGCCCTCAGTTCGAATTAATTGACTGGGAGCTTTTCTCTCAACAGAGTCCTGTGTAGTTGAAAAATCGACACATTACAAAGAATAGAAGGTGCAAATAGCATGCATACCAGGCCATTTCCTGAACGCACACATGCCATCGCTGAAATTCTTGATAGTACTACCTTGTCCTGCACCCTCTGGGAGGTCTGCACCCGAAGACCCCGAAAAGTGCTGTTTGACTATCGACATCTCCTACAAAACTCCCAAGATGGTATGATTTGTGCTCCTTAAAAAGCCACGTGGTTCTTCATGGATCCCAGGTGACCGTGTTCGAAAACAGCTTGTGAGCGGTCGGATAAGGGCGGCTCAACGACCGTCTTCGATTGATGACGTGAAGGTCAAAAAATAGGGTTGGACCCGTTTGCACAAGACAGGCTAGTGAGACCGCTTGCTCCTAGAAGGGATATCAGCCGGGTCATCGGCTTGTCCAGCTGTATGATCCATCCTCGTCTGGGTGGAGGATACCAAGAAAGGCCGGTGGAACCACCGTCCGCGGATGACGACGACGTATGGAGGACTCTGACCGGTCGACTCCACATCTCCCAGGATGCCCCGTAGGGCAGTTAGCCCTACGCAGTTCCGAGTCTACTGGGATTTAGTGCGTCGGACGCGCCATGCTGTCCAGAGGCTGCTCTATGCTGAGCCTGAAAAGATCACGGTTGGTCAGCAGCGATGCCACAGATGGACTTGGAGATAGGGCAAGGGCAGAATATTCCCGCCAAGAGTAACACGGGGGAGTCCTTTTGACAAGCAGAGGAAATAATGATATTCTCAGAATGACAGGCCGTCCAGTTCATATAAAGCGATGCAGTTCGAGGACTTCGGCGAGGGCGACTCACCGCTGTTTTTCCAGAGGCGGACCCCGGGATGCCGCCGCCCGCTGACGGGGGCTTTAGCTTTAGGGCTGCACCTCAGCCCTGGTCCCAGAACGGTTTTCGAAAAACGAACACCTATGCCGTGGTAGCAATAATGAACACTCGACAGTGGGGAATCTGACCACGCTGTCTGGCCTGGAGATGCATTTTCGCAGCGAGCAATTTGGTGTTTTCGCAGTCTGCTCCACGGCACGGACACACCGTATATGCGGTTTGCGGTCTGTCGATCCGCCCGTCGTCAGCTAGTGAAGAATACATTAAGTATCGCGACGGTCCCATGCGGCTTCCTTCCGTCGTCTGCGTCGCGGGCAGGACAAGCTCTCTGCAGAGCAGGGCGCCCGAGAGTTTCCCTTCAGTCCATGGATATTATGTCCATGGATATTATTATTATTAGAAAAGGAGACCACATCCAAGTTCATCTCTCGTAATCCATACCCCGAAAGGTATCCGTCTGACGCGAGCCTCCGCATACAGTTCTATGTACCCTCCCCCACGCCAGCCACCGCCTCCTGGCTGGATTTATCCGGGGCAGCAATGGTAAGGAACATTCAGCTTCGCCTGATCTTTGACGCGACACTCCTCAACATTGAGTTCCCATCTTAGGCCCCGGCATCCACCTCCTGCACCAGGGGCCCCGATGTCTGGCCCGCGTAGAGGCTATCAGCACCCTCCGTCTCCCTACTTCAGCCATCCTCATCAAAATACCACTCACCATCACCGTAGGCGCATCTTCCTGTTGAGAATTCTGGGGGTCCATTACACCAATTCCGTGGAGACATGCTGAGATGATTTGAGCAGACACACCGTCATGGAGTCAGCCACCCGCCCTGCCACCCCGGCCTCCTCTGGAGAGTCAAAGTTTTGGAAACGGTGCTCCATCTCACTATCGGTACCAATATTCGGCGTGTACGGGCCGTCGGAAAGCCCTTCTCATCGGTATTAACTACATTGGACAACCGAACCAGTTGAGGGGTTGCATCAATGATGTTGCGGAGATGTCGACCTTCTTGAATCAGCGTTACGGATATCGGAGAGAGGACATGGTGATCTTGACCGACGACCAAGCCAATCCGCTGAGCCAACCCACAAAGGCAAACATCATTCGGGCAATGCATTGGCTGGTCAAGGACGCGCAGCCCAACGATTCGCTCTTCTTCCACTTTTCCGGTAACCAAAAACGCATTCCGAGCCCCTTGGTTACTTGTTGCTGACTTTGGAAAGGACATGGTGGCCGCACACCAGACCTGGATGGCGATGAGGATGACGGTATACTCCGGTTTTGAGGCCCTTTAGTCTCCTTCGGAACATTAATGTTTATGGTGCGCAGGATTCGACGACGTAATATACCCAGTTGACTATCGCGTCGCCGGTCATATTGTGGATGATGAAATGCACGCTATACTGTGCGTCTTTCTGCCCTGCTTATTCCCGAGAATCTTGCTGACCGTCGCAAGGGTCCGTCCTCTTCGCCCCGGAGTTCGACTGACAGCGATCATGGATGCTTGCCATTCAGGAACCGCATTGGACCTTCCCTACGTGTACTCCACGCAGGTTCGTCTTGTTCAAAACGCAACGAGAACTGTTCAGGTCTGATCCGTCATCTGCGCAGGGTGTCTTAAAAGAGCCGAATCTCGCCAAGGAGGCAGCTCAAGACCTCTTCAGCGCGTTCGTCGCATACGAGAAGGGAGACCTAGCAGGCGTAGCCTCAACGGCAATGGGGTTTTTGAAGAAAGCGACGATCGGAAACTCTGCCCGGGAGAAGACAGTGATGACGAAGACGTCTCCAGCTGACGTGGTCATGTTTTCGGGTTCAAAGGACACCCAAACATCGTGAGTCGATGCTTGTTACCCTTTTTCGAAGTTGTTGTTCTTCGCGAGTATGTATTCCACTGACGCGTGCTGCAACTACCAGGGCGGATACCTTTCAAGGCGGAGCAGCTCGAGGCGCACTGAGTTGGGCATTCATCGAATCGCTCAAGAAAGCACCGCATCAGAGCTACCTGCAGTTGTTGAACAGCATCCGGCGCGAGCTCGAGGGGAAATATACCCAGAAGCCGCAGCTGAGCTGCAGTCATCCACTTGGTATGTCATTCTCAATTCTTCCCACTGGTCCGAAGTTATATATATATATTGTTCGCAGGCTTCAAGTTTCTGTATCCGGGTCACTGACGGCGGTGGCAGATGTCAACTTGTTGTTTGTGATGTGATATCATCTGAACGCCCCGTCCATCATCTTCATCGAGATCGAATCCATGTCTCCCCAGCGGGAGAAGACCAACGGCGTCGAGCGCCGTGTCGTCTCCCAGCTTCTCACCCTGATGGACGGCATGAAGGCACGTTCCAACGTCATGGCCGCCACCAATCGCTCCAACTACATCGACCCTGCTCTATCCAGTAGCACCACTAGCAGTGTTAGAAGCGACAGTATTCTTAATAAAGAGAATTCAAAACTGATGATAAACCGACCAGTTGTCTAGTAAAGTACTCGGGGATAGGATTGCGAGCATGCTTCATCGGGCGCACTAGGAAGCAATTATGTATCAAATTGGCCGGCTGGCCCAATGGTAAGGCGCTTGACTACGGATCAAGAGATTGCAGGTTCGAGTCCTGCGTCGGTCAAACTGAGCCTCCTGTAGTAGGAGGTCGAACCTTTTTTGCTCGCGGATTTCCTGATCCTGTATAGTTGTCCGACGTATGAAAAATGCATGCTACATCAGTTAGACCCAGCACAGAGAGAAATTGGACAGCGAGATCCTACTTCTAGTAAATTGTGCTAACGAGAGATCTAAAAGTTCTGCTTAATTCTGTCCAATTTTTGGTGCGTTAGTCTAAAATCTAAGTCAAGGATTAAATTAGTGTGCTGATGTCATGGATCCGCGCGGATCATCCCCACCGGGGTTGCCGTTTCGGAAACTCAACCATACCTCCGGTTCCTCGGAGATCAACCTTAAGATACTACATGCTGCTGGTAATTGTGAGGGTCAGAATTCATTCAAAGTGAAAGGACTGATTGAACGTACATCCATATGTGAACAGCGGAGATGCTGCCCAGCTTCCTGCGAAGCTTGAGGGGAATCCTCATGGGCTCCTACCGGCGGAACAAAAACACAGAGAGCAAGCTGGCGGCCACTTTTTTTTTCGAGAACAACGAACAAGTTGAAGGACAGTGCTACTATTCCATTCTCTGGATAAGCAGATAAACAGGAGTACTGTGTATAACTTTTTGAAGGTTTCAACAAAGAACATAGCATCAGTGAACTATTTGGTTTATTCTTAATTCTGCTTCTTTTTACAAAGTCTCCACTAACGCTAGTCTCCTTCATCTAGAGATAAGCTTATAATATTATCTTGGAAAGAAGAATTCGGCTGTGCATGCTGTAGTCTGCTGATTCACCCTGCTCCGATCTTCAAGTGTCTCGACACAAGGACCCAATTTAAACGTTTTCTTTTCAGATTTATCTCAGATTATCTTTATAGAGTATGAAGTAGTGCAACTTACTCATTGTAGTGCCACAGTCCTGCAGATATCCTCCGAGATAATCGTAGAATCCTTACAGCTTAAAATGGAACATGACAATTCCTAGTATAGTTGCTTGGCCCGGCCGCTGTCAGCAATAAACCAGTGGTTATGTGGAGTAAAAAGCTTCTCAAAGCATTTACTGGAGAAATGCAAATATGACAGACATAGCCACGTCTTAGAGCTTCTTAGAGCTAATGTCGCCCTAGGTTGTATGGAGTATTGCTCAATGCTCCCAGACTTCTCGGACCTTCTGTGGCCCTCGGAGATAAAGCTCCACAAGGAGAAAATAAGGAGATTCCCTTCATACCTCTACATGGTAGCATAAATTAAAGCACAGTCACATAATAATCATGAAAGGATCTGGGGCGATCATCTATTTTTGTAATGACCATTTGTCGGGCCCGCATAGGCCCTAGATCCATGCCTACAAATTGTGGGCTTCCTTTTGTAGCTGACACCATTCAAAGCCGGCGGGTTCTAGGACAAAGAGACATGTCCAAAGCTCCTCCGTTTCGGGGATAGGGCGAAATCCCAGCAAGAGTTATATAAACCGCGGTCAAGGCATTCGCTGCGGCTTTGCTCTCGCAGCTGCTGGAAACAAGCCTTTTCTCTGGTGGATACACTATTCCTGTTGCCGCCGCGCTATCCTGCAACATCAACGAACGCGTCAACAAGCTTCTGAAGCTGTCTTGGCACTGCAATTGCTCATGCATCAAATGATCTAGATGCTTGTGTTTTAGTCTTGCTGACGAAACACAAGAAGCTACTACCTGCAAGGGTCCTCCATCCTACCATTCACACACTTCCACGGTACCACTGAGAGTTCCTGAGGTGCGTCCTCGGAGACCTTCCGATATAGACGAAGGACAGAAAAAATAAATTCGATCCCGTGTTGACTGCGCGTACAGAGACCAGCTTACGTTTGTCGACATTGGCTTCTCCGCGTTTGCTTCCCACGGCCGCGTCATCCGAGCACAACACCTTAAGTACACCGAATGAACTGGGTCCGGAGTCGGTGAAACAGACGATCATGAGCCCCGCGATATCCGGTCACCTTTAAACACTGCTGGAGCTATATGAGGGAGCACAGCAGGGTCAATCGCTGCCGAGGAAAATATTCGGAGTCCATGGTTCTGTCCCCTATGGCCCGTTCAACTATGCTGAGCTGAGTGTGTTAATTCGGACTGCCATTATTGTTTGACTATTTCCCTATCTGACCATTTATTCACTCGCTCACTTTTCACGATGGATGTTTCCTCTACCCCCAGCGAGGACTCTACTGTCACTAGCGAATCCACGGACTCTCTGACACGGGAATTCGGCAAGAAGAACAATAATCATAAGAATACCTTCACCGCTCCCAAGCGGATATCTCGTTTCTACTCCACTCCTTTAAACCCAAATTGTCCTGATTCCACGCCCGTGCGCCTCTACGGCTGCGAACGGCGCGAACCCTCCGTGATCAAAGTCAAGACCGGATTCTTGAACAGGCTCACCTCCGCCCTCGAAGAGATCAAAGAAGACCTCTCTTCGCGGGCCTGGAAGAGCAAGCGTGTGACCGTGACTTCGTCGTCGACGTCGGATCTCACGGAAAGCCGAACACCCTCCGAACCCTCTACCAGGCCGCTGTCCATGGCCTCGATGCTCTCCCTCGACATGTTGTTTGCTCCTCCTGCGCGGAAACCGAACAGAAGATTCAGCACGCTCGGGTTCGGGCTCCATTCGATCAGAGACAAGCGGCCGCGGTCGGTCCACATGCGAAGAAATTCACACCCAAATCCAAGCTCGCCATCTACGAATAGAGACGAGGAAGAAGTGCGATAGGAGCGTTGGTCGACAACATCGCTGACTAGCAATTTCGGATCGAGGTCTCTACCTTGACATTCCGCTGCGCCTCGGCGGTTTGCAGGGATGTAACCTCTATCGAGAGGTACACATAGCGTGTGGCGCTCTTACAAGATACCCACGATATAGACAACAACAACTGGAAAATGATAAATGACGGGTCGGAGGTGAATAGGGTAAATCTAATAATGATGTTTTCTGGACATAAGCAATGGCATTTTTCCTCTCTGATGTACATATATCTAGGGTGAAACAAATAATTTCTCCAAGTCTTTCGTGATCGACATGAGATGTTTCTATACATAGGTACGGCACGGCACTTCTATGGTCAGTTCTCGTGCCGTCTATTCGCCATTATCATCACACGTAATCGATCTGAATTATCTTGCCAGACTCGTTATTGATCATGATCAGCTTCTAAATTGGTTCCGGATTTAATCAAGGCCCCAATTGGAGTTTTCAGATTAGTACGATTCTCCCCGACCTAGTCTTTAATGTTTAGACCTTTAGTAAGTACACGATGCAACATGCCATGCGATTGATGGAGCTAATCGTCCACTAAATCGCAAGTAGGTCACCATTCCAGTATGAAACAGCTCTTCTTTTCGCTAAGCTATATCACAGAGGACCATGAGGGACTGGTAATGTCGTCAATGGATATCACCTTCGTTACAATACCTACGAATAACGAACCATCGACAATGTTAATCTTAATATTCCGCCGTATCACTACAACGTGTTTACCAGACAAAGAATCGCGAAATTACGAGAAGACATGACTGTCGGAAAAATACACCATGTGTGGCAAGGTGCCTTCTGAGCAGCCAAGCAAAGACAATGCCTTTGTGTGTGATAATACAATGGAACAAAGGATCTGAAAAGGAGGTTTATGGGGTAAAGCATGATTTGGAAATGTATAAGACGCTCTACCGCCTCCTGTTCTATTCTTATCTATCGGTTCTTATAGCTTTACGTTATACTATATACTAATTCGTGTGCAAACTTACATGGCAGTCAACAAATTCACATACCATCCAACGATCAATCCCTTCGGCTATCCGACCTTCTCTTCTGCGTCTTCTCGTCCCGCATACACGAGCTTCTCGGCTGCGCTGAAAGCCTTCGATCCGTCGAGCGTAGCTTCCACCGCTACTCCCGAAAATAATGATAACTACACCTACACGGCAGACTACGCGTTGCTAGAGACTTACAAAGCCATAATCAGGTACGCTGCTGAGCACGGCTGGCCAGTGTCGAGGATCTGGAACGCTGCTGCGTTTCAACAGCCGCAGCAACAACAGCAACAAAGACTTTTTGACATCATACATTCTCCTCCATGCGGGAATATCCCCACGACCACGGGACCACCGCCTCTCATCCTGGTGAACCATCTCGGCCAGGGCCTGGACCACGTTCTGAACACCTGCCGCGGCCGCTGTGGCGGAAAATGCGTCCCCATTGGAGTGGCCCTGGGCGGGAGTCCTGAGATCTTCCGCCCCGAGCCGGTGGACGTGGAGATGTATATCCCTGAGGATATAGAGATGGTGGACGTGGATGAAGATCCGGATCCGGTCTTGGATATGCACAGAGATCCCGATGCAGACTCGTGTTTGGTCTCGGACTCAAGGGATATGGGTTGTCCCGCTTCGGGGAACGGGACTGGGACCGGGGACAAGGGCGTAGATGCAAATGTGCTGCGTGCCGTCATCTCCGATGCCGCGGACAGGATTGTCCGAGAGTCTCTGATCGATGTGGTTCAGATGCTTGCATCTCTGCCTGCTTCTACTACTGCTACTCCTGTTGCTACTGCTGCTACGGCTCCTCCTGCTACTTTCTCCGTTACTGCTGGTTGTTCTGCGACTGCTCCTACTCCTCCTGCTTCTACCACTACTGGCGTTTCTCCTGCTGATGCACCTTCTGCCTTTTCTGCCCCTGCTGATTCTTCTACTGCTTCCCCCGCAGCAGCAGCAGCAACTCTCCTGGATCTGGCCCTGGAGGCGGAATTGGGCTGCCATCATTGTCGCACGCTGGTCAGCAAGAACAACAGCAAGAGCAGCCAGCACCACTACCACAGACCGAGACTGCTGCGCAGCAGCACGAGGAGGATGAGGAGGAGGAGGAGCAGGTGAGGGCTGCGGAGTTACGTCGTCTGTATCGCCAGAAGAATTGAAAAAACGGCCGAGACTCAAGCCCAAGTCCCAGTGATGGCGTAGTTTGCTGGTGATCAGTCAATGGGTCAGTCCACTGGATGGACTGATTGGACCTTGAGATGAATTCGAAAGAAGCCCATTGGGGTTCTTTCTTTCTTTCTTTCTTATATCTTCTTTCCTCTCATCTTATTCGGAGCACACACAGAGAGATGAGATGAGATGAGTTAATGGCATGGTACACATCCCACACAGTACACTAGATATCCATCGTGCTGGACTGATACGATATCTGATCTGATATCCCATAGCGTCCGATCACGCCCACTGGAATCGATACAATAGCGTTTTGGTTGGATGGACAAGGATATACTATACTACAATATCTAGGTAAATAAAGGTTGGAATGGAGTATCGGATGCAGCGCGGACCGGTTCCATCTTCTTTGCTGTACAGCTATGTACTGTACTCGTTGACCAGCGTCTATAACTGAAATCATGCTAACAGGTAATATTTGCAGAGATCCATTGCAATTCGATCGTAAAACACAGTCTAGTCATTCCATTTCGGCTTATCATGAAGCTACTACGCGTCTACATCAAGAGCAGCAAACATGCTATCTATATCCAGGATGCATTCTCTGTCGCATTTCTATCTGCAATCTTATCGCTATTGCTCTACAACTTAACAGTTCTAACATCGCCAAGGTCCGTATACCCCATAGCGAATAGTGTCGAATGGAAAAAAAATATACAGAAGAAAGAATCCAAACAGGAATATATTTTATTAAGATGAGTGAATGGGGAGGATTAAGACAGGAGAGATATTATTTATTCCAGTTCTTTCCAAAGTAGAAGCGCGACAAAGGTATCAATCAATCAATCAATCATATGTCTTCCAGACAAAAAACCACGAAACCGAAACATAATCAGAGTGCACATGTTCCCCTCCACCATATGGATGCGGTATGATACGCCACATTTCGGATGCATGTATCACCTCTTCTGAATAAGTGAATAAAAAAAGATGCAGTGTATGTGAAGAAGAGAGGAGAAAACATTAAGCAGTATTCTTCGAGAGAAATTGAGCTCGGTACCGGGCCACACGAGTCGATGTCGATCAATCCGTCATAATGTAATGTCTAACATGGACACCCAGACCCCCCGATGATCCATTAAAACAGACACCTGAGAAGATTCCGAAAACGCCAGAAAAGTTTGTTCAAGGCTCATCGAAAGTCTTGCTCTGCTTTGCTTCTCGTCTATAGGGTGACGCTCTCCAGATCACGCATGACGACAGCCATCTGTGCTCGCTTCGCCGCCTCCGCGACGAGACTGAAGTCTCTCAAGAACGGCGCCGTGGCCATCGGACCGCCCTTCTCGTTGTTGCGGTGGGGGTAGTAGTCGACAACAGCCTGGGCAAAGGGCGCGGAATTGGGACCTTGCTGCTGCTCCTGCTCCGAAGCAGCAGCCTGCATCCCGCAGCTCTGCGGCTGAGTCTGGCTCCAGAAGGGACGAGGCTCGTTGCCAGCGGGGGACGGAAGGAGGGTAGCTGCTTGATTGTCCGGTTCCATGGCGGATTGTTTCTGTATCTGAGGTTGTGATGATGACATCGCGTCAAATGAGCCCGCGGCGTTCAACCGATCGCTGCTTGCCGACGTAGACGAGGCGAAGGATGGCTGTGCGCTCGTGTTCTGCGCGGGGGTCTGGTTAAACGAGCGGAGGTTGTATGGGGTTCTCAGACTGCGATCCATGGGGCTCCACAGGTGAGATATTTCGACCGAAGGCTCGATCGAAAGTGGGAACTGGAGTAAGGAGGGGTGGACGTGGGAGGTATCGCGAAGAAGGACGATCTTAGGAGGCAGCAAGGCAGGTGGACTCAGATGTTCATCTGACCCGCTCCAAGGAGGGATCAGGAGGGAGGAGCGGGTGAGAGGTCTTCTGATGGCCGTGACAGGATCAGACGTCCCCAATACCCGAAGGCCGTCCCGGGATTTCAAAACCAGAGGAGACTGCAGGTGACACTGCGGAGAAACTGTGTGGACCGCAGAATGGACAACGCGATCTAACGTGGGGTCAATCGAGATGAATGCGGAATGACGTTCGGAGAGAGCTTTCCCGGAACGACAGAGACGCTGCACGGTCTGCTCCTTGCTGGCTCTGGCGACACCAAGACCGTTGGGAAAAGGGGAGAGCAGGGGACGCACAGAGCAGAAGAGACAGCGCCGTGGCCTGACGAGCGTCGCGGGAGAAGTGGAGGTGGAGAGGAAAGATGGGGGGGATGAAGCTGGGCGAAGGGAAGCGCGAGCCAACCCCGACAAATACCCGATCCGTATCAGCTCCGTATCTCCGTCCGGCCCCACGGGGTTTTGGCCGCGGGACGCGGTAATGTTACCGTACGGGCGTGTCCTGCCGAGCCTCGGCGACCCGGCCGAGCATGCACGTGATCGGCTCCGTGTGATCTGGCGCGCGTCGATTATGCTTACGTCAGTGCCGCTAGTCCCGATACGGCAGGCCCCGCCGGAAGCCCGAAAGTGAAGATCCCGAGGCCGTGTCCCGCGCGCGGCTTTTCGCGGTGGTCGTGTTTCTCTTGAATTATTCCACATCTCATCTGCTCCCAAGCCGGCGACATGGGCCTGGTACAGCAGGACGGGGATGTCCTCGCGGACGGTCTCGATGTCGGCGGCTTCTTCGCGGACCCGGAGGGCTACTACCAGCCCAAGGAACCCACCTTCGCGGAGCACACGATGCTCTCTGGCCAGACCTTGCGCGTGCGCCTCGTCGGCAGCCATCCTCTATACGTACGAACCGGCTAAACCCAATTAACCCATCTGTAATAATAACAGATGGGGTGATGTTTGTCTTTATGTTACTGTTGTGTGTGAGAGAATCCCGACTGACGGACTTTGGAGGGAGATCTGCTGTGGAATGCCGGCCGGACGAGCGCCCACTACCTGGAGGAGAAAGCCGCGGAGCTCGTGGAGGGCAAGGACGTGCTCGAGATTGGGGCCGCCGCGGGCGTCCCCAGCATCGTGTGCGCGATCAAGGGAGCCCGCACCGTGGTCATGACGGACTACCCGGACCCGGACCTGGTCGACAACATGCGCCGGAACGCCTCCTTCTCGGCCCCTCTGATCCCAGACCCGACATGCCTGCACGTCGACGGGTACAAGTGGGGAGCTCCGGTGGACGGACTGCTCTCCTACCTACCCCCTGGATCAGCGGGGTTCGACCTGCTCATCATGGCGGACGTGGTGTATAGCCACCGCGAGCACGGCAACCTGATCACCACGATGAAGCGGACCCTGAAGAAGTCTCCAGATGCGATCGTGCTCGTGATCTTTACCCCCTACCAGCCGTGGCTGCTGCCGAAGACGGAGAAGTTCTTCCCGTTGGCGGAGGAGAATGGGTTCAAAGTGACGAAGATCTTCGAGAAGTTGATGGACAAGGTGCTCTTCGAGAATGACCCAGGGGTATGTTTGGCCTTTGCAGAGTCTAGCCTTGAGGTGCTGCTGACCTTGTCGCAGGATGAGAGACTCAGACGGACTGTGTTTGGATACGAGATCAGATGGGCTCCGGACCAGCTATAAAGGATTGTCAAAGACTGGCATCTCGAGCTGTAGAGACCAATGAAGCCAGCAGGTATCATGTCTTTGTGGACTAGAGACCGAGGCTATCCATGTCTTGGCATATGAAACTAGTACAAGGCATGGAGCTGCTTGTTCATATATACTATACTTCATTGGATCGAATAACCTATAGCACTGTATGTATGCACTGTACTGTACCTACTGCCGGCCATGGTAACTACTTTGTAACACATGAATATCTCTCGAGAACGGTAGATACCGATTCTTCATAACTCTTTTATATGTGTGAGTACATTTTTTCTGCAATTGTGCTGAAAAGCAGCGATAGTAAGACCCCCAGGTGACTGAGGGGTTCCTATGGCGGGGTCTGCGCAACGATCGGGATGCCGAGCCGAACACAAGGCGTCCCATCCCGAGTCAGATGCACCGGCAGCCCCGCGCTGTGAGGCTCAAAACTCCCCGCGACACCAAACGCCTCGCCGCCAGCGCCTGCTGCAGTCCGCCACCATGCCGGTAAGCCCACCTCATCTCCCCTCCATCTCTCTCCCCCTCTGCTCTATTCACATAACTGACGTCTCTACTACCACGCTACCCAGCTCATCATCCTCACCGGCTACCCCTGCTCGGGCCTGACCTACCGAGCGCGCCAACTCTCCCGCCTCCTCGAAGCAGCGCAGGACGAGTTCCTCGCTTCCACCGCTGATTCAACAACAGATAAAGACAAAAGACCCCGGTACAAGATCCACGTGGTCCCGTCGCACGATGCGTCGTACCCGCGGACCGTGTACGACAATGCGCGCACCGAGAAGGAGGCGAGGGGCGTCGCGTACGCGCGGGCGAAGCGCATGCTGGGGAGGGACAGTATCGTGATCCTGGACGGGATGAATTATATCAAGGGGTGGAGGTATCAGCTGTGGTGCGAGGCCAAGGCGGCAGGGACGACGTGTTGTGTGGTATGTTCTTCTTTTCTTTTCTTTCTTTTCTTATTGTTTTGGGTAGAGATTTTGTGCTTGTGTGTGTGTGTGTGTGTGTGTGTGTGTTTTACATATGTACTCGAGCTTTGTTGATATCAGTCTATTTACCACATCTCTTGGATTACTTAGCTAACATTGAACTTTGTGTCTAGGTCCATGTCGGGACGCCCATCGACCAGTGCGTCGCGAACAATGAAGCCCGCTTGCGCCGTCGAGAGAAACAACAGGAGGAGCAGCAAAAAGAGAAGCAGGAGAAGGAAAGGGAGAAGGAAGAAGAGGAAAAGCGACCACCACCGTCCGACACCCAAAAAGAAGAGGCTCAGAAGGACCAGATACCAGAGCAGGTCGCAGCAGAAGGAGGCCGCGCGGACCTAGACGACGAAGACCCATACCCACCCGAGCTGCTCAACAACTTGATATACCGCTACGAGGAGCCCAGCACCCACAACCGCTGGGACAAGCCGCTGTTCACGGTCCCCTGGTCCGACGCCGCGCCTCCCGTCGGGGACATCTGGGCCGCGATCACAGGCACGACGCTCCCGACATCATCATCACTACCCTCTGTCCATAAACCCATCTCGAACCTCCTGTCATCGGAGACAGCAGACTCCAGACCATCCGACGCAGCCAGCGTGGCCCCTTCTACAGCCACCACCACGGCGAGAACAGCCACCGGCGCCCTGCCCCGCCCAAAGATCAAACCGCACCAGGCGACCGTCCAGCCCGCCGCCACGGACCCTACGGCCCTCTACAACATGGAGAAGCGCACCTCCGCTGTCATCTCCACCATCCGCTCCTTCACGCTGGCCAACCCCTCCGGAGAAGCCGCCCTCGCCCAGAGCCCCGACGGCGGCCGCGGCATCACGATTCCCATGCCGGCGGACGTCGCCTCCACTTCCGTCTTCATCCCCGCGCACGTCGTGGCGAGTGCGACGACGGACGAGCTCGCCGGTGCGGGCGGTATCCTTGCCCTCCCGCGCTTGCAGCGGCTGCGGAGGCAGTGGGTGGGGTTGAATCGCGCGTATGTTGCGCAGAATCAGGGGCAGGGGAAAGGTGCGCTCAGCGCGGACCAGGTAGGGGATGCGTTTGTGAGGTTTTTGAATGCCGAGTTTGCGGGCGAGGGAGGTCAAGTTGTTGATTCAAGTTGAGAGCCGTTTGTAATGATATTAGTAAAGAGATGGAGCAAGGATGGTTCTATTCGGAAGTATCTCGAGTTGGAGCAATAAGTCCGGGATTTGCAGGGGCGCTCTTTGCCCTGATGCGATATGATGCGATGCGATACGAACCAAAATTACGGAGTGTGTTATCCAAAAGCCGGGCCAACGAGCTACTGCATAAAAGGTATATGATATACCTCGTAGAATGAGTCGAAGACTAAAAAAATCACAAAGGATGTACATACAATCAATCAGCATAAAAACTAGAAGAGTACAAATGCAAACCAAAATCAGATATCCAACCGCAGATCTCCAAAAGCCAACCAAGCAAAAGGGTAACAAGAAAAAGAAACCCTCCACCGGAGTACAACCAAACCCAAAATCACAGACCAAAAACCTCCCAGAGTTCCACTCATTTTTATTCTCCCTTTTTTTTTGTTTCCCCACATGCTCACAAACGAGGGGCAATGTACAGTGGGCGACCAGGCATGATCTAGGAAACAATCTCGGAACCTCGAAGCGAAACTCAAAGATGAAAAAAAAGCAGGGCATGAGAGAATTCGAACATAACATGAGCGGCTGAGCATGACGCCGCGACGAAGTGAATCAAACATCACAAGATAAGGACCCAAAAAACCGAAAAAGGTCGAAGCTAGTTCACAATCCCACACAAACAATGAACAAACCCAGGTCTAATCCTTCCCACACTTCCATATAAAAAAACCCTTTTTTACCAGCCAATTCCTCCGTCATTCCGATATGCAAGAAAAACAGACCTCTTCCAGCCCTGAAAATGAAAAAAAGGCAAACATCCAACCCGAAAAAAAATACACGTCCTAAGTGGTGTACACAAGTGGAATGCGAATCATGGCGCCTGTCCACGGCAGGTGAAACCAATGGCGAGCCCACTGCATTGCTCACTTGGTCAACCGCGTAACACGGTGCATTGGTCGTGATGACAGGAAATTCCAGTCTACCACCGCTCTCTCCTTTCGACATTGTGTGGTCGCTGTTGGGGATAGGTCTCAAGGCACAGACCCACAATTTATCTTATCCACCGGCCGAGGAGAACATGGAAAGCAGGATCCTCTTGGACTTTGATGGCAACAAATAATAGAGGTCAGCAATATGACCTGGCCTCTATCCAATAGTCCACCTTTCGGGCTGACTAACAGTCCACCTGGGCAGAAATGGATCCAATGGCAGGCCGGGGCTGTCAAATTTGCACGGACTGGTTCCCGCGACTTATCCAGGCATCAAACACACTGGCCTACCCATGGCTGGGATCACGGGCTGGTCAACCTGGCAGGAAATCCATCTGGCTTTGGACCAATGAAAGACAAAAAAGATCACTAGGCAGTTCATTTAAGCAGAAAGACCGCTGGCCATCTGGGCGGCAGCCTGGCTTGCTTCGATATGGCGATAGTTGATTCCCAAGGTGATCAGTTCCTGAAGGCTGGCATTCACCTTATCATGCATTGCAGCGTCCTTAGGACTGAGATTGCTAAGCTCCTCGAGCAACCTGGAGCGGCAGTTGTAGTAGTTTCTCTCTGCAGTCTGAAGCCGCTGTTCATGGTGAGCTGAAGCCTGGGCAACCTTCAAGGGGCTTGTCTGGGAGGGGTTGGAGCGGGTCCGCTTCATCGTTTGACCTCCAGTGGGTCCGAGGACTTTCCTCTTGCGTCCGGGGTTGTCCTTTTTCTTGGAGCTCTGGCCACTGGTAGAAGATGTCTCGGGCGAGCTAGGTCTCTCAGAACCATCGTAGTCGTGCACTCTCTTCATATGATCATAGAGGTTCCACCGCCGGGGGAATCCGTACCCTGGGACTGATCTCTCGCATCCTTCAAAGAGGCAAAGATGAGGGTTGTCTCCGTGGCCATGGAATCCGTGAGCTTCTCGCTCATGACGGAAAAGACAAGCATTAGAAGAAAAGTGCAACTGAGCATCCATACATGCAGGCACCTTGCAGCGATATGGCTTCAAGTGGGAGTCCAGATATTTACTAGTGAAAAGGTTAGCTTTCAAGTTCGTGACCACAAAAAAGGACAGGAGGAGACTGTACTGATAGGCGCATTTTTGCGTGGTAGGCGGGTGGTTGCAAGGCTTCTCCCCAGTGGCAAATGGGCAATAGTACTTTCCATCAGGGCGAGGAGGCAGGGAATAATATGGATGGTCCCGGGGTGATCTCTGTTCGGAGCCGTCCTTAGACCGCTGGCGAATAGGCTCCCTGACCGGCAAGGAGGCGTAGAACTCCGGGTCCGATTTCCTCTGGGTCCTGGACGTAGCTGCAGACAGGAGCGGTCTCTGTGCCTGTTTTGTTGGCCTAATGGTCCTGTAGCAAAATGAAGTCAGCCAAACTTGAGCCACGATGGGGATAAAACGGCTGATTTCTAACCTGTTGGGGTCCTGATCGCTCAATGGCGGAGTCAATGGGAAAATAGGATCCGCGAGGTTGATGTTCTGGCCACCAATACTGGAGTTTGTGATATCGCCAAAGAAAGATTCATCATGGGCCCGGAGTGACGAGAAACCGGAACACGAGGAAGTTACAGAGACATCATTGCTTGCATCAGTCAAAGGAGGAGAAACAGGGATAGGATTAAACATGCTGGAGGAGAACTGGTCCAGTGGTGAACCATGGAGATTCCCGGTGTCCACAGTCAAGGAGTTCCAAGCCTCATTGCCACTAACCAACTGGCTTTCATCAGTGTGAGAACTGTGTCCCACTGACGAAGTGTCGTCAGGAGCACAGCCCTGCGTTCCATTGGGGGCACATGCATCATGATCAAAGGAAAAATCCACCATGGACGAAAAGTGCTGGAAGTCTTGTGTGTGCGAGAAGTCCATCTCGTTGTGGTCACTCACGTCCTGAACGGCCTGGAAATCAGATAATGATGGGTACATGGAACCAGGGCCAGTAGCATTGCTGTGTCCTGCAGTTGGCGGCAAAAGTTGCTGGGAAAAAGAAAAAGACAGCATCTGGACTTCCGGGGATTCTGGCTCATGTGATAAGGCAGGACTTGGCTCCACAGAGTCTGCACTGGTCAAGGCCCAGTGGGAACCATTCGGCAAGCTGGAAGACAAAGAAAAATTCTCCTGGCTGGAAAGTTCATCATCTTGCATTGCTTTGGAAGACAAGTTGGAAATCCCTTGGATGGAAGATGTATGTCTGGGTCGAGAGCCTTGGTTCATTGTCTGAAGAGAAGACTGAGGAACTGAAACCCTCCCAGGGTCCGGCTTGATCCTTGGGGACATTATGAGGTCAAGTCCAGAACTCTAGCCAAATTCGGCAGCGCGATACGCACTATATACTAGAACAAAAGTCAGTTAGTCCGCACATGAAAAGTGATGAAACAAACAAAACAATAAGCATTTCCAGAACCCCGACGTTGTACGGCAACCTGTACTCTCAGTTAGTTCATGTAAAAGTCATGGCAGCAAGTGTTTTTTTAGTCACCGACCAGATTGATTTCAGATTAAAGCATTATCCAGGAATGGCGACGGCATCCAGGATTCCTTTAGGCACAGTTAACATATCCCCGGTCCTTGGTTCTCCTTGGCATGGCCAGTATACTCTTGGTCCCGCTGTAGCTAAGGCCAAAGGTCGTGGAAGATCATAATCCTGGGATGTATCATTGTTCATCATGTCCTGGGCAAGAGATACGTAGTTCATTCTTCCAAGGTCCTTAAAATATCTGGTATCCACATAACGTCGTCCTGGGAAGCATCCAGCAGAGCCTAACACATTGCGGCAAAACAGAGCATAACTGAAAAGCTAGCAGAATTGTGGCTCCCCTGGCATCGATATCAAGTCGACATGAGACGGGCCAATAGCTAAATTCCACAAGAACAAATTCAGGTCCAGAGCATCCGCGGGCCGGCAGCGGAGTTGTAATCCAGAATCCATGGGTCCTATCCGGGGAAGAGGTCCTGGGTAAAGTCCTGTGGGAATTCCGAAGGGAAATCACTCCAGTTCCCACTCCAGGCTTGGAGCGGCCTAGGAGACCATCCGGGGAAAGCAAGATTTCTCGAGTTTGCAACATTATGCACTCGAGTATCCACGACGCAAACCCTCCTCGCGACGGTTGTCGTGGAGGCAGACGTTGAATCCATTGGCTGGTTCATCATCATCATTCGTCACGGAGCCAATTGGCGGCAACAGAAATCCCATGGGAAAATCCGGTTCCGTCGGCGGTGCAGGCAAGCACAGCATCCAGGTGGGGTACATGACATTCAGGTACAGGTCCGAGTAGTAGAATAAAACATCACGCACAGGGTAAAAAAACAATAGGAAAAAAAATCAAGGGGACTACCTGTTATCTGTCGTTCTGTTCAAAAAGGACAAAGTCCTGGGAGCAAAGACGGGTGCCCTCGACGAAGCAAAGCTGTAAAAGTTTTGAACAACAAAAGCACAAGCAGGTCCTGTCCAGGGTAATGGATGGGATTCCCAATTGGAGAGGCTTGATATGAGGCCAGGTCCGTTCAAGGAGATCCACGGCTTGCAGTCAACAGAATTGATTCACAATGACAAGTATCAACGCGCAGTTTTCAGCGTACAATGATGTAACAAAGACAGAAGTATCTGTTAGCAGAAGCGGAGAATCTTTGCAAGCGTCAGTGAGTCGAGGAGAAAAACAGACACAGGTTGAGCGATCACGAAAAAGGGGGGGGCACTGGGCTTTTTTAACCAGAATAGGGGTGCCTCTCTGCGAGGCATCGCCGCGTGGGGCCGTGCGCCCGGCGTGGGTCGAACTCGCCTCATCGCAGCGACGGCCCGCCTCGGCAGCGCTCTGGGCGCCGTCAGAGCACGGTGATTTGATGCCCAGGGGGGAAAAAGAGCAGGACGTTTGCATCTCCCGCACTCGCCTGCCAATCGAGGCCATTTTGACGTGGCACTCGATGCATCTCAACGTCACAGCGGTTTCCCATGTCTCGAGCGGTGAGAAGAAACACCGGGGACTGGGATCGAGAGAGGCATCACAGGCATATGAAAAGAAGAGGGGGAAGGGGACGATTGGATCACAGCGCTCGTGTGCTGCTGAGGATCGCATGCCTTCGTGTGACATGCCGGGCCTGAGCGGCAGCCGCAATCACACCAGCTGCGCGCATCGGCCAACAGAACATTCTACTCCGCACATGGATGACCCTCGTTGGTGCCCTCCTTCATCCATGTGAAGAATGGCATCCCCCCTTTTGCATCGCAGTGCGGCCACAACACATGCTACAGGAACAGCGCACCCTGCCCAGGAATCATTATTGCTGTACGCGTCCTCGCATCATCCTGCAGAGACGTCGACAGCCTTCTTCCACGGGGCGCTGTTCGGGTCATGAAAAGAGACACAGAGAGAGAGGGAGAGAAGCTGGATATTCTCGGGGCGGATGCTGTGGTTATATCTACTGAGCCATATCATACACTGAATTATTGTTACTGGTTTGGGCGTCAAGCGGGTGTGGGTAGTCGGACGGTGTCCGGAATCGTTGGGCACCGATGCAGACAGCGACATGTCACCTAGGCCATGTCGGCTGCCACCAATCCTGTGGGTTCAGCTCACAGTCAGCCGCGCGGTACAGAAGGGAGACCATAGCGCAAAAGCAAAAGACACGGCACGAGGCTTCAGATAGAAAAGGTGAAAGATGGTTTTGGTTTGTCGTTCAGCGGCCCGAAGGCGCTCAGGTGAACTATGCTTTGGGGTAGATGCTCATCATGGAGGTAGGAAAAATAAGATAGGAAAATTAGAGGGATGAGACCGACTTACCTAGTAAGGAAACGAAACGTGTCATGGATGTCTTTTCCCGAGCGCTCTAAGAAGCCAGTGGGAGTGCAACGGCAATCAAGCCGAAGCTGCCGTAGCACGGAAGCCATATCATCATTGCTTCGCTAGGTCTGTTAAAAGGTCCATCACAACACCATTCGGGCAGAACAGGTGTTGGCCAACACAACGCTGCCTAGGAGTGCTGGGTTTGCTGCCCGTCGGTGATATTGGGATTTGTGCGACTTGCGCAACGCAAGACGGAAATTTAAGATGTGCGGTGAAGCGAGCCGTGGCACATGACTTGGTTTGCACCGTTTGCGTCTTGCCCGGAACACGGGGACGGGTCACGGGCCGGCCCGTCCGGACCCATGGATGATGGCGCCGCTCGTGGCTGAGCCGCTGAAGAAGTGGCTGAGTCAGCATCTCCCAAGGTCGCAAGCACACGTAACGCGTTTAACCAATTTTAAATCAAAATGTCAACACCACAAAGTGATTACTCCGTAGATGGTCTCGGACTCAACTCATGGAGCATCCCAAGCCTTTTGTTTATTGTTTCTCTTTATTACAGCGTAAAGCCGCCCTACTTATCGCCTCTTCTCAAGGGATATGTCTGGACCTGATCTACGGCTCCGTATGTCGTCACTTCTCCACATCTTCTTTCGCTTCCACGGATTACCTGTGGACAATCATGATTAATATCTTCTATCTTCGCTCCATAATTGCAAATTCATCTATAAATCCAGAATTATTATGACCTTGAGCACCCAATTCTGCTTTTCAATCTGCGTATTGATCGGTTCCCAGCGCTTCTTGCAATAGATATCTTGCTGTAACGGTTCTCGGAATTTGGTCTTTACTTTCAGAAAGAATATTCGTGCTTTCCGTTTGCTGTTCTATATGGTATATATATTTGAGGATACGTCATGCTGGTTGTCCAACAGAGACGATATGTCGTTGGCGAGAGGTCAGAGTCGAGTTTCTCTGACAATGCAAGTCCCAGTGCGTTGCTGGCATCTTCTAGCTCTGTCTACTATATGGCTATTGTATAATTGCCATGTCAGCTTTTATTCTTGTGGCAGATTCCGAGGATGCGAATGCAGTGACTTTAGAAGAATTGAGCTCCTCCCATGGCAATGCACATGATGGTAAGATTCCAAGGTTCCGGAAGCATATTTCCTATTTAGGTAGGTAGGTGTTCAGACCTAGCTGCCCTGCCCAGGCATCCGGGCGTGACCTTGGAAGACTCGGAACAGCACGTTATATCTACGACGGGCAATTGACACAGTTCTAATCTTTGTTCATTCCAAGAATGTCACTGGTATCTCGTTTGACTGGCAATCTCCACTTTAGACATTGACAGGCGCTAGAGCGACTGCATTATAGCATCTGCACTCTTTCCACATCCTTCTCGCAGAGTAGTCTATCTGTTCTGATGAACTGGACCGGAGGCCGTCTTCATCGCCATTCGCATAACAAGCCAAGTTCACTGTCCAGGATCCAGAAGCAGCACTTCGCGAAGGCCAGGCTAAAGCTCCGAAATGAATCTCATCAAGCATCCCCACTCCGTTTTTTCACACCTCGTAAGCCGGTGCATGAGGTTTCTGGAAAGCTGACGCCGAGCGCAGACCATTCTTACGCCGTTCTAGCCGATGGGAATCACAGGACAGGGAAAAGAAGACGAACCGATGATTTTCCTAATACACAGCCGTGTCAGTCGCATGAGAAGCACATATCCAAACGCCGCTTGAGATCCTTGGAAGGCCTTAACCGCTTACAACGTCTGCGTGATGCGGATTGCGACCAGCAACTTGTCTCACCTTGGAATTCCCACAGGCAGACAGAGTCACAACTCCCGTCAAGGAATCAATCTTTAACTTACAAAGATACCCCTGGTCACGAGGTACCCCGCGAACGCCCTCGAACTTCTTCTCAACTAGAGGACCTGAAGCGTCAACTACTCCGTCAGGGCGACTGGACCGCAGTTTCAGCAGCTCGACCACTGAGGATGACGTTTGCATCGGCCGCACAGAGAGAGATGGTTGGAAAGAGGAGGAAGATAACAGCAGACGATCAGAGAAGACATGCTGCACCAGCAGCGAAGGTATTCTCACCAGAGTTTCATACCACGCTTCGGAAGAGAACACGGAGGAACACGTCTTCAGAAATAAGCACGCTTGAGGATATTAGCATAAGGATAGACGGGTATCGACCGAATTCAAGTTTACGACATGACAACCAGAAGCTCGCATACAGTCAGGAGTCATCAGAATCGATGCTTCTGGATCGAGAAGAGGCGGTCTACAATAACAGACTGATGGATACCAGAAACCAGACAAACCATCGAGGCGCGAGGTCTCTAATCCCTGGTCGCCCTTCAATTGCCTCCGACACCTCTCCCAGCGACGTACGTGGATTGGGACATTTAGATACCCACCGCTTATCTTCTAGATTTGCGTCTAGCATCCCATTTTCGACACCTTCTAGACTCCTCTCTACGGACAGGCTCACTAATACGGCTCGGTCTGAGTACAGAAATTCAGGAAGTCCTAGGGTTAACTATTCTGAGTTTCTTGGCCAAACTCAACCCCGAAGTTCTTCCCCCATTTCTCACACTAACGAACTGCCAGTCCGTCGACGATTCACGCTGGACGACCAGGTCCTGGCAGAAAGGGAAGGAAGATTAAACATCAGTTCCCCCAGACTCGAAGCGCTGAATATCTACAAGATAAAGCCAGCATACATCGGAGACAAGACTTTCCTTGAAACCAGAAAGGTAATCAAAAAGTCATCGCCGTTGTTCTTCGCAGGGGACTACTCCGGCAAGAGCATTGGCGGTAGAAGAGACGAGGATACCCTGACAAACATTCAATCTCTCTCTAGTAACCAACATTGTGGATGGCTTCCAGCAACTAGGCGTAAGATCTCCAGGGATTTAAGGTCCACCAAACACGCCGGATCACTGCTGCGCTCAGAGGACATAGGAGCCCGATTCGAAGAATCAATTCCGAGAAATATAGCCTCCATAGTTGGTAGACAAAGACAAAACATGTCTCGAGGCTCAGTGAGCAATGCCGATTCGGGCGCAAAGTTCTTCGGGCAGTCTATCCAACCTGCTCCTAGACCCCTTCCTCAAGACAACAAGAAGCTCGAGTCCTGGATAGGATTTACCCTGACATCTAACCAGGGCGCAGGACAAGGTGATGAGTACCAGGACAATGGCCAAATCCAAAGATTGTCGCCATACAGAAACAAAGCAGCTCTCTCTAGGACGGATAGTAATAGCATCAAAGAGCAAGATGTATTTCTCGGTACTACCCCGACCACACCAGCACCATTCAGCACGCAGCCCACAATTCAGACTTCCGCAAACACCTATCTGAATCTGAGCAAGGAACCATCACAGGAGAGCTCTGCTCAAGTAAACAAGTCAGATACAGACTTCCTCTCCCACATGAGTCTGACGGGAGGGTTCATCGACGAGTCCCTGACTCAGATGTCTGTCCACATTGACGCTCCGAGAACCCTTCGATCGCCAAGTATGTTTTCAAGCATGCATTACCTCTCACCAGTGTTTGAGCAAAGGAAGAGAAAACATTCAATATCGAATCAAGCCAATTTATCCAGTTCTTTCCGCGTACCGTCATCCACTTCTCAAGGCTATTTGCTGATACAAAACCAACCAAGCCTATCATTGTCGGCCTCGGAGCGAAAAACCTCGTCCCCGGATCCACTGGTGATGAGCGAATCATCGTTCGCAGAAATACAGAATAACCTTGTTTCCAGCGGTGGTCGTGGAAATCGGAATGCAACGTTTGGGAATATCCACGCTGACGAAGGAGGGCAAGCGCCTATCTTCAGGACCCCTTTTCGACGATAGATTTACATCGTTCTTTTTCTCCTGACTCATATTGAAGTGGCACGCCCGTTATTTCTTTTACTTGTTCCGCGACTGTCGTTCCATACGGTATATACCCCAGAATATCTGCCAGTCTCAAAGCTCGACGTCTATTATGCTGTTCTCCTGGCCCCTTTATCTTCTCCCCATCTTGTTGTCGCTATCATGCAATTTGTGTTTAGCCATTGTGGTCAGAAATACGCTAGAAACATATGATTGACTTGATAATTTTTCTAAATGAAAGCAACTTTTTAGTGCAGCATTCAGTAAATAGTAATGACAAATAATGCGAACTGCACGCTGATTTACTTTGACATCGTCATAGCTTCAAGGAAATATGAGAGTTCTGACTTGTCCTAGATGTGTTGTCCTGCACGTCTGCTGAAATACGACGCAACCAAAAAACGACTGGATTCCAAGGCCGGACGGCTGTCCCTGCGTTTCCGTGGTAGACGAGACATAACCCTGGGTAGGCAAAATTAAGTAATCTGAGGAAAAGGAGTATGGCAAATTACCCGCCACAAGCGGCATGGAGAGGGTATCGCTGTAGATCGTTAAGTAAAGGAGCAGGAAATGTCCTTGATATTAGTATTCCTGTGGGTTGAAGTGTCGGAATTGGTCATGCAGAGTGCAGTCTGTGCCACTGCGACTTAGGAGAAGAGGCTAGGCAGATGTGATCACAGTAGGAAAGGAATAGCCAATCCCTTGTGCAACTGTTAATAATAAATATTAATATCCTAGACTAGGGAGAAGATGAAGATCGACCGTCAGGGTCGTCATCGATATTGAAGGCCGTAGCCAAGGTTGAACGAGCAGGGATGTCCCGGCCTGCATCGGAGCGCCGACAGGGATGCCTATCTTATCGTTTACCGCCCTTGCTATGCTTCCTCCCACATCCGATTCCATCTCCATCGTCAACACCAGCTCTCCAGATCTCTCGTGAGCCGGTGTCCGTGAGCTGCCTCGGTCATCTCCATTTGCGGTCCTCGAGAAGGGCTCTACACGAAGCTTACAGACCGTACTGACAGACAGCCATGTTCTCCCTGCCGTCGACCGTCGCTCTTCTCACCCTTTCCGCCCTCTCCGCAGCTCTCCCACCGAGACCTCCCCTTCGCGCCACAGAGTCCGAACTCACTCCTCTTCCGCTGATAATATGGCATGGACTGGGCGATGACTATGCTCGCGAAGGGCTCAAATCTGTCGCCTCCCTCGCAGAGGAGGTCAACCCGGGGACCTACGTGCACATCATCAGGCTGGCCGACTCCCCGTCCGGCGACCGGCAGGCGACCTTCCTCGGGAACGTGACGGAGCAGATTGCCCAGGTCTGCGAGCAGCTTGCCGCGGACCCGATCCTGAGCACCGCCCCCGCGGTCAACGCGCTGGGATTCTCGCAGGGCGGACAGTTCCTGCGCGCCTACGTCGAGCGCTGCAACTTCCCGCGCGTCCACAACCTCGTCACCTTTGGCAGCCAGCACAACGGCATCTCGCACTTCCAATCGTGCGGCGTCAGCGACTGGCTGTGTCGTGGTGCCGAGGCCCTGCTGCGGTCCGGGACCTGGACCGACTTCGTCCAGGGCCACCTCGTGCCCGCGCAGTACTTTCGCGACCCGGAGGAGCTCGACGCGTACCTCGAGCACAGCAACTTCCTGGCGGACGTGAACAACGAGCGGGCGGTGAAGAACTCGACGTACCGGGAGAACCTGATGTCGCTGAACCGGTTCGGGATGTTCATGTTCGAGGACGACATGACGGCCGTCCCGAAGGAGAGCGCGTGGTTCGCGGAGGTCAACATGACGAGCGGCAAGGTCACCCCGTTGCGGGAGAGGCAGCTGTACAAGGAGGACTGGCTGGGCCTGAAGGTCCTGGACGAGCAGGGGAAGCTGGACTTTGAGACCGTCCCCGGCGAGCACATGAAGCTGACGGATACGCTGCTGGCAAAGACCTTCCAGGAGTACTTTGGCCCTGTGGAAGTTGAAGTTACACCCACCGGAGCGTTGATCAAGCAGGGTGCGTTCTAGACAGGCGCTCTGCGCCCATATGGCCGTGTGTATGTACAGTACATTAATGTTTCTTTTTCGCTGCTTCATCTCTATCCATCATAGATATCCAACTTGAGATGTACTTAAGCCATTGAACAAAGTGCCTTTATATGAGACTCGTATTCGGCAGTGGGACGCCCGCAGTTGTGCTCTTGGTTCGGCAATGACTCAAGCTCCGAGCCATATACAAGGTTCACAACGCGGGACCGCGGCCGCAGGCAATTCTTCTCTTCCAGAAAGCATATTTTGACTCCAATTCGACGAGGATACCCGACGGTAATACTGCATGAGATAGAACACACCCGCGACAAGGAAAAGGAGAAGAACGAGGCTCACGGAACTGATCCATAATGACCCTCCCGCCCTCGTCCCTCGTCCCGCCTCGCACGTGGAGGAGACGGTTGAAACGGAAGGACATTAATAACAACAATGATAGTAATAAGAATGAAGAAGAAGAAGAAGAAGAAGAATTCATCATCTCGACCGACCCGCGCCTCCTTTCCGTGCAGGCCATCAACGCCGCCTTCGCCATGGACTTCCTGTACTGGGCGCACCCGCTCCCGGAGGACGTGCTCCGGCAGGCCCTGAACGGCTCGCTCTGCTTCGGCGTCTACAGATACATCCCCAACAGCAACAAATCACACAACCCAGACGATGATGAAACCCCCATCAGTCCAGACGAGGTCGACCAGATCGGCCTCGCCCGCCTCGTCACCGACACCGTCACCTTCGCCTACCTGACGGACGTCTACGTCCTCCCCGCGCACCAGGCCCGCGGGCTGGGGTCGTGGCTGCTCGACTGCGTCGCGGAGGCGCTGTCCGCGGATCACATGCCGCACCTGCGGCGGGTGATGCTGCTCGCGAGCGCGCGCGAGTCGGACGGCGGCGTGGCGGAGCGGTTCTATGCGCACAAGCTGGGCGTGGAGGTCAAGGGGCGCGAGGTCCGCGAGGATAGTGGTATCATGGGCGGGACCGGGAGGGTGTTGGCGATTATGGGGCGGAGGGGGGCGGTGCCTGCGGTGGGAGTTGGAGGTGGAGAGGGAGAGGGGGAGGAAGGACGGAGGAGTAGGGAGTGATATAATATGATGATGATGATGATGATGATGGCCAGAGGGGTATGGAGAGAGGATTGATTAGGTAGTTTGATATATGTATATGGAGCGAGGATGCTTCTTTGTGCAGCTTTTTTTTATAAAAAAAATCCTCAGAACAGTCACTGCGAAGTATCCAACCAGGTAGACATGGCCTCTGGGGGAATGCAGACGGACTTGACGAGGTCGACGGTTTTCCCTGCAGATCATAAAGCTTGCTAAATTTGACAACAGGAAGCTTGATTTGGGGCCATTCTGCGCAGATGCCATGGAATCATGATGTCTAAAGTGAGTCCTTGGTGGCCAGAGACAAAATCGATCCCATTGAGAACGTCTATACTGTTCTTCATTGCATTCTTCTCGTTCAATAATACACAGTAATTGTTCTTGGTGTCTTGATAAGGTCCTGTAGCTTACGCAGGCGGGAGCTAGTCGGACGCAAGCTCTGAAACGGCCAGTCCAGATCATCTGTCTCGGATTCTACTCCCCGCCCGACACGCAACAAAGAGGGCTTCCGTTTCAGCTTCTGGCATCCCGATAGTGGGAACAATTCAGGGGATGATGGAGTGCTGAGAATTGATCGTCTCCGCAGCTGACATTTTCTCTAGGCGACAGGACTGCTCGTGGTCCATCGTCCGCCGGCGGACCTCACCATCCAGCAGAACGCGCTGGAAACTCGCCCATGTCTCAGAGGATGCCAGCCTAAGCAGCCATCGCACCGGACCGACCAGGACCCGCCAGCTCGCGCGCTTGTCTGAGGCCTGGAAGGCATGAGACAGAAACAGATGCCGACGGCGCTTAGTCACCTCCGTCCTTGAACGCTGCTCCGCCATCCGCAAGCACGTCGCCAGCTCTCCTCGGCCTATTCAAGGGACTCAGTGCGGAGCTGGGCTCCGATGCAGTGACGGGTTCTGCGATGCTTTCACTCCTACACTTGATCCTCAACCACAAGAAGTTCCGCTCTGCGATCCACAAAGGGAAGGGAGGCCTCGGACTCTACAAGCGGGACCCGGACATATCTCCAAGGTACCTACTCCTGCCCATCGCCCGGAGCTTGCGTCCCTGGCCTTCAATTAAATATGTGTTCGTTGCTGACCGCACGTCGCGTCACAGACCCGGAGAAGTCAGTTTCACGCCGACCTCCTCGCCTTGGGACCTGCTGCCCGTCGAGATCCAGATCAAGATATTCGCCCAATGCAGCGTCCGCGACCTGCTGCCTTTGAGGCTCGTCTGCCGCGCCTTCTACGAGATCCTGACGGTTCACGAGCAATTGATCGCCCGACAGTATCTCCGCGACCGCCGACATGGAACCCTGCCGTCCCCGATCGACAAGGAGCGGACCTATACGCGAAATCCGGAAGATGATGTGGTGCTCCTGTCGGACCTGTTCCCTCCCCTGAGGAGCGCGAGGGGCGGCCACCTATACACGTTCAGATACCTGCACAGCCTGCGGCGTCGACAGAAACTGTGCTCCAGACTGTGCTACTACCTTGCGGACCGGGTGATGGATCGATTCATGCACAGCGAAACGACGTTTATCAAGACCAACTTCCCCTCGAAGAGCGAGCGCAATGCTTTCTTCAAACGCGGGGTCGCAAGCGTGTGGTTCAACCTTACACCATTAATGTTGGTGGCCATCTGGATACCCTTTTTTTTTATGACGAATTCTAATCTGTTTTCCTGCAACTGCAGGTACTGCGCACTCTTCTTCCTGGAGTCATACGCTGAAGCTCGTAGAGAGCACACGAACAGTCTCCTGCGCGATTTCGAGGCGGGCCGGCTTCCGGTGCCCATACCACTACACGTCCGCAGAGACATGTACCGCGCCCTGCAAGCCAAAATCCTTCAGTCACCCCCCTTCACGGACACCTCGACCCTCATCTCCACCCACCACTGTATGCAGCTACTCGTTTCTTACCTCCGACACACCATGCCCCCGGACGAACCGGTGTTTGACGACAGCTGGATCGGCTCACTGCTCACCATGTCACCCTTTTCACGGATCGTGGAGTTCTTTTCGGCGGAGATCGGCGACGGCGGGAACCAGCGGGCGCAACGGCGGGATTTCATGCACAACTTCCATAACGACTTGATGAGGCACGAACGCGACGAGAGGAATTCTTTGATTTTTGACTTTGGCACGGACACGAATGGACACTATCACTCGATTGGTATACGGGATATCTGGTTCGACGTTGCTAGGGAGGAGTTGAGTGCGCGGCGAGCGGTGCCGCATGACATAGAGAGTATATGGGTCTGGAATGGCGTCCCTATACTCTTTGGATGCCAGGATTGTCGTAATAGGGCTGGTTGGCGTGCGTGATTCTTTTTCTTTTTTTTTTTCTTGATTTTATCTTTATATATCTTGATGCATCGGGAAAGCAGGCGATTCTGGTACTGTTTTGCATATGATTGTTACGTCGTTGACTGCTCCAAGACACGCATCGCATGTTCGTTTCTCGCAGCATACCATCCTATACCGTCCTGTTTGGTTTATGTACTTCCTCCGGTTTGCTTTAACGAGGGTTCTTTTCTTTTCTTGATGGGATTATCATCGTGTCGGCAACTGATTGATCTTTTTCCCCACTCCATTTGCCTCGGTACTGATTTGAATAGATAGATTTAGTCCCCATTTATATATAGAGGCATTTATTCATCCATCCATCCATCCATCCATCCATTCTTGAGAATACCTTCCAGGCAGGGTATGTCATTGACTCGTTCCTCTCGCTCTCTCTATCACTCTCACGCACACACTCTCTCTTTCCGAAAGCCTACCCCATGAACATGAACACGTCTTTCGAACATTTTAATCGCCTCGAAAATGTACATGCCAAGGCGTCCATTCCATTCATTCTGGGACCGGTGGAAAGAGTGGTGTGAGTAAATTAGGTGTAATACATAGCTACAAGTTTTTTTCAAGTTCCCGTTTCGGTTCGCAAATAATCGATTGCTCCTGCTTGCAGCTTGCGGGTTAAGTAGGTGACGTGACTGCCCTAGCCCTAGGCCCTAAGCCCTGTGTCTGGAAAAGAAAATGCGGGTGTTTGCTGTGTTTGCGCCAGCTGCATCGCGTTCCAGATCCGGACTTGGACGGTTCGCGCGAACGACCTACCAACTACGAAGTACTCTACTACATAACGGGAGGGTCGTTATACCAGATGCAACGAATTTGCAAGAAAAAAAGAAAAGCAAAGAAAGAAAGAAATGTAGCTTGAACTGCTATCCGGGAACCTTTCTTCTCTATTTTAATTTATCACATTCCACAGACAATGGCACTGTCAACCCCCAAGCACCTCCTCAACACCTCCTGGACCCTGCACCGCCTCTCCCCCCTCCACCACGGCAAGGAGTTCCCGACCCTCCTCGGCAACCCGACCGCTCTGAGGACCTACGCCGAGCGGCTCCGCGACCTGCTCGCGGGGGACGTCCTGCGCGGCGTGCAGATCGGCGCCAACACCGCACCGTCCGACGACGCGCTCGCGAAAGCGGGCGCGCTGAGGGCGTGTCGGTGGGAGACGATCCCGACGTGGTCGTGGTCGTACTGGAGGTGGAGGAATGGGACGGGGAGCGGGGGTGGGGAACAGTCGTCTCTGTTGGATGTGGAGGATGAAGAGTTGGAGGATCCTGATCGGTTGTTTCATCAGCAGCAGCAAGAGTCCATCGCGGCCGAAAATGCGATGGGGATATTGGTGTTGCTAGAGTATGAGAATGTCACGTACAAGGCTGCGCTGCTTGCTGGGCCGGATGGCTATCGTGATCGTGATGACGGCCAAAAGGGAAAAGGGAAAGTGAAAGGAGGAGAGTCGACCTACCTCCCACTCCTCATGACCCGTCTCCCGAACTCCCTCCGACAGACCTTCATCTCGTTCCTCTCTACGAACTTTGATACTTATTGTTCTCAGCTCCGTCTGCCGTCCACTTTCCTCTGCGCCGCGCTCGAGGCGTACATCGCGGAGCTGATCTCACTCCCAGAGGGGCAGTCTTCCCTCAACAATTCCACTTCTCGAACCATCCTGCAGGACGTGATGAAGGAGATGCAGCTGACGCTCTCCTTCTCCCCGTCGATCGCGCCCGCTCTGCGCTCCATGGACGTGAACCTCCCCCGGGAATCGCTCGCCTCGTTCGTCGTCGACGTGTCGAGGCCCAAGACGGACCTTTATGGAGCTGAGGTTCAAGATCGAGATCAACCCTCAACCCCCTTCCTGACATCGCTATGCGACTACCTCGACAGGCACCTCGCCATGAAACTGGACCTGAACAGTTTCGCCCGTCGGGATGGAGGTCCAGCACATGCAGCAGCAAACGAACACGTCAGAGTGACCAAGGTCGCCTGCGGCGCCTTCGTCCTCGGCGGCGAGGGGAGGGCGAAGTTGGTCGCTGGTCCCGGTCCCGCTCGTCGTCGTGCAGCAGCGGCGGCAGCAGCAGCAGCGACAACGGCGCCTGGGGACGATTCGCTAGATCTGGATAGTCTTGACGAGGACCCGGAGAGTAGGAGGGATCGGCTGGTTCTGAGAGCTAATGAGAGCCTGCTGAGGGCTTTGGTACGCAGGGCTGTGGGTGGGGTTGGGGAGCGGAAGACGTGAAGAGACAAACGAGATGGAGAAGTCGGATATATATCATCGATGGATATTGGATATATTGTTTCCGAACGAGTTATCCATCCCACGTCCCTAAGGCAGCATGCACCGCGTTCCTACTTCTACTAGACGGATAACAGACAGCGTGCGGCTCTCGGTCTCCGTGCTTGCTCCTACGGCTCAGCACATTCTCACACTCTCCGCGGAAGATCCGTGGCAGTCTTGCCTGGGGCATTAATGACGGGACTTCCAGCACTGCTCGAAAATGCTCTATCCGGTACCCAGGACGCCAAGCGATACAAATACATCTTCGGTCGATCCCACAATGTTAATGATAATACCCGCTTCCTTGCCGGAGACTAAGCCTACCTAAGCTTAAGCCGGGCAGACAGATTTGTCTAAATACCATTCCTGCTTCCTTTTCATTCCTTTCCCCCCTCAGTTCTCAGCAGATGGTGCGCACCCATAGCACCCGGTGCACTACTTGTGGGAGCAAGATCTACGAGAACACTTTAGGCATCTAGCCTTGATGAAACCGCCTGCCTGGTATCAAGTAAAATCGAATCTGAACATTCAAGTCTTGATAGCATCTGTGCATGTGTGTGGCTGTGGCTGTATTCCCAAATAGAAATACGGATCGCGTCCGAACAGTACGGGGTAGATAGATAGGAGCGTCGAATGAAGCAAGTTGAAACAAAACAAAACAAGCCAGACAAACAGACCGTGCGGTAATAATACTTGAGAGAATATGCACTCGGTATGTACTTCCGTTTTTGCTTTGTGGACTATTTATGGAAGGGGAAAAAGAAGGACATCGGCATTCATGTCATAAACCCGAAATCAATCAAAGTCAACCATGATTCATGGGTAGCAACCAACTCAAAACTATCGACTTATCCAGCATCAAACAAAGAAAGACCAATCAAATGCAACCCCATTCGTTCGTGTATGCTACGTAGTAGCAGCCATCATCATCAATCGTCATCGTCAATCAGTCTCTTTAGCAAGCAGGTTCAGAACTTCGTCATAATGCAAGGAATGACATTAATATATGCAACGAAGGGCTGTCCAATTCACTCAATTCGGTTCAAAACTCCGTGCCTTGTCTCCATGCATGCCTGTGGCTGATATCTCGTCTTCGATAAAGAGGCTTCGGAGGTGTTCGAGACGCCCCTCGTCTTCTTTGGAATATGGGTCTGTAACCGTCCGTCCGCGGAAAGCTTCCTCGTGTCAGCAGTGTGCCTGCTTCCTGGTTCACTTAAACGTCCAATCTTGAGGATAAACCTCAAATCGAATTCTCATTCCCATTTTCGTTCTAGATCTCCTCCACCTCAGTCAGCCGCAGGGCCTCGTCGACACTTGTGACAAAGTGTCTCATTCCCCCGCAGCACTCCACAATGCCGCTCTTCTCGAATTTGCGGAACACGTCGCTGTTTGGATGCGGAAGACGACAGAAGAATACTCTCACCCCACGATCCACGTACGCCTTCACGATCTCGTACAGGACTTGGGTCCCGGAGCCGTCGATGCTCGTGACGCCGTGGACGTCGAAGATGATGTTCTTGTTATGCTCGGGCGGCCTGACGCGAGGGAGAGCGGGATGCGCTCGATTCGTTCCGTAGAATTCCAGGCGGCGGAGACGATTCTTGAGATCACCGGTGTTGGCGAAGGTGAGGGGCTCCGGGATCTTGACGATCAGGGCACCTTCGATGAATTCCACTTTCTCAGGGTGAAGCTCCGCGTTCTCGAATTGATCGTGCGTTCCGGAGATCTTGCCCAGGATCTGTATCCGGGGCTTCGTGGAGTGACGGATGAGGATCAATATAGACAGGCCAATGCCAAGTGCGATTCCGAGTTCGAGGGAATAGAAGATCGTCGCCAGGAAGATGAGAACCATCAAGCTCAGCTCCCCCCAGCCGCGCAGTCGGATAAAGAATTTCAGGTCGTGAGGGCATTCTTCGATCAGGGAATAGGCGACAACGGATATCATCGAGCAGAGAACGGCTTTCTGGGAGCGGTTAGCAGGGAAACCGGAGTTGAGAAGACACCAGGGCTCACCGGCAGGTAGTATAAATATGGCAATAAGAATACGATGCAGATAATCGTGATGATGCTGAGGAATATACTGCTCATAGGCGTCCGGCCGCCAGTGGAAGCGTTTACTTTGCTTCTCCCGTAACCGCCAAATGCAGGCAGGGCCATGAAGCAACCACCAACCACGTTGGCCATGCCTAACGCCACCAACTCCCTATTTGGGCTGACTCCCATGCCCTTGATCCCGTCTTGAGCGCCGTCACCTAGACCCTTGGCGGCCACAGATGATTCAAAGAACCCAAGAATGGCAATGATGAACGAAGTACTCATTGCAGTGCGCATGTGCTTCATGTGGCTAAGAAGGAATGGCCATCTGAACGCCAACACCCCATTGCCATTATTTTTCATTGGCCCCAAAATATCCAGCCCCTTTTTGTCCCAGCCAAGTTTCCAGGTCAGGATGGCAGAAGCCACCACGACAAGCAACCGATCGGGGAAATAGGCAACTACGGGAAATCTCGGTTGGAGGTGCTTCTTCATAGTCCTACGGCAGTACAACTTCAGTAATCCGCCGATTCGAAGGCGTGAAGAAAGACACTGACCTGAATAACATGATAATGGCAAAACTGCCAAAGGCTACCGCACAGGTCAGGCTGTGAGCATATTTGGCATTCCGGACAACGAACACCAATTTGTCCACAGTGCTTCCATGGTGAACATTTGCAACTTCTCTGGCTCTCTCATCCAACCCCATTTCCGGGATGAGTTGGTCCACGAAGATGACGAAACCAATAGCGGTGATGAAGCCTCTCAGGAAAGGTCGACTAAGCACATTGTCCAGGAAACCCAGCCGAGTGAGTCCTGCGATCAGCACTATTGCACCCGCCATGGCGGTCACGACTCCCACGACCTTGGCATGGGTAGTGGGGTCATCGTCGCTCGAATGTCCCCGCATGACACTTGCTTCAATGACCGTTCCGACAAGGAGGGAACCTGCGGCTTCTGGTCCAACAACCAGCTGCGGGCTGCTCCCAAATATGGCATAGACAAATGGGCAGACGGCAAAGGAATAGAGCCCATTGATAGGAGGGGCATGAGCTACGTTCGACGAAAGGGACAGCGCCATGGGAATATAGATTGATGCAACAGTCAAGGCAGAAATCAGGTCGCCTTGCAGAAAAGACCAACGGTATTGAGTGATCCAATTGAAGAACGGAATGTAGTATGATATGTACCTAGGAAGATTGCACCTTAGTTTTTGCTAATTTTGATGATATGGAGTCGATGAAACATCACTGTCAAAGCCTCCTCAAGGGACAAACGTACATAGTCTTGCGAAAATTCACCCCATGTTCTAGAGCCAGCCTCTTTGTTGGGGAGATGTCCCCCCGGTCCAAGCCATCTGGGCGGCCCACTGGGTATTGGATACCGCTATAACCCCCGCGTGAAGCTCCGGCACTCCATCCTACCCCTTCGGAAGAATTTATGCTGCCTGCAGCACTCCCAGGTGTGACTGGTCTTGGGGAGAATGTGCCATGAGTGCAGGGCCCCGCTCCGCAGACGGTCTCGCGGCGATCGAATGACTCTAGAAGACGGGTCCTCTCGTCAGGCGGAGGTTGGACTGCAGAGACATGAAAGTCACGAGCTCCTGCTCCAGTACCAATTGCGTCTGTAGCCGTTGATGGGTTTGATGGAGAGAATGGACGAAAGATGCCGGCGAGTCGATGCCATACGGGACGGCCTCTCTCTGCCTGATGTGGCCTGGCCTGATTAGAGCCCGACATATCGCCCTCGGAGCGAGCATGCGATTCCCTCAGCTGGCTCAGACGCTCAGGGCGATCGTTGTCAGGATCGCCCATGGTATAAACTGCAGAGATAAGAGCAGAGAGGTTAGGAATAGTGATGAAGGAAGGAAGTGGTGCCTAGGGAATGACTGGATGTATTCCTAGTACTCCGCCATGCCCCATTAGCTGGCAGCCAAGTACTACTAGTCAGCGACAGATAAGCATCCAAGACCAACATTGAGAGCAATGAAGATCTCTGACAGCCAAGCACACATATTCTAGACCATGAGATGGAAAAAGAATGCAGAAATTGCAGCGCATCAGCTGCTATCGACAAAGAACAGCGACCAGCAGTTGACAGCGATGCCCAGGCTCCACGCCCCGGGCGCCAGGCACGGCTTCACGTGACTGCGCTGGTGGTCGCTGTGCGCCACCGTGAGCGCTGCGGCGCAGGCGTGTGGGTTTTGCGGCCGCCACAAAGTGATTTGACTGTGCTTCCATCCCACCTGAAATAATTCACGGCCGACGCCACTCCTTCGTCGCGCGCTGTGCAGTCTGCAAACTTGGCCTGCTGTGCCGACCCTCCTGGAAGACCAGACTGCTTTGATTTCCTCGAGTCTGACCACCTGTCACGCGAGCATTTGGACCGCCCGCCTCGGAAAGGCGCAACCCCGCCAAGATGTCGTTAACCAACTGCCGTTTCTACGAGGAGAAGTATCCGGAGGTGGACAGCTATGTGATGGTGAACGTCAAGCAGGTACGACCCTTCAGTGGCCATGTGAGGTGAAACGGCGGCCGTCTAACCACCGGTTCCACCCACAGATTGCGGAGATGGGCGCATATGTGAAGCTGCTCGAATATGACAACATTGACGGAATGATCCTGCTCTCTGAGCTCTCTCGGAGACGTATCCGAAGTATCCAGAAGCTGATCCGTATCGGACGGAATGAAGTCGTCGTCGTCCTGCGTGTCGACAAGGAGAAAGGTGAGAAACCGCGCCGTCGGAAAGCCGCATGGTCTGGAAAGGAGACATATCACTGACTCGATTTTCTCCCCAGGTTACATTGATCTCTCGAAGCGACGAGTATCGCCAGAGGATGTTGTGAAGTGCGAGGAGCGGTATAACAAGAGCAAAGCGGTCCACTCGATCATGCGCCACGTCGCAGAGAAGACCCAGACCCCGCTTGAGACCCTCTACCAGTCGATCGGCTGGCCGCTGAACCGAAAATACGGGCACTCCTACGATGCCTTCAAGCTCTCCATCACGTAAGGAACCCTTCCTTCGATCACGCCACCGGCAATTGACTAATGCTTCTCAGGAACCCTGACGTGTGGGACGACATCCAGTTCCCTAGCCAGGTCGTCAAGGATGAGCTGTTGCAGTACATCAGCAAGAAGCTCACCCCTCACCCCACCAAGGTCCGTGCAGACATTGAAGTGACGTGCTTCGGCTACGACGGCATCGACGCCATTAAAGACGCCCTGCGCACCGCTGAGGCCAGGAACACCCCCGAGACCCAGATCAAAGTCAAGCTGGTGTCTCCCCCGCTGTATGTGCTTACGAGCCAGTGTCTGGACAAGAACATGGGCATCAAGATGTTGGAAGAGGCGATCCAGGGCATCGAGGCCAAGATCAAGGAGTCGGGCGGAGGATGCGTCGTCAAGATGGCACCCAAGGCTGTCACCGAGCACGATGATGCAGAACTGCAGGCCCTCATGGACAAGCGTGAGCGCGAGAACATGGAGGTCAGCGGAGACGACAGCGTGTCTGAGAGCGACGAGGGCGTTCCAGAGGCATAAACATCTATTTGACACCTCACCGCGACTTTCCGAGAGCATTAAGCGGTTTAGGCGGCTGAGCAGAGACTTCCAAGGTCGAGCGAGGTAGCCAACATCTCAAGGACTGCATATGTTAGCAGGGCTATATGTGAATGAAGGCCAAAAGTGCAAAAAAAATCAGGGTTGACGTCATGCATGGCACGGGGACTTTACGCTGATGAGGGGAACGGCTTTTTGCGTTAGGAGAAAAGGTCAAAGGAGATAAAGCATGGTTAGACACGGGGCAAATGGTCACTTGAGCCACATGAAAAGGCTTCCATTGATGAGTCTCAGCGGTTAATGTATATCATATGTTGATGAGCTCGGATTCTTCTGATGTGCCCCGTAGTTCGGATCCCATTGGGATTCTGCGGCTCCATGATGATAGTTAGATCTTTAAATTTCAATGTACATATGGATGTCCTTTTGAAGCCGGTTATTATATGTAGCTTGGAGACAAGCCTGGGTTATCCGTCTGTGCAAATGCTTAAGCAGAGCCTTGCTTTAGTCGCATCCAGGTACCATTTCCCTGTACGCCAAAATGGCAAGAGTCCTTGGCGGGCATCTGGTTGAACCATAAGGAGTGCCTTTGACATACTGTCGGGAGACTCCGCAGGCTCTCGGATTTTGATGTTACCTTGACGATCGATCTGCAAGATGGGCCGATGCAGTGGGGAGGACACAGCGAACAGACCACGCCCGTTAGGGCAAGGCCAGGGGCACATGGACAGCGTGATCTTTTGACATCAGCGTCGAGCGCGAAGAGATCTAGAGCTTCGACATCTTCGACAGGAAGCGCATCGCAACCGTCGCGTCTAGCCTCATGATGGAGATCCCCCTGCTTCGCTCCCCCGCGCTCTGCGGTCCGCTAGCGAATCGGGAGCCAGTCAAGACGCTGATACTCGACGATTGGCGCTGGCGGCTTGAAGACTGTGAAGCGGGGGACCGACGCCAGCGCGTCGTATCTTCTCCGCTCCAATTTTTTATGTCGCCTTTCTCAATTGCTCAAGTCGCGCAAGGTCACGATGGTGCACTGGCAGGATCTCTTCGACGGTGATGGCAGGAGGTATGACGGCCGCTTCCACGAAGAGCGCAGGCGATGTACGTCCATCATATCGAAGCGCGCGCCGCGCGTCCCATGGCTATACACTAGGAGAACTACAGATCCAATTGCTGACCCGAACAAACAGTGCTTCCTGCCTATGTAAACGACCAGATCGCCCCGGCGCTGCCTTCCAAGGAGGTCACCAAGGTGGCCCTCCGGCTGAAGTATCAGATCGAGCAGGTCATTCCCTGCGAGCTCCAGCCCGAGGTTATCACCAGCCCGAACAGCCCGGTCATCACGAAACAGGTGCTCCAGACTGCCAGGGAGGCTGGCAAGGATGAGTATCGCGCATGCGTTGTGTTCTGCCTTCTGGTCTGTCTGCGATGGTTCAAGAGGCTGGCGCTCGTGGAGCTCTGGGACTCCGATCTCCACAACTGTCGAGCCATCGCGTGCGAGACTATCGCGAAGCGCATGTACGACATTCCTACCCCTCGTTCGATGCGGAACTGCCAAGATTGTTGACACATGTAATACAGAATCGAGACAGAGGAGGACCAGGACTTCCTGCTGCAGCAGGTTCTGCTCAAGCGCTACTCCATCTTCCACCACGGGCAGGAGTCGGAGCCCGCCAACGTCGTCGAACGCGCAGTGGACCTGCATGCGCTGAGGGTCATCGGGTCCTCGGGGTATCAGAAATGCATCAAGTACCTCTGGCACGGCTGGCTCTGCCAGGACGACAAGGACCCGTCCCGGTTTGTCGAGTACAAGGACAGGGCCAATCCGCGCTACTGGGCTCACTTCAACCCGGACCGGATGAGGGTCCCTCTCTACCAGAACATATGCCAGCTGTTCTTCTCCGTGCTGTACCTGGCCCTCTACACGGTAGCCGTGAACACGGTCAACCCGTCCGGCGACCTGGACGTCGCCGAGGGCATCCTCTACACCATGACGCTGGGGTTCATGTGCGACGAGCTCAACAAGTTCCGCAAGGTCGGGCGGCACTACCTCGGGTTCTGGAACTTCTTCAACTCGTCGCTCTACGCGCTGCTCACAACCTCCTTCGTCCTGCGCATGGTGGCGCTGGCGCACTCGCCGGACGAAGCCGACCAGACGCGGCGCCGGATCAACGAGCTGAGCTACAACTTCCTGTCCTTCTCCGCGCCGATGTTCTGGATGCGGCTGATGCTCTACCTGGACACGTACCGCTTCTTCGGCGTCATGCTCGTCGTGCTGAAGGTCATGATGAAGGAGAGCCTGATCTTCTTCGCGCTGCTGGTCTTCGTGCTGGTCGGCTTCTTCCAGGCGTTCATGGGGCTGGACCAGGCCAATAACCTCGAAGTGCCCATGACGGGGACAATTATCCAGCTGATGGCCCAGACGGTCATGTCGAGTCCCGACTTCAGCGAGCTGCAGAACTTTGCGTTTCCGTTTGGCATCATCCTCTACTACTTCTTTGCGTTCATGATCACTGTTTGTAAGTTTTAGCCAGTCTATACGAATACCCTTCGGAAGGTTCTAACACAACCAGTGCTCCTGAACATCCTCGTCGCTCTGTACAACACCGCGTACGGAGACATCGTCGACAACGCCGTTGACGAGTACATGGCGCTGTTCGCCCAGCGGACGATGCAGTTCGTCCGGGCGCCGGACGAGAACGTCTTCATACCGCGTAAGTCCCCCCCCCCCCCCCCCCCCCCCCCCCC
>Ga0207748_1000291_pt1 | contig 43614 bp, 40 predicted proteins | sample HigsolmetaGSP13D_FD_184841 | JGI IMG/M metagenome (GOLD analysis project Ga0207748, IMG submission 184841) | High solid enriched microbial communities from the Joint BioEnergy Institute, USA - SP1-3-D (SPAdes) | ecosystem: Engineered > Bioreactor > SSF (Solid state fermentation) > Aerobic >...
TAGGGGTTAAGACCTTCCGAATACTTCTTTGTTTAATGATCCCGAGACATTTTCGTGAAATAAAAAAGGAAAATAGGTGTTTCGGGTATAGACAGTATGATCCCTTTATTGCAGGGATTATAACCTTCGAGATGCCTGGATCGGCGTGTGCTGAATAGGCTGATAGGTCTCTTGGTATACCACTAGGGTATAGTGGTAATATTCGGCTGACAATATATATGTGTGTGTGTAGGGTGCATGTGTATGTCGGACTCAGAGCAGCGAAATTAATGTTTATTGTATTTTTTCAGCAGGAGCCATTTTCTCCCCAAGTGTAGAGAACTCGGTGGGAAATGTCTCGATTGATAGTGATGATAGCACGTGTTTTCAGCTCATCATTGTCCCTTTTCTGTGGTATTTCTTGTGATTCATATAACTTGTTTCATTAATTTTCAACGGAGCGGGGTGGAGCGGGGGATTTAAATATTTAAGCTTAGGTCGGGTTACCTACCTATCTAGCTATAAGATATTTGGATGATGGGATCGTGACGGCATCCATCTCATCTGCTTACTTACCTAGGTAGCTATCGAGTGGACTACCATCCAGACTCCCGAGGTTAGTTAGTAGATCTCCAGGAGGTTGGGTACTCCGTTCCTGCTGCGGCCTCAGGCCCTCTGCTGCTGCTCCAGGCAGCAGGGCCCCCTCCACGTACTGTACAGTACAAGATGCAGGTAGCTGCTCCTGAGCCCGACGGCGCTTCCATATATATATATATATATAACTCAGATATATATAGATATAGATAGATAGATAGATAGATAGACAGATGGTGAAGAATGGCACCTGATCCTATGGACTGTTGGAAATGGGATGTCTGTGTCAATACGCTATCCCTGTACTTCTACAGGTTGGGCTGATAGGTACTGCGCTCGCTGGCCGGCTGCCTGGGTCTTTCCCACCTTACGTACTCTAAGGTAGGTAGGTAGGTGTGTAAGGGCTCAGGCTGTATACCCGGGACTCTATACCTGCCTGCCTGCCTATCTACCTACCTGGGTAGGTCAAAATATCGTATAAAAATCTGCGAGCAGCTCTTTCCTTCCTCACTTGGACATCGCCGCTTTAGGTGGGTGAGCTGGGTGAGTCAGGTGATCCGATCACCCAGTCAAGGTGATTTGCTCACCCAAGCTCACCACATCTTCACCTATCCTTCCCTTATACTTGCACCAGCTGTATAGCAACATCCAAGAAGCCGATGACCCCAAAAACCTGCTGCAGCGGGAAGAACCAAACCCAGTAACTCTTCATTGGTGTGCAAAAGTGCAAAAAGAGCAGCAAAACAAAAAAAAGATCTTGAAAGAGGGAAGCCCTTCTGAGAATACTGGACATCTTGGAAATTCAACCAGGCTGGGACTGGATGGATCAGTTTTGAAAACCTACATGGTTTGCCTAGTGTCTTGATCAAAACAAGGGATTTCAAGGGGAAAGGTTACAACAAGCTGAAGCTGAAAGAAACCTGCCATCCAAATCTTGTTAATCTGATTGAGGCTTTCCATGTGGGAAATTCAATATTTTTGTCTACAACTCTGATCCATTTGAGATACCACTTTTGGTTGTTGCGCCAGCCCTGGTATAGAGTTCAGTGAATTAGATATTGCCACTGTTTGCAGAGAGGTCCTCAGAGGCCTCCAGTACGTTCATGAAAAGCTCCAAATTAGTCATGAAAATATCAGTCATAAAAATATCCTTCTCTCTGAATCTGGACAGATCAGAATTGGTGAGCAATTTACAGGCATCTTGAGATGATCAAGATAATTGCTGACAAAGTCCCAGCCAACATTGGGGATAGCATGCTTAACAGCACAACACTTGTGGGCAAAAGACAGGATATCAAGTCTGTCAGCCTTCTAGTGATTTACTAAAGCACCCCCATACCATCCTGGAGGATCACAGGATACATCTCCATAACCCACAAAATGTGTCCAAAGAGGCTAACACCAGTTGCCTCGTATAAGGAGCTCTTCCACGTATGTTTTCATGCAACCTCTAGTCAATTCTCCAAGACTAACTCGAGGCTCACAGAGTAGTTTCCTGCTGAAAACAGCACCTGAACCCGCAACCTGGAGCCTAAGGCCTCATTATTTTGGGGCCTTCCCATACTCTGAACGCTGGTATCATGTCGAAGGTGGTTGCGATCAATGGTGAATTTCTGGGAACAGGGCTCATAATGTCCAGAGAAGCCGGCATGTACAGGTCACCCATTCTGGCAGAGTAGTCCTCTGCGGAGAAGTCTCAGCGACTGAGAACCTTGAGAACCTGAGACAAGTCGTAGCCCAGAGGCTAATGACGGACATTATCCACCCTGGACATCGTCGTGTGGGGTTTGCCTTCGCAACTACGCGGAACGGAGGCCTAAGGTGCGAATTCATCGAGTTGACACGTGACGGGAGAATGGATACATTAGCAAGAGGTCCATTGGACTACACCATCCACAAAGATACTATAAAGGACACTCTAAGACACTGCTTTGACTTTGACAAGCTTCGCAACCAGTGATTGATGGCGTCCAAGAGGTCGGTTATTCGGAGGAGGCGTGGGGCAATGGTCTCCGAAGGAAGCCCTTCAACAGGGACTTCAAGTATATTATTTTCCCTTCATCGCGATCATATTCAACTATGGTCTTCTCTTGAATGTGTCTTTACCTTCATACGGCGGATATTCAGTTACTTGAGGGCTCCTCGCTCGGTATACGCAAGTCCAGGTGACCTTTGACAGCCATATCCTACACCGTCCCTGAAGTTCTTGTGTATCTAAGTCTGAATCTTAGTTACTCCTTATTATTGCCCCCTATCTAGTCATTCCATCTACCATATCCCTCATCTATAGCCTTGCCCCAATCAGCTAGCTTCCCTACGTCGAAGCTTGTCTTCCCTGTACAATATCTCCCTACAATACCTTCAATCAATGGTTATAGTGTTTTTGAGATCTGTCCTTTCAGACACAACAACCCCAATATGTATAGGAGTAAATGAAAAGGTCTTCCCCCACCAAATCCCCACAACATTCTCCACTAGTATCTCGCGAACAACAGTGCAATGAGGTGGAAGAGGAGGTTTCCATTTGTTGTCAACCTCAAACTATTGTCCTCAGCGATATCCTTCATGTTACATAATCAGTAGTCAGCGCTTACCTGGAGAAATGGATATTCATAGCCAATTTGCACACGACATAAAAGGAATTTCAAACATTTCGGAGGTTGAGGAAAACTGACAGAATTCTCCACACAGTCATTTGAATGATTTACATGGATCCCCTCAATTCCGAGTCGTGAGGGGTCAATATCGAAGGCAATGTTCATTATTCTGGCAAATGGGATGTATTTTGCTCTCGCAAAGTAAGCAGAAGGGTCCATATTATTGTTGTCAGTGAGGGCTGATTTCACTAGGAACCCAGAATCAATCCAACAATTGTCAGGGGGGAATGGTGGTTCATAGAAATATGGTTCCGCACCAGTCCTGTTTGACGGGATAATGGCACGGCACTTCCGAGACTGTACAATGTCAGTGCATCAGATAGAAGGACAGTAGGATAAGGCCCATACATCATAGATAATGATCAGGTCCCGCACTTTTGCGTATCTGACCTTGGATATCTCATGCACAGCGGAAGTAGTGCGGTTATTCAGAATCCATTCAGGTCCAGCCTCAGTGTCTCTGAATGCAATGTCTATAATACCTATCCCGTCACTTTTGACTGCAAGATATTTGCTTCCATTGAGTCTGTAGTCTAGACTCTTGACTCCAGAGGCCCGCCTGCCACCCATAAGAAAATGTAACACCGCAATAGCTCGTCTCCAAGCCCGCACGAATGGAGATGATGCCGCCTGACTTTGGATGCGGTTATCTTTTGGATCTGTAAGATGGCGGATATAGGTTCTACCTCCAATGTTGATGAAATGGATTCGTATAAAGTCGCTTTTTAAAGTCAACCTTCTCACTGTGAATCTCTGCTTCGAGATAATTGTAGGGCCCACATCCAGTCTCTTCAGCTGTGATGCAGTTTTCATAACAAAGAGCAAACGACCGATGTCATATTCTTGCACCATGTCCCAAATCTCTCTTGGCAACCCTAAAGGTAATTGTCTTTTCCTCTCCCACGGCAGACGGCAGAGAGAGTTCCAGAGAGACCTAATCATTTCCAATATGAAGTGTCGCCATGGACATGGTGTGGCTATTACCTCCAAGGTCTGACATGGCTGGTGGGAGTGGAAAGCACCATACTTGCTTGCAGGACGAAGTGACCGTGAGAGAAATGTGGGTTCGACCAGATCCATCAAAAGATACAGCTTTGGAGAAGAAAGGTCTCGAACAAAATCCAGACATCTTGTGTGTAAAAGCCAAGCTCTTTCGGTATACCTCAGTCGAGGGTAATCTTGATATGAGATCAATGTAAGATCTCCAACAATGATTTGATTCAAGACTCCTGGCTCCCAATGAGGCCTTTCATTGATGAGTTTCGCATATGCTGAATCCAGTGGTAGCACACGGTAAAAATCTGGTTGTGATTGATCAACGTCCTGCAGACATAGCGGGCATGGAAGGTAATAGTATGCGTATATTGGCATATTTAAGTGGAGTGTCTGAGTAGCTGTTGTGATTAGATATTGTTTGGAGGCTATTAGGCAGAAGTGAGGGAAGGAAAGGCCCATCTTCAGCCTTTTAAGTGTTTGCTAGTCCCCAGCCATAGTAGTACACGAATGCAAGGTCCCGAAACAAGTTTCTCAGCAGATGACCTGTTGGTGAGGCCGAGGCGTGGCTGATGCATGGATACGATTTAAAATTAAAGAATCAGAGCATTATTTAGCAATTTTATTACTAACTATAAATTATAAATAGATTTTTCTTCATAAAATAAAGCAAATGATTTTATTCTCAGATAGAATAAAAATATTACAAAGACTTGCAGTGTGTTACGCACTTCTCCGATGTAGTTGTCAAACTGGCTTGTAGGGGGGAGGTTGGACTTGACTAGTCATACTAACTGAAGCCGATCTTGAACTGGCAGTTCAAGATGAGAGCAAGAGGATGGCCAGTTTGCGAATCATCTTCGATGAATTTGAGATAATGTGAATTCGCTTATGTTCCCAGAACTCTATCCCCTTCTTCTCATTCATCAAGATGAAGAGATTTTATACATGCATTTTTGTATCAGAGAATAGTCGCAGTTAATCGGGGCTGAAACTATTTCCAGAGGTCTGAAAAATACAATGTCTAAGCAATGTTTAAGCCAGCCATTCGTGCTGTAGTGGTCATTTCTCGGCCTGGAGTTGGACAAGGAATCAGAGAAAGATGGCTCAAATTCTGGACAGTACTTACTCATCAATGTTTGGAGTCATCTGTCGGATAGACAACTTTGATACTAGTGTAGGTAGTGATTGGTTTAATCCATGTTGTTAAGGTTGAAAAAGTTATCGTCATTGTTGGAGCATTCTTGTAAAACTCCCCCAGGCGGTTTCCTGGATTCAGCGCGAATAAGGATGTCTGATTGCAATGACAGAGCCCTTCCTCTGGACATGCAAAAAACCAGAGTGGCTCTGTAGTATCGACACTGAGTAGGTGGTATTCAGACGCATTGTCACTCTTTCCAGCACATGGTTGTGATAATGTCGACTCAAATACTTTATAATCTCCATGGGACTCGAACAGAATAGCATCGCCCACAGGTATGTCATCTAGATAAGAAGGATTAAACAGTGTTTTGCCTCCGTAGTTGATTGTGACTACATGAACTGCAGTAGTGGGGGTTGCTCTTGTCTTTGTAACGTTCGAATGGCTCAACTCGGGTGTCACAGAGCATGCTTTTGTCTTTGTTGGAGGCTGTGTACTTGATCCTGTCCTATTCACGCTGGGAGGCGACTGCAATGATGCCGGAGATGTCCTAAATGGTGATGGAATACTGGAGGAAGATGCCATATGAGCACTGGAGTGAGCCTGAACAGAGCTGCTGTAGATGGGGTGGGTAATGTAATTTTAACGTTAATGCATGCGGCAAAAGTCTGCAGCTATTAGTATCTATAAGCAACATTATCCTTTATTTGAGATTACCGTGATGTTTCCTTTGTGGGTGTCGGTAGTGTTCCACAACCCGTAAAGGGTATACATGTTGCCAACCTCCTCAAGATCCATTGGAAGCATGATGCTGGCTGCATCTATGCTAAGACTAGATGCCCCATTCTCATGCGAACCATTAAGTGGATGTGTTGCAAGCACTAAGCTGTGTTAGCAAGCATCGACTATCAGAGCTGTTGGGCACTTACGTTGTCCATCAACGCCATTCGTGAAGTTCAAGACCTCGGAAAGCATCCTATTGTCAGGATTTCTTGAAATTTGAGTCCCATACCAATAAATAACACCAGCCTGGTGATGTGCCATGTTGAAAGATGCGTTGATTTGTCGTTGCCGAAGTGTGGCAGAATTATAGATCCAGGTGCGGCTTTTACTTGCGCCTGACTTGTTGTCTGGTGAACATCACCGCAAAAAGCTATGTCTAACAGAGAACCATCTGGGAGCAGGTATGAATTCCCACTGATAAACTCAGTAGCTACACCATGCATTGTTAGCTATAAGTATCTTCCTGGTGACAATGCCAACAAGTAGACTCACTGAACTTGTCGGTATAGTTTGTGCTTTGGGAGAGGTAGATTACTTCGATGCTCTCAAGCTGCTTGTCTCAATTTGAATTCCAGACGCCAGACAGAGAAGCGCTCACCCATGGAAGGGAGAATGCAATGGGAAATTGACAAACAATGAAAACATATGACAGAAGATGAGTTGGCTGCATCGTTCGCGATACTCAGTTGTAGGGAGATACCTAGTTAGAGAAATGTATTTTCTTATTTGCATGTCTACAGTCCTCATAAACCGCGTTACGTTGCTCATTTAAAACAATTTGTCAAGCCTTGATACTTGACTCTGTTGGGTCTTACTGCGATCCATTTTCTACACCTGCGATCCATTTTTGAAATCGCCAGCACCTAGCGTAGGCGTATAAGAAAACAAACTTTTAGTTGAATCCGTGCCGAGTCTTGGAGTTTTCTAATAGGAAACTGACAGGGATGCTATTCTTACCATCTGCACCCATGTACATAGCACGCAAGGAAACCGGTAAGGCATCATTCTTTGCCTGGATCTCCATTCAAACTATGGATGTTGCTTCTTGGAGTGAGCGGAACCGGTCAGCTGTCGGAAGTCAATTCCGAGATAAAGATTTGCAAGTGGACGTCTTCAGAATCGCCCATCTTGGAGTGCAAATGGACAGATATTGACTAAAAAGGCAGCTACGGCAGGAAGAACAAGATGTCAGGTGAAAAAGTAGGTAGCTGTTCGTTGTGTTTAATTAACTGGGATACTCCTCAGATGGGCTTAAGTGCAGCCAACACAGCCTTCTTATTGATTAATTATACCTTACTGTAGTTCGAGATCACAGCCTGTACATATCTTTTTAGATATCACCCGGGGTAAGGCGGAGAATCAAATCATAATGCTGAGATTAGAAGAAACTTGTTGAATTAGATTGGATCAGGTAGGTGGGTGTGTGTGATCATGATCTCTCCTGCATGCACCTACATCAGATGATCCCTGTTTAATCTACATGGCCTAAAGCACAGCGTCTGATGTAGGTATGCATACATGTATATATGTACATGTGCATAGCTCCAGTACCAAGTACCTAAATATACTAGGCACGGTTTACGTGACCGCCTTGCTTTACTATTATTGCACATCCCTACACCAATTACCGCCCATGTTTGTATGGTTCTCTAGTGTCTGTCTGCAGATCACCTATGGTAAATAAAATTAAAATACTGTAGCCCTCCGCCTCACTCCATTGACTTGTCTACACATGCAATAATGTAAAGCAGCGAATAGCGTGACAGACAGCTCGGCTTGGCTAGATTGTGTATCGGAACTGCTCGGATCGCTCGATGACACGCTCGCCGCGGTCGGCCTGCTTGTTGCAGTGGTGGAACCAGAGGCTCAGGGCGCCAATAATTAAGATAACAAGGACGTTGCAACTAGATGCAGTCAGTCAGAGGGCTATAAATTCCACTGCTGTCAGAGAGAGAGAGAGAGAAGAAGAAGAAGAAGAAAGACCTACGCAATGGTCGTATAGATGCCAGGCCGGTAGCCCGGCGCATCCTGCGACCGGAACACCAGGCTGCTCGCGATGCCGCCGACGCCGCCGAAGCCGACGAGGGTCGCGCTCGAGAAGGCACGCGTCCACTGCCCGCGGACGTTGTTCGCCTGGTACGCCATGCACGCAGGGATGTTGGCGTTGGCACCCGCGGTGCAGAGGAACACGCCTGCGTATCGGGTCGCGTTGCCCTTGGCGAAGCCCATCATGGGAAGGCCGATGATGCAGAGCAGGGCGTTGAAGACTAGTATGGGCCCGCGCATGTGGTATCTGTCGCCGACCCAGGCGGTCGCGAACATGACGATGCCCGCGAAGGCGAAGGGCGGCGCGACGAGGCACTGCGAGGCGCCGACGTCGAAACCCATGCCTTGGCGGAGGATGATGGGGAGGAAATATGCGATGGCGTATGTGGTTGTTGTCAAGCAGCTGCGTTGACTTTAGCATGGCATGATTTGATGATGGAGGAGGTTTTGTTTGATGGGGGAAGACGTACAAAAAGATCATGGCGAACCCCCAGATCTTTAGATCCAAGGCGGGCCGCAGGAAACGCGTCAAGGTGAAGGGCTCGGAGTCTCCATCCGAGCGGTCCTTGTTGATGCGACGTACGATAAAGGCGCATTCTTTCTCGTTTAAGAACCTCCAGGATTTGTAGGCCTTGTCAGGGAAGTCGACGAGAAAGAAAAAAGCAAAAATTCCGACAACGCAGGTAATCTGTCAAGAGGTCAACATGGAGTCCAGATTGATGGAGGAAATTGCATACAACTCCCCCCAGAATGAATATCCACCTCCAGCCTCCGAGCCCTTGAACACCGGCCAGCTGCATCAGACCAAACGCTAGAATCCCGGACGCAGCCGAAGCGACGCATCCGATAAGATAGAAAATAGAGAAGCGTTTTTGAACGTCATCTTATAAAGTCAGAGTCGTCTCAGACAAGTAGGGCTTCTGAATACTCACATCGCACGTACCAGCATGACAACAGGTACACACAGCCGGGAAAGTATCCCGCTTCCAGGAAGCCAAGGATAACACGAGTACCGACCAGCTGATGCCAATTCTTCGTGAAACCCATCCCCTTGACGCAGTGTTAGAACAATTGCCATAAAGGAGACGCTCGCACGTACAATCATTGTTGCACCCCAGCCAAGAATGATAGCGGAGAGAAAGTAGGTAGGTCCTATCTTCCTTATGATGACCGTCATTGGAGGTTGGAAAATAGTGTATGGAACAAAGAACATCAGGACGACGATGGACTATTGCAAGTTAGGTGTCTATAATATGGTAATGAAACTGAACATCGTACGTATCGGAAACCGATATCTAGTCTCAAGTCCTCGATCATTCTGGTGCGCTGTCAGTATAGTTTCCATGAGAGTACAAAACGAATCTGGGTTAATTACCCGGCAATCGCAGCATTGCTGACGTTTGTCCTGTCCATGAGGGAAATACAGTAAGCCAGTCCGGTCATAGTGACCAGGCGCCTGTCGATGCGGTGGATGATCTTGCGCTGCTCTACTGGGCTGAACTCTTCATCAAAGTCAAGGCTGTTGAGAGCAGGCTGGCCGACATCTTCAATGCGCTCAACGCTAGCACTTTTTTCACTGCTAGCAGCCATGATGACCACGGCCTCGGAGAACTAGCTTCAGATAAAGAGAGTGTCAAGAGGGTCACAAAATCAGAATTCTGGATGCAAACCAGAAGCTGCTTGCAGATTATGCGCGCGACACAGACATCCAATCTCCCTCAATGCGGGAAAGGAGGGGCCTTAAATCCCCCGTGAGTTCGCATCCCATGTTTTCCCCCGCATCCTGCCGTGCTGGGTCAGTTGTACCACGTACTCAAGACGCCCAGAACGAACTGAGCATGGTGATTGGAAACGTGCACTGAGAATTCGAGCAATCCCGAGGTTGTGAGCGGTCATCTCCACAGCCAAGACAGTCTGGCTAGAGGTTCGCGGGTTTGAACAACAAACCTCGGGATCTCCAGATGAAAGTTCAGCGACTGAAGTGCCATGAATGACAGATAGACGTCTGACACCCCAGAGGGAGGCAATGCGGGGGCGGGAGACACGAGGCCCGGGAGCCGCTCCGGGGTGCGCTGGCGGCTTGGCGTCCGCGGGGAGCTAGAAGCTATCAGCAAAGCCGCTCGTTAAGGGAGACCATTGATAGATATGCTAGAGGAGGATTGCGGAGAAAGCTCGTACGAGGACCCTAGAGGCTGGCCTCCGCATTACCAAGGGATGCTGTCCTCTGGGACTATTCCATTTCTGTATCTGGTAAAAGGTCCAGACGCCAAATGCCAGACTTCAGATACCACATGCTTCGAAGTAGCTTTTTAGCGGTCTGAAACTAGCATTAATATGGGAGAGATGCCCGCGGCATATCTTTGCCGGGATGTCCGGCGCCGGTTCCCAAGTGCCTCGGAACCAGAACTTTCTCCAGGAATCCAGAGGTTATGATATCTGATAGACAAGGTGAGTCAGATCCATCTTCTGGAGAAGGCTTCCGGTCCTTGCAGTTTCATTGAACCCCGCGCTCGCGTGCACTGCCATCTGCAGCTCCGTGTTTTTGTTTGCGTCTGCAAGGTCGGAGTATTTGTCCCAGTTAATTGGTGCATGAGGGATGAGCAGCCCACAGCAACATCTAAGTGGATACAAGGGTGAGATTTGTCTCTGCTGAGTATGCTGCATAGAGTCTGTGATAATGGTAGAACTGTAAATGCTTATACTCTGTCATTGTAAGGCAGTTTTGATGCAGTCTTGTCACATGGGTTGCTCATCTGCATCTGCACAGCATGATCTATTTGAGTCTTGAAGTTAACCACGCTCTGCAATAATTCATAAAAGCAATTTAGGTTGAAAATCCAGAGCAGTCTGATTACTTGCAGACTGCTGACACACCGAAGGAATACATGTGGTATGAGAGATGGAGATGTAGGATGTAGATAGGAGCACCTGAGACAAACATGGCAAACATCGACGGCCGATGGCTTATCGGGCGCTAGCCGTGTCGGGTTAGGGCGCAGTCTTACATAAGCATCCCGCCGGGCGTTCCCCTCCACCGAAAGACGCCGCGAAGCTCGATTTATTCCTCAGAGCTGAGCAGCTCGACCACGCTCCCCAGATCCCCCGGCAGCCTGCATCTACTCTCCTGTCTGCAGCTTGTCGGCGACGATGCCTCCTCGCAGGAGGCCCCAGGCTTCGGCCGAGGCCGCGCCGCCCTCTGCAGATCTTCCCGCCGTACGGAAAACCTGCTCCGCGTGCTCCCACTTTTTTCCACGACCTCGCTGACCACCGCGACAGACCGCCACCGCTGCTCACCCCATGGCCGCCGACCCAGCGCTCAAGCGGAAGCGCATGTCGCATCCCAAGCAGTCTGCCGATCCAGCGCAGAGCCCAACCAGCAATGACCAGCAGCAGGATCAGACAAATGGTCACGCCCATCCGAAAAAACCGCGCCGGACGGATGTATGCCAGACAGTAGACCTGTTGTTGTGTTAGTCAAGAATACACCTGCTAACGACTCGACAACAGCCCTTCGATGCCGTTCTCCAACCATTCTACTACAACAAGTCGCTGACCGACCCCATCAACACCGCTCGTGACAAGTGGAATCTGCTTCCTGCTTTCCTGAAGGTCAAGGGGCTGGTGAAGCAGCACATTGACTCCTACAACTACTTCGTCGAGGTCCAATTGAAGAAGATCGTTCAGGCCAACTCGACGATCCGCAGCGATGTTGACCACAACTTCTACATCAAGTACGCACTTTGTTTGCATCCGGACTTTGCGTCCCGCGATAAGTGACTAAGTGGCGATTAACCTACTATAGGTTTACCGATATCTATCTGTCCACCCCACGGCGTGCAGACGAACCGCAGACCGACGAGGCCGGATTCACATACGAGTCGACCGTCACGCCGAACGAGTGTCGACTTCGCGATATGACGTACGCCGCTCCAATTCTTGTCGACTTCGAATACGTGCGTGGTCGTCAAAGGGTGATAAGACGAGGAGTGAACATCGGCCGGATGCCGGTTATGCTGCGTAGCTCGAAGTGTGTCCTCTACAACAAGACGCCGGCAGAAATGCATAGGCTGAACGAGTGCCCGCTGGATCCTGGCGGTTACTTCATCGTGAACGGAACCGAGAAGGTTATCCTGGTCCAGGAGCAGCTGAGCAAGAACCGTGTCATTGTGGAAACGGATCCGAAGAAGGAGATCGTGCAGGCTTCGGTCACGAGTTCCTCCAACGAACGCAAATCAAAGAGCTATATCATTCTCAAAAAGGACAAGCTTTACCTGAAGCACAACGTCCTCAGCGAGGACATTCCCCTGGTCATCCTTCTCAAAGCCATGGGCATCCACTCCGATAAGGAGATGCTGCTCCTTGTCGCGGGAGTCGACAAAGTCTACCAGGAAGACTTTGCCGTCAATTTCGAAGAGGCCATCAAGCTCGGGATCTTCACCCAGCAGCAGGCGCTCGAATGGATCGGGGCACGGATCAAGATCAACCGCAAGCAGACAGCGTATCGCAGGACGCATGTCCAGGAGGCCATCGAGGCTATCTCATCTGTTATCATCTCCCACGTGGATGTGAAGGACATGGATTTCCGGCCGAAAGCGGTGTACATTGCCCACATGGCCCGTCGTGTTCTGATGGCGAAACATGATCCATCCATGGTGGATGACCGCGACTACCTCGGAAACAAGAGACTCGAGCTGGCTGGCCAGCTCTTGGCTCTGCTCTTCGAGGATCTGTTCAAGAAGTTTTGCTTTGATATCAGGATGAACATCGACAAAGTCTTGAACAAGCGTGTTCGGGCGGAGGCTTTCGATGCCTGGAGCATCGTAAGCATGCATGGAAATCACATCACGCAAGGGATGAACCGCGCTATTTCAACCGGAAACTGGAGCTTGAAACGTTTCCGCATGGAACGTGCAGGTGTCACGCACGTCCTGAGCCGGCTGAGCTACATATCCGCATTGGGTATGATGACGCGTATATCCAGCCAGTTCGAGAAGACAAGAAAAGTCAGCGGACCGAGGGCGCTGCAGCCGTCGCAATTTGGAATGCTCTGCCCGTCTGACACCCCGGAAGGAGAGGCCTGCGGTCTCGTGAAGAACCTTGCACTGATGACGCACATCACGACCAACGACGAAGAAGAGCCGATACGGAAGCTGGTGTTTGTCCTGGGGGCGGAAGATATCAACACGCTTGGTGGAAGAGAAATATATGGCCCCGGTGCCTACATTATCGCGATCAACGGTACCCCGATCGCCCTGACCAGACGCCCGAAGCATTTCCTGAACTCGTTCCGCAGGCTGCGCCGCATGGGACGGATATCCGAGTTTGTCAGCGTCTACATCAACCATCATCACGCGACAGTGCATATTGCCACCGACGATGGTCGGATTTGCAGACCCCTCATTATCGTCGAGAACGGCAAACCTCGGGTCAAAGCCCATCATCTCGCGAAGCTGCGCGACGGAACGATGGAGTTCGACGATTTTCTGGCCCAGGGCTTGGTTGAATATCTCGATGTGAACGAGGAGAACGACTCGAACATTGCCATGTATGAAAACGAGATCAACGACACCACGACACACCTGGAAATCGAACCGTTTACCATTCTCGGCGCCGTCGCCGGTCTGATCCCTTACCCACACCACAACCAGTCCCCGCGCAACACCTACCAGTGTGCAATGGGTAAACAAGCTATCGGCGCTATCGCATCCAACCAATTCCTCCGCATCGACTCCCTGCTTTATCTCATGGTCTATCCTCAGAAACCAATGGTCAAGACTCGCACCATTGAACTTGTCAAATACGACCATCTCCCGGCCGGTCAGAACGCGACGGTGGCCGTCATGAGTTATTCAGGCTACGATATCGAAGATGCCCTCATCCTGAACAAAGGATCGATCGATCGCGGTTTCGGACGATGCCAGGTCTTCCGGAAATACACTACCAACCTCAAGAGCTATTCCAACGGAACCAAGGACAAGCTCACAGGACCGCAGTATGAGAACGACGCTCCGATCAGGAAGCATGCCCTCCTCGAGAGCGACGGTCTGGCCGCAGTCGGTGAGCAGGTCAACGCGGGCGAGGTGTACATCAACAAAGTCACCCCCGAGCAGGCTCTCTCGTCGGGATTCACGGGGTCCGACGCGGGCAGGCCCATCAACTACCTGCCAGCCCCGATGACCTACAAACTCCCAGACCCAGCCTACATCGACAAGGTCATGATCTCCGTGACCGAGGGGGAGAATCAGCTCATCAAGGTGCTGACGCGGCAGACGCGTCGCCCCGAGGTCGGCGACAAATTCTCGTCCCGCCACGGCCAGAAGGGCGTCGTGGGCCTCATCGCGGAGCAGGTCGACATGCCGTTCACGGACCAGGGCATCGTCCCGGACATCATCATGAACCCGCACGGATTCCCCTCGCGCATGACGGTCGGTAAGATGCTCGAGCTCGTGGCCGGCAAGGCGGGCGTGCTGACGGGCCAGCACGGCTACGGCACCGCCTTTGGCGGCAGCCCCGTCGAGGAGATGTCCCGCATCCTGATCGAGAAGGGGTTCAGCTACGGCGGCAAGGACTACCTCACGTCGGGCATCACGGGCGAGCCGCTGCCTTTCTACGTCTTCACGGGACCCATCTACTACCAGAAGCTGAAGCACATGGTCCAGGACAAGATGCACTCCCGGGCACGGGGGCCCCGCGCCATCCTGACGCGGCAGCCCACCGAGGGCCGCTCGCGCGACGGCGGTCTCCGCCTCGGCGAGATGGAGCGCGACTGCCTCATCGCGTACGGCACCAGCCAGCTGCTGCTGGAGCGGCTCATGCTGTCGTCGGACAAGCACGAGGTCGACGTGTGCGAGACGTGCGGCTTCATGGGCTACCTCAACTGGTGCCAGCGCTGCAAGTCGTCGCGCAACGTCGTCAAGATGACCATCCCCTACGCCGCCAAGCTGCTCATCCAGGAGCTGTTCAGCATGAACGTCACGGCGCGGTTGCGCCTCGAGGACGAGTTCCCCGAGTGGAGGGGGCGGTGATCCTTGCATCCTCCATTCTCAACTGTTTCGATCCGTATTCCTTGGACTATAGACTAAAAAAGACCCGGTTTGATTCACGGGTCTAAGATCAGATCAAGATCACGAGTCGAGCTTGCGGGTTATCTACACTTTCCTTCTCTATTGTCATGTGTGTACATGTACATGAGGTCTAGGTTTTTCTACTACGTGTCTTGGATGTATATATGTATGTATCATGTATGGATGCATAGCGTGGGGATTGATATTTGATTGAGATCATGGCACAACACAGCATGGAAATGTACTGCATTGTAGGTATTGCATGTATTGCATGTGTTGCTCTACGTTTGGACTAGAAGACCAGCCCAAAAAGCAATAATTGAACCAAAATGAATTTGTTTGCTGGAAAACCCGAAAACATCTTCCCGGATTTTTCCTTTCATTTTCTTGAATAGGTAGGTAGCTAGGTCTCTTTCCTGCCTTGAATTCAAGTGATAAATTCTCAAAGGCTTTTTCTTGCCTCTATCGGAGACAATGTCAATTTTAAAATAGGGTCAGGGTCAGAATCATGCCTAAGTAAACAGGCTCCTCAGGAACTCCTGCTACCCTCCTGTTCTTGTTATCATTGAAGTTAACAGCAGTGTAAGCAAACGATAGATAATATTCAAGAAGTTTTTACTTAATTTGCCCTACTCATTGCTCTTTACCCGCTCAGGCCACTCAGAGATTCGATCTTATTGAGTACTAACATAGTATAGTAAGAAGCAATATGAGATAATATGACAAATAAGTAGTTAAAAGAACAGACCTTTCACAGTATGATATGGTTAGAATTAAAGACCACATCCTGGTAGAGCGTGAACGCCTTGCGCTCCTCCCTCAGTTTCTGGCGAAACTGCTTCGCCTCGTCCATGGTGAAGGGGAACCCGTCGGAGCGGCTGAGCACAAAGTCGTCCCGCTCGACGGGCAGCTTGTTGAGCACGTTCTGGTACTTGCGGGCCTCCTCGCGCCAGTCCAGCCGCTGCGGCGGCACGTTGGCCGTCGAGATGATCCGGATGTTGGGGTCGACCAGGTGCAGGACCAGCACCCTCCTGTGGCCTTCTCTGGTGCGGTCGATCAACTCCATCGGACTCACACGGTGCTGTATCGAGTTTGGGTACGCGATCAGCCGGCCATCCTTGCACGAGAGTTCGCCAATCACCTGCACGGCGGGCCCGCCGCTCTCGATCCCAAAGATCTGCTTCAGCCACACCCCGTCGCCCGGCTCGTATTCGATATCGCTGATGGTGTCCGTGTCGGAAGCCTGACGAAACGCGGTTCGGCCTTCCGTTACATTATCGCTGTCGAAGTAGTACAGGGCGGTAGCGCATATATGCTCGTTCTGATGATTGGTTAAGTGGACGTCGCTGCTGGGGAGGATGTTCACGAGGACGTACCATTTGTCCTTCAACATGCCAGTGGGTTTGGTACACAGGCTTTTCGGGGGTCAGTACGAGATCAACGATCCTGATAATCACCTGCAGTCCGTGAGACCCATATTCTTCCTTGAGATTGACCTGCTCCTCTATTCGGAGCGGATTTGTCTCGTGTTCAGACAGCTCGGTCATCAAGAATCGGGGAACGGCCCATGGTTGAAATTTCCCAGGCTCTGGAGGAATAGCCTCGTAGACATGCTCTTTCCACTGGTTCAGTCGAACTTCGTAGTCATGTTCACTCTCCTCTGGCATTTGCTTGGGGCGCGACTGTTCTGCCTCTTTGGAAAGAGGACGGTACACGGCCTTGTGATACTCGATTCGGGCCCGTGAATGAAGCATATCTTTCAGTGGCGTCAATGCTATGTCCCACATTGGTACGACCTTGTTTATTATGTTTTCAATGATGTGATATAGGTCTTTGTGTCTCTCCGGGTGCAGATTGTTGATGTAGCTGGCGATGTGCCAGTTCTCGTCACTCCCCAACTCCACATCAAAGGGAAGCAGCTGGAAATTAGTGCTGAAGGGCCTGACTGTAATATCGTCGCGTGAAGCTATTCTCCAAGTCATGTCCTCGCGGGTGATTCCGGGATCTTCTGGGATGGGAATGGTTTCACCTTTCCCGGAATTGACGAGTGCGTCATCGACACCAATCACACGGTCTTTGAGGATACGACTTCTTCCAAAGACAAGAGGAAATAGGTACGGGTGGACAATGTCGAGCTCGTGCTCATCCGATTCCGGCTCATAGTCTCTCACATATGACGGGTCTTGTAGAATTCTTATGACAGCATCCTTGAGCTGAATCCGGCATTCCTCGGGTAGAATGTCGTCTGACTTGACCACGTCTCCGTTATATATACTGACTGCACGAACATGTTGGAAGATTTTGGCCTTGAACTTCAGCTCCTCGATGATCCAGTCAACCATTTTCGGAGTGACATTAGGGCCGCTGCTAATGGCGTGCTTCTTCCATTTGTCAATCATAGGCTCCTCATATATCTGATGAGAGTATTAGTCTCGACATGTAGAGAAAGGAATAGGACGAACCAGAATGAGAATAATGAACGTTACCTTTTCATACCACAGCGGCTCATCCGTGATTTCATCCATCAGCCTCATCATCTCAATCTCGCGGAGGGTCAACAGCGGCTGGCTATATTACATTATTAGCATTGCTCTTTAAAAAAACACACAAAAACACACTTAACATATCCCCGGCCAATATCGCGGTCGTCCAACGCCGTGGGAAACAATCCCTTGCTCTCGACTCCATAGAGATCTTTTGCTAATGGCGCATAATCCAGAGGCAAGCCATAGCCTGGGAGCTGGAAACGGTTTTCCTGGGCCTTTGGAGGAACGATAGGCTCTGTTCGACCAGGTGTCTGAAACATAGTGTCTGCAGATATCAGTCAGCTGGTATGGAAATAGTGCATCCATATCCTCCGGAGACGGGATATCTAGTTAAACAGGAGCTAGAAGGAATGAGCGCTGAACAGCAAATTGTATTAAAGAAAAGCATAGAATTCTGGAGTATGTCGGCACACGTCTGTAAAGCGGATCGACAGCAGGGCGAAAAACAAAACAGCGCTATGTATCGCATCGGTCTGACTCGCGTACTTTTTCCTGTTCCCCAATTCTCGATCCCTATCTATTGGCCTCCGGAAAAGATCTACTGAAAGACCCCCAGTCACTGCAAAGCGGGCCAATGGCGGGTCCTTATTGACTCCTGGCAGATAAAGAGTGGCCAAGCTTGATGTTATCAGCGGGGTGTTGATCTCGATCTCAAACAGGAGCTCCAGAGAGAGGGGAAGTAGAATCTCCTCCACAATTGAAGCTCTAGAGAAGAACTGACGTGGAAAGAGTACAAGTATGGGTTCTCTCCGGGAACTGTTAGAGCTCTTAGACTGATTGCGAAAGTCGTCATGGGGCGGTAGTTCCTCCCTTGTATCATTCTAGGAGAGGATCCTTTCATCTCCGCTGGACGTCAGTCTTACCATGCTAGTATGTCAGCAGCCGCTCCATCCGAGAGGGGTCTAGATATGCTCTCGGGGCTTGATATAAGCTTCGGCAGCTGATTGTCGATTCTTGGCTCCATGGCATAGGCCCTTCCTGTCTTACTCCTAATTCGACTGCCCGTAAACGGGAGATATGCCAGGCAGCGGTTCCCATTGACTCGTCGGAAAGCAGCGGCAGGTCTAATGCTAAGGAAATCCAGGAATGGTGGACCGTCTGCGGCAATTGGAGTAGAGTCCACTTAGGCTTCCATGGTTTGCTCGATCGTAACCTCGAGCTTCAGGCGGTCGAAGCTCCTTCGCGAGCTTGCGGAACTCAAAAGTGGAGATGGGGATGAAGATGGACAAGGTAAGCAGGCCAAGAGACGGTCAGTTATGGTGTATCTCCAGGAAAGCTGGACAATGAGGAAGTTTCAAAAGACCAAACACTGCCAGGCGAAAAGTTTGAGTCTGGAGTTTGTCTGGACGGAGCTTCCGGGTGGAAGGCTCACGTCGGCTCGACTCGCGCCTGCTCAGAACTCTGACGTCGGAGCTTCATTCCGGGCGCGCGGAGACACCAAGGTCCTTTCATGGACTTTAACCACTTTTTCCTGGAAGGCCATGGTGCTTGTTCATAACGCTATAGAGGTAGTCGAAGGCATTGTTAAACAAGTACCTAATACCACGACCTATTGTCTTCTTACCTGGTTATTTTTATCCTTTCTACGGAGGACTCTGACAATCAATCAAGTAATATCCACCTTGGCAGCAACATTCTTTGAATCTTACATTCCACACAGTTCCAAGATGCTGGTTCTGTCTGGCGCGACGGCGATACCAGCCGTTTCTCCATCCTACCGCTCAGAACCCAATTTGTGCTTGGCCCATGGATCCGCTCGTGCCTCAAAACATATGTAGGGATCTACGCTGTTAGCCGGTCCTGACGTCATTTCCTAGATATTGTAGACCCTGGACGGACCTCTCAGTGTGTTGAGTATATATGGAGAGAGTTGACCTAGTAATAGAAGTTAGTCGGCTAGATCTCACTTCAATCCTTAGGGTATATCTTAAAAAATAAGTCATACTTCTAAGTAGTGAAAACACGCGGGAAAATCGCACTCACTCATGTCGAAGATTTCCCTCTTCCACGTATACAGTGTAAATTGAGGTGCTGATATTAGATGCAAGTGACGGCTTATGACTTTGGACGTGAAGAACCACGGTCGAAGAGCTATAGATGAGGTCTCAAAGGGTATTAGGATTCGTATCTAAGTACACTTTTCATATGTAAGCAATGACTACATTGGCGGATGACAGATCCAAAAGACATATGGCGTACGCGATGTATCCCTCCGGTAGAGCCTTCAGTACCTGGACACCCTGGGATCCGGACGACAAAAACTACTGTTTCGTCTCACGCGCCTTAATTGCACTGGCATCCTTCAAGTACCTCTTGACAATCCCCCAATACCGCGCCGGATCCGCTCTCATATGGCGCACGTGCGGTGAGCCATGAAACCCCTCGCACTCGACAACCCATCCTTTGGCCTCCGCGTCGGCGGCATGCGCCTCCATGTCCCGCCAGTGGGCGAGGTCGTCCGCGTCGGAGTAGATATAGCACCTCTTTTTCGCACTGACCTGCCCGTTGAAGAGCTTCGCATCGTTGATCGCCGTTATCGCCAGAGTGGCCGAGTCCTGCGCGCGGGTGATTTGCCGTACGAGCCAGTCGACTATCAGCACGGCGATGATGATGCCCACGCCAAAGAAGCGCAGGATCGGCTGCGCGGGGCAGCGTGAATGAGAGCGCCTTCGCGCTAGACAAGATGGTGACTTTGCCAGGTGCGCTGTCAATGATCATCCATGAGACCGGCATCGGCTCGCCCGTGATGTCGCGGTATGCCACTAGCAGGCGCAACGCCGTCAGAGTGCCCCCGTTGGAGAAGATGTGGAAGAAGACTGGCCGTTCTGGGTCCGCCGAGGCGCGGATTGCCTCGACAGCCGGTGTGAGATGACGTTGGGCGCTGGCCGTCGTTGGGCGCAGCAGCAAGTCCGACGCGGAACTCAGGACGAAGATTATGCGCGCGGAGGGGGCAAGACGGACGTACTCGGTCACGTACTTGACCAGTATGCGGGGAGGGGCGTCCATGAAGAAGCAGATGACGATAATCGCGGGATTACCATTGTTGATGGATGTGGTCGTCGGCTCCCGGAGGTAAACGGATGGAGAGAGGCGGGAGAACGGGGTGAGAGGAGTCTCTTTTGCTGATGTTGCAGCCATTGATTGATTGGTTTGATGCAATCAACCAGAAGACAGAGACTTTCTATGATGAGGGTTCTGAATGGTTTGCTTTGTATCCTGCGACGAAAGACAGATGCGAGACGAGGCTGGTATCTTCCGCAGAACGCCAAAAAGCACAAGACAAGGAGTATAGATGACCGTCAAGATATGATTGCAGCAGGAGGACCAAAATCTCCAGTGAATCCCAGGTAAGAGGGGCAATTAGGGACTCAGCATAAAATAAAATATGAAATCAGACAGGGGAATCTCGAAATCATGACGGGTCTCATGCCGAGTCCTGAACCCTCTACTTCAACAGGTCATCAGAAAGAATCAAAAGAAAAGTCTATGTGCCTTCTGTCTATGTAAAGAGAGAATACTGATAGATGTTCGGTGAACATCGGGTTGTGCCCGAGTCGGGCTTTCTGCCAGCGTTGTCCTACCGATCGAGAGCCGAGCGGGTGGTTATATCCGACGGCAGCACCATCGCGTCTAACGCGTCTGCTCCTAGATAGGCTAAATCTTTAGTCGGAGCTCTCAGCCCAGTGAGCGTTCCGGGATCCCCAACGACTAAATATAAGCCGGCTCGGACTTATACAACTATGAAAGAGCTCAGTACCTGGTGATGGGAGGCTTTTATAAATCATATATACAAGATCTGTGCTTTGCAGATTCTTCCCTCGAGAGAACATGTCAATGCAAAGAGGATGCAAACGATCATAAGGCTCACCTCGAATACTATCTCCAGCAGGACAAAGAAAGTCATGCTTCTGATTTCCGCCTCCTGTGCTTGATCGGTCAACATACACATGGAGAAGCACAGTGTTTCCGCCATAACCCACTATATATTGAGACGATGATCCCTCTTCCCTGGCATCTGCATCAGCACTGGTAACTTATATAGTAGGAATACTGCCAAGCTGACCTGCGCTTACAAATTGTTTTATAGACCTCCGTCCTCTGGCCTTGAAATTGAATTGCAATATTTTATTTCTTCCTGGCTTGATATCCCAGTTGTCTCTGAAGAGATCGGGCACTCGAAGTCCTGAATTCGTATATCTGAACGGCAGGCTTGTTCTAGACCTGATCAAACCCCTTCTTGGTTCTTCAAGGATAGATATTTGCTGGTGAGATCTGTTTTCTCGCTGGTTCTCGTGCCGTAGATCACAGGACTGTTAAATCGCAGAGTCGACTCATCCAGTTTCATCAAGCAGCTTGGGCTACGTGACGCTGCCTGACGGAATCACACTCATATTCATCTCCATCCTCTTCCTCCGAATCCTTATCTTCCTGTGTATTTCTGCTTGACAAGAAAGAGGACATGGTCAGTCGAGGCATCTTCCATCTTGGTTTCTTGTTGTCAAAAGAACATCGTCGTTTCCTGTATGGCATATTACCAGACAGATCACTTGGATCTGTGGGCACAGAGGTCCCGACGCTCTCCTGAGATGTGTACGATGTCGCGCTCGATATCGATGTCCGGCTCGTCCCTTCCGAGCTGCTCTGAAGCGACGATTTGCCGTCGGAATCAGGAGACGAGGGCACATTGTCAGAATCGCCGTGAGAATCCGACGGCATGAGAGGCACGTTTGGCTGACTGAAGAGGCCGTTTTGTTCTAGCTGCGGCTGCGGCGCTGTCATGAAGTCCTGAATGGTGCTCCTCGATTGGCCAATAATCACTGCGCCGTCATCAACGAGATGTTCAGGTGGGACGTCGCCTATGGGGAGTTCTTTGCAGATTCGCTGCAAGCGCGTGCAGTCACAGATATACGCCCCTGGTGTTTTGCATGGCTCAAACAGCAATGAGTTGCCCCGGTACAATCGTAGATGGGTCGTCGTCAGGTATTTGCGGGTCAGGCGGCAACCAGCGACGTCGTAGAGGCGTTTTAATGTCTTGACACTAGTCGCCAAGTAATCCTTCCCCTTGGGCACGCTCCCCCATTTGTGACACAGGCCCTTATTTTGGTCCATCAAAGGTTGTATGACGTCCTCGTAACCATTGGCGAAAAGAACCAGAGCGTCGATATCCCGTTGAAGGACCGGCCAACCACCGCTGGTGTTTCGAATTGTTGCTAGCTTCAGCCTGAAGGGGGATATCTGGTCTGTTATTGCTTTAAACTCAAATCCATGAACAACTGTCTGCACAAGACCCTTCAGTGTTGATCCTGACGATTGGTCTCTTGCTAGTTGCTGCTCCCTGAGAAACTCGATTATCGACCAGATATTACTGATCATGTCTCTGAATGTATATGACTCGCAGTCTGAAAGGCTGATGGAGCTACTCTGCAACAGCACTTCCTCGGCAGATGGGCCCGTTGGGCTGACCGCGCAGAGCTTGACTTGCTTACCATTCACCTCGAAGGGTTCTAATCGGTTGCGATGATGTGCTATGTGAAGCATAACACTGGTGGCTGGTACAAGCCATCCTCGTTTCTCGCCGGTATCATAAAGCACAATTGGGGTCTTCTCGGCGGCGGAGATAATGCTCCTATAGGGCCCGCTTCTCGGAAAATAGCAGATCCCATCCTTGGGTCCAAGGGTTATATCAAGTTGCGCAATGGCAAACTGCTGGATACCAAAAGTTCCTCCAGCGAGCTTCAGCTCCCTGCCAACATCTTCCGCTCCAGAGTAGTCTATGTTTTCGTAATTCGCTGCTTCAGAGCCTAATATGCAAGTCGCCTCACTGCACCAACCGACTATAGCACGAGTTGTGCGCAGACTTTCAAGGCTCACTTCGTTCAGGGTAGCCCGATTCGGGCAACCATCGAGAACTTCTCGGTACGATAGGCGAGTCTCACAATCTGGACTGCAGATAAGATGCCACTGGACTCGATCTCCATTTCGCGTCATTGGGACAAACATGGAGGAAAAGCCCTTCATAACAACACCCCCTTCGAACTCGACGGCGTGTCGGACACCTGCTATTGCTGCCATGATTTCCACAGGGATTTCCAAACCTATCTCATTGTGACGCTCCGCGATTGGGAATGCACGTGCAATCGTTGCACTACGAAAAAGCGGAAGCCAGCAAGGGCTTTCGGCTGAGTCCAACGGCTTAAAAACGAATATTACGTGAAATTCAGGTCTCTCTGATGCAGTTTTAGCAATCTTGGCTTCGGAGTAGGCGATTTTCTCATCGAAAGGTGATATGCTCAATGCCGACCCAATCCAAGCAATTTGTTGAGCCAAATCTATCAGCATCTGGGCCGTTCCCCGGGCAGCGATGGATACGCGACTTGTGGGAGCATAGCCATCAAGGTCTGTACTAAATAGTCGGATTCGCAACTCAAGATCGGGATGAAAAGCTGACTTTCTGTTAGCTAGGCTGCGTCCAAGAGGATGGACTGATATCCGAAATATTGACTTAGGCCCCTCCCAAACGAACCGCGCCTGTTAAAGACAGCCAAAAGAACATATTCGGCAAGATCTCAAGCACAAGCTCTCTACTCGCACAAGGGCGAGATCGATCGTAGGTAGTCATAATAGAGAGCGCACCGGATAAAAAGAAAATATATCTCACCTGTAGCATGATGTATCTTTCCCTGGCTACTTGTGACAGTGCTAGATTTGAGAACGTCCTGCAGTGTGGACAGAAAGAAAGCGCCGCTGTGAGGCCAAGTCCTTTGAAGATAATCGACGCAGGTCGTCGCTTGAGCGTAGAGGGCCGTGCCAGTCAAGACGATCAATGACCCAAGCCGAGGTTCACGGTCCCCAAACCGAGAACTTAGAAACCCAAGCAGATCCCACTCAATCTGGAACGAAATGCTATAGAAAGGCTTATTATCCTTGCCGTCGTTGTTCTCAGTATGGCTCACTTTTCCGGAGTAATTAATGTTGTCTCTGTGACATGGGAGATTCGAATAGCCATCGAGCTCAGCCTGTAATAATTCCTCTAACATGAGGTTTCTAATCTCAGACATTTTGGTCCGGTCATCACAGTAAAGGATCTGTCGCATTGCGATCAACAGATGATGAAATGGTTCAGTCAGGATAGGAAGTCGTGAATAGAGCCCAACTGAGCCAAGCACTTGTCCTCTTCGAGATCATTTTCAATTCCGTCGTCTGACAGTGCATCTTCAAGATGCTCATCTGCATCCTTTCTGGCCGAGGTGTGCTTGTCGAAAAGATTCAGCTTATCAGCAAGGGAAAGTTGCTTGCCAAGCTGTTCAAGGAGTGTAGCCATCGAATTGGTGGCTGCCGGCATTGACATGGCATTGCAACAGAAGTAACGGGAGATGTCATGTCGATAGCGCCGAATGAGTTTTATTGCTTGTCTCGCAATTTGGCTCTCATTTATGGACAGCCTTACATTCTGGTTAGTAAAAACAATCAAAGCGTGAGGAGTTTGCGACACGAACCTTACTCGCGCTGATGCTTCCATTGATTCTCCTTCGAGTACCGATGAAATTTCAATAGCGTAGTCCCTTAATGCTCTATTCAAGTGCTGCTCTATGAACGCTGGAGGATGCTGTTCCAAAGCATATTCAGCCCACACTCGTGCACCGACTCTGTCAAACAGCGTGTTTGCAAAGAAGGAAATGAAATCCTGCAAAAAGTCTTTGGGAAGTCCGAGAGAGCTCCCAATAGAGCCCATTGAATAGACTGATTCCGTGTCTGTTCCGAGGCCGCTATGATATGCTGAATCGGAGAAACGATCGTCCTTCTGGAAAAGACTTGGAACATACAAGTTTCCTGGATGTCCGTTACCAACCTGTAAGATTGTACTTGATAGAGTCAAAGAGCTCATATTCGTAGAACTAGAGCCCATCAGCGAATCTTCTCTGTTGGGCTCGACTTGCGGCAATTCAGATCTCGCGACTGTATAATCCGTTGCTGGTGCATCCGAATAGCTGTCGTCTCCACCGTCATATGGGTCGGATATAAAACCCCAAGCATTTTCTCGAAGTGACTGGGCGGCTCTCTCCGGAAGACGACAATGAATGGCCATACAACTAAAATAGTCATCCCACGAGTCATAAGGGTAATTACAGCCCTCACACCTCTTTGGAGGCTCTCTAAGGATTTCATATTGAGTAAGTTCTTCGTCGCTCAACCATATCTGCCAATTATGCCTGGTTCTGTAGTGCTCAGTGACATTCTCAGGTCTCGGACTTGTCCAAGGGCAGCTGGGATAAAAGCAACGGAAGTAAGATCGAGGATGGTGTTTATCTTCAATGTGCCTCTTGAAAGAATCAAAGGTCCAATACACAATGCTAGATTCGCAGAGGAGACAACGGTAACGCGACTGCGGAATGTATGTTTCCTGTGAACCTTGGGCAGAAAATCCACTTAACCTAGGTGCAGTGGTAGTTCTGTCCTCATCGAAAGCAGGCAATTCTTTGATTTCCATGATGGCGAACGGAAGTACGAGGACTATTCAATGTCTCTAATCAGAAAATAGAAGAAGAACGGGAGACCACTTGATAGTTCTTCCATATAAGACTGAATATAAATATCAAAATGGTGCCATCTGCCGCTGCGATAGACCATGTGCAGAAAGAAATGATACAAAATCAGGTAATGAATTTGCTCTCAGAGGCAGGCTTCGCCTCGACGAGGACATGGTCGAGAGGTTTTATCTCTAAAAGGGGTGCAGTCGTCAGGTGCCATGGCTGTGCTGATCTGCCAGCCTGATGTACAGGAGAAGTAAATATAATCACAGTGGCGGTGTGCGACACATCACACCAAAATGGCCGACCCAGAAACTTGGAGACACCGTACTTGGTCGCTGGCGATGCAGAGAATTTCCCTCATTGGGCGCCTTGCGAAGCCACAACGCCATTGAAACAAGACAATTGCAATAAGCCCTGTCGATGGCAGAGGTTTGAGACGATAGGCATCAGAATATCAACACCGCCACGTCAGGCTTCAGAGTAAGCTGATCCGGAAGGAGTGTAATAAGCAGGGCACGTTATGGTTCACCTTCGGGCATCATCAGATAACCCAGTCTCTGCATTGCTGTCTGCTTAATAAAACATAACCTGCGTAGCGACGCTAAGCCGAAGCCGGGCTAGCTCAATCGGCAGAGCGTGAGACTCTTAGCCCGCCACCGGACTACGGTGGTTCTTAGGCGATCTCAAGGTTGCGGGTTCGACCCCCGCGTCCGGCTGAGATCATTTTTTCCCCCAATATGAACGCCGTTTTCCGAAAAGCGGAGTTCGAACTTTTTTTCTTGCTTTTATTTCTTTTCTGCCTTTCTTTCTTACACTCTAACGACGAGACTATATTGGAATATAATGTCGGGAACTTGCAAAGATAAATAGTAGCGTTGCCTTTTTGTCCAACAGATTATTCCTATTTCTGGAAATGAATTCAGGCGCTCTTATTCATAACTGCGTCTGCCATTCGCTTTGTACTGAGATTATTCTTCGATTCTAAATCCGCACTGTTGTCACTTATTTCTGTATCGTTGGTGTCTGCCAATGCATCAAATAAGGATGAAATTCCTGGAAAATGTCGCATCAGGATGTGTTCGGAGAACGATGAATCTTGTGTTGGAAAAACCGGCCACAGAGCGGATAAATCACGGCAAAGAGAAAGGTCGAAAACATACATCTTGATAGAATTGGGTTTAATCCTGTGATTATATTCTGACATCCTTGCGTCCGGCTGTTACAAGGTATGTACAGCCCGCCTGTTATCCTGCTGTTCACAATTTGTGGACAAGCTGTTGGTAGGTATTCAGCCCGTGAGGTCGAATATTCTGGTGACATGCAATGATCTTTCAGCATGATTGGTCTTATTGTCAACGACTATGATCCCAGAAAAGAGATAAATTGTCCATACTTCTTCTCATGCTATTTACAGGGACTGGTTAGCTGGTGGTCAGGCGTTGATATCGCGCTCTGAAGTATATAGTTAGCAGTGGCATATGTCCATCATCTCTGCCCTCTATCTAGTGTTTCACTATTATACTTTCTATGTTATATTTTTTTGTATAGCGTACAACAATTTCATGAAGCCATTTATGAATTATGACGTGCTGTCCGCCTCTCTTTCTGCTACACAACCTCTGAAATCGGGGTTTATAATAACATAAACAATAACCCTCTATTATGAGCCCCTGTTTCTGACATCGATGCGGTAACATAAAAGCAGTTGAAGACAAAGATTCATGTGGCCTGTAAAAAGATGCTGGAGAGACTGAGTCAGTGGTGAAGCTGGCCTCAATTCACCACAGACCTCTGCCATCACACGCCTCTTTTGTCCACTCACAGACCTTCTTTCAGCGTCCTCTGTCGATATCACCTACTCTGCACGTCTTTCGTGACCCTAAACAACCTCTTCCCCAATCCCTACACCTTTCTACAGATTATTCGGCGTCCGTCGCCATTTACCTCGCCTGGGTATTCAACAGTTCTGTCTTTTTATCCTTCCAACCATCTTCTGCGTTCATTCAAAGATGTCCTTGCTCATAGGTATTGAACTAGAGCTTCTGATTCGGCCAAAACCCGCATTTGCCTCCCAAATACCCGGTTTCATTTTAGATGACCCCCATCCATTGACGAGGCAGGAAATTAGAAGCAACAGACTCAACCTTCACAAAATGGTAGCGAATCATCTCACCGAAAATGCGCAACAAACGATCCTAGATTCGGAAAATGCTAAATACGAGAAATGGATCTCTATTAGCGAGGCTCAGCCATTCGGCGGCTTTTGTACACGACCAGTTCACATTCCCGCGCACGGTTTTGCTAACTTTTCCTCCGAAAGATCAGATTGAACTTATCTCAAGAGTTCTGGCGATAAATCAGGACTGGAAAGCAGAGATTAGAATTGTATGGAGGGAGCTTGAAAGGTTTGCGAAGTTACTACCCATGAATCATGTGGGACGCATGTCCACATGAGTAATCAGGGGTATTTTGATGACAGAAATCTAAGGAAAATAGCCGCAGCTGCGCTTTACTATGAAGAAGCTTTGGCAAACAAAGTCGGAAGACGAGACTGTCTGGTGCCGGCCAAACTCGGAGGCAAACCCTGAGATCGGGGATACGATCTTCCCAAATGTACCACAGGCGGGATCTGCAGTGCTATTTAACTGGATCCAGTCGTTTGAATCCCGCGAAGAGCTCATCAATGCAATCTCGCCGAGCCGAGGCGTTATCTGGAATTTCCAGAACGCTCTCGAAGGGGGGTGTGGCACCGTAGAGTTTCGTCTACCACCCGCATCGAATACCTGGGAGGTCGCAGCCCAGTGGTCCGCATTTGCAGTCGCATTTGTGCATTTCGCCATCACCGCTTTCAGTCCTGCCATGCTAGCCTCTCGAAAGAGGCTTGGGGCCACAGTCGATCTGAGAGCAGCCATCATTAATGCCGCAGATGCATTAGACGTCGCCGAAGACGTAAGAAATCTAATGCAATCCGGTGGACTTGGCCACCATAAGACCACGTTGAGCATCGAAGAACAGATCCGAATCAAAAATTTGAAGGAACAGAAGAAGGTTTTCTTTATCGATCAAGTATGTTATTACCTGCAGGAAGTATTGTGCCGAACAGTGAATGACGTGCTCATAGCTGAAAAACAAATAGGAGCATGGGCAATAATATTCCGGGATCAGAGCCCATGAACTTTTTGCAGATAACCCTTGTCTAATACATGCAGCAGCCCTTTTCAGTCAAAAAGTTTTGTTACCACCCGTGTCCCTGTCAGATCGCATATCTTTTTACCATTATGCTCTGCGCTGGCCTGTGGTCTATTGCCTAACGATGTTTAATTACCATCCAAATATCTTCAAAATCATGTGGCTGTACAATAGCAATCTGCAAAAGCGACTTGAAGCGGGCTAAAGAAACTTACAAGGTGTATTTTGTGGTTCAGATACAATCTTCCGTTCATTCGCCTGTAATATCTTTCGGGACACCAATTCTTTTATCGCGCATTCTAGTCTTTGGAAACAAGTCAATTATTCATGTATCTTCTCATTCTAGCTACAGGTATAAAGAAATTTGCCCTGCAGTGTAGCTTTCCAGTACCGCGTCAAGCCATGATCAGAAAAGAAACCGGGAGGAAGTCGAGCGTGCATTTCCCAGCAGACTATTTGCGATGTAGCTCCGTCGCCCTCCTAGTTCTTTCATTGAGCAAGACAGTCATGTATTTTGCTTCATAGTTTCCTTGTTGAGACTTTTCATACAACCTATCCTCCGCTTCCTCGTCGACCAGACACACCTCCAGTTCACGCTCTTTCCAGTTAGGGTCATCCTTCTGAGATATTCCTCGTGCTGTCTTGACACGCACAACACGGGGCGGCTTTGATATTTCCGCCATTTCCTGTACCGCGGCAGGTGTAGGAAGGCAATCATTAAGAACCCAGGGGTATTCGGTGAAGGGTTCAAAAGGCTTTAATTCACCACTCTCGTAAGCTTCGCGCCATGCTGCCAATTGTTTTGGAAACAAGCTTGGCTTGTTCTCCTTGAGCTCCTTGATCTTGAGCTGTTCTTCCAGTGAAAACTCTGACCCCGACGACATCTTGTGGAAGGGAATTGTTCTGTTGCAGAAATGTTAGCTGACCGCATCAACTACTTGAGACTTGTCTCCATGATTTGGAGGCACGAAAGGGAAAGACGTGCTTACATGAATATGATCCTGCTAGATATGGAAGACAAAATTGAGCTCAAAAGGCTTATGTGAGGGAAAAGGTGCGATGCTTCCAGAATTTTGACATGAGAAGTTGAAGAATCAAGATCTGTCAAGAATCGATGTTGTCATGCGACTTCGTGAATACGTCAGTAGTGCTGTGAACGATGACCTAGTGACTCACCGGGACCACAGGAGTATGGTGTATACTCAAGATGGCCAACAAGTCTTGCTGGCGGGACTATCTAATATGAGGTTCCTATGCTAGTAGATGCATACCTAGGTAGACACAATGTAGGCAGACGGTTGTATCCAGGCCGCACCCTAGGGAAACGGCGTACAAAGGCATTAATGGGAGTGGGGAAGCCCTGCTCCTGAACCTGCCGCTGCGCCATGGGTGGCAAAGCCCAGCCATTTGACAGGGACCTACCGGCAAGCTTTCCCCTACAGGCAGCGGGATCCAAGGAATCAAGTGCAAGGTTCCCCAGATTCGTGCGGAGAATTGGGAAACATTTCTCACATAGAGGAAAGGCCACCACATCAACCTATGACCACCCCGTCTTGGTATCTATCATAGGGTGTGTTGCTTCAGATACAAAGGAATTATTGTACATTCCTATGAAAAAACCTCCATTACCAAGGGTGCTGCTCAGGGCGCCTATCTCATTGCCTTTACTGTGGCGTGATCTGGGTCGACTTGGCTTAGGATCTATTAATACATTAGGTACCTGGAACCTTAGGTGCCTCCCTGATAGCTTCATGGCTATATAAAAGCAAATTACCAAGATGCCAGGCAACGGTCTTCTGGCGTACTTTTCCAGTCATGCAGCGTAACGGATACTGGTCACAGCCTTTGACGAACAAAAGGAAATAAGAAAAAGGGCATGGTGAGTCTCTAATAAAAAAGTTGTTCGGTATTTTTCAAAAAGCCGAACGCGGGGGTCGAACCCGCAGCCTTGAGATGCACCTCATGCCACCACTTGGGTGGTGGCGGGCTTAAGAGTCTCACGCTCTACCGATTGAGCTAGCCCGGCTGTTGTGCTGATTGGGCAAGCCAAACAAAAACTGATAAGGCGAAGCCTTCGCGATTGGTAAGTTCAGCATCTTCCAAGGAACAACTTCATCGCCGGCCCTGGTAAATATAATTAGAAACACTGGGGGCTTGATTCATAACTGCATTTCAGTTGCTGTGGAATGACTGGAGAAGTACTGCTGCATTAGGTAGTGTGGATAGGAAAATGTTTGGAAATGTAGCGCTCGCGCAATATATATATGTTGTCGCCCGACAGCTGTGCAAAAAAAATACAGTACCTGCCTGACATGTTTATTTATGAACTCCTTTCCCGGTCACATTACACTTCCACATGAATAGGTCTTAAGTCCATCATTCCTTGACACCAGTAGACACCTTATTATTTACCTTTGATCAATTTCTATGTAGGTTTTAACCTGAACAGAGCATTCAGCTATGCATAGTAGCCAGAGACCATGAGCATCACAAGTCCGATAATATGGAGTGAGTTTCCAACCATATTACCATTTGCATCCGGAACATGTACTCATGCTCCCTGCTACATTTCCTTGATAGATATGCCCTTTTTGTTCGAAGATTTTCCCTGAGTATCGGCAGTTTGTCACTGTCTCTTTATTTTAATACCTGTAACACTCCTCCATCCTCCAGTCTCATGCTCGTGTTCTGATTTGAATAAGATTATTGCATGAAAAATGTTCGGCTTGATATCGATTGGTCAATTATATCGGGACATCCGATACAACCTGTTTCTTGCTCACACTCTCGCTCTCATCTAGGCAGGTAGACACATGAGCGACCTAACAATTGTAGGGCCTTGGATTCTAAGACAAGAGCTATGGAGGATGTTTGGGCATAATTTATACCGTAGACGGTGAAGATTGTGTGGATGAATACATAATGTCCTAGCTGGAATTGTATGTGTTCGGTGTGTATGTCTAATTGACTCCCTGCTGTATTCTTTTTGAACACAGAAATAAAGAAAAGACGCTTCAAAATCAATAATCACCAGACTCAGTCAGGTCATCGTTTACATACACACAAAGGTAAAGCATAGGAATTATGTGCGGAGTAATAGTAATGGTGCTGCTCAGCTGCTGTATGTGCATGGTGGAGAGCAAGATGATCTATCGGATAGATAGGGCTCCAGCCCTTATCAGCCTACCTACATATCTAATCAAGCGATCGGGCTTATTGGTAACCCGCACCTTCAAGCTCGGCATGACCCCAAAATTACCGTTTTCGTCCAGTCAGACCGAGCTTTGTGCGGGTCAGGCCGAGCTGGGACCCGCAACGCCGAGCGTTATCAAATGCTTCCCAAGGACTTTAGAAATGCCCGCAGGTATAGAACTGCATGGCCCCAATTAGGCAAGTATGTTGACTTTGACGACATGTTTTCCTCGTCGACTAAATCAAGGCTATGATAGAGCTATTTCACGAGATCATCTACGATATACTGCATAGATAGGTGATTATAAAAACCCGCAGGGAAATCCGTAATCATTCAACGCAACACCGGGCCTAACCTCGCTATGCTTCGTAAAGTAAATACAAACGGGTCCATTCTAGTTCCCTATCATCCAGCTAGCACATGAAAAAAGGGAAACCGAAAACATGCAGGTGTCATGAAAGAAGAAAAGAAAAGAAAAGTTTCCGAGACGACGTGCAGCAGGTTCATTTTGGTGTATTTGAGCCTCCAGTACCCTTTTTCTTCCCCCGCAGCGTCTGCCCAGCGCCCTGAAATCGGGACTTCTCCTCCTGATCGATGATTCGGCCCTGCTCGTCCCGCTTCCTCAGGGGCTTAATCACGTACCCGAAGAACAGCTGGTTCGGGGGCAGCCGCAGTGGCTGCGGGCCATTCGTTCTCCGAGGAGGAGGAGGGTGTTGGGGATTGACGGCGCTTGGGACGGGAGTGGTCGGCTGGGGTGTCGGGGCCTTGCTGCCCTTCTTTGCGTTCAGACGCTGTCCGCCCAAACGGAAGTTTGACGACACGGCCTTGGCGCCCGTTGCGGCGTCTGTTGATTCTGGCGCGATGGCCGCGTAGTTGATGGCTTGTGCCATGGTGCCTTGAGGGTGGACCAGGCCGCCTGAGGGAAGCACGCCGCTGGCGACGCTAGGGGTGCTGGTACCGCTTGCTTTGGCTTCTTCGTATCCGACGGGCGGGGCGAAGTCGACCTCCAGATCCGTCTCCAGGACGGAAATGGCGTTCTTCTCGTTTTCGGGCTTTGTCTCTAGGACAGCCATCTCGTATATCTGATCGTTGTAGGAGAAGGTGAAGACGTCTCCCTTAGTGAGGCAGGAGAAATTGCGGAACGCATTTTCCAGCACAGCTCTCGGGTCGCTGATGTCGAGAAAGGCGTTCGAACAGGGTTGAAGCTTGATGAACTGGCCTGGGGGGAGGTCTGTCGATTTAACCTGGACCAGGTCACCTGGTTCAAGAAGGAGTGTTTGCATCAACTGCCACCCGATGCTGTTAGTTCAAACGCGGCACTCGTACAAACAAGAGGGATTACAAAGCCAAATAGAGATTTACTCACCCAAAAGGGCATGTAGATCTTCCCCTCCTCCGCGATAAACTCCAGCACTCCGGCGTGTGTCATCCTCTCCTTTGCTCCATTGTGCAGCTCGAACAGCATGGGATATGTGATGTGCAGCCGGGTCAGCTTGTCCAGGGCGCTCGGAGGCAAGATGACCTTGCCGCCATGGTTCAAGTTTTCTCTCTCCGGACCGGGCATCATGGCAACAGGGTAGCAGCGGTAGTACTCGTCGAAGCGTCGAGTCGTCACCCCGTGGCGGAGCATGGCAGCGCCCAGGACCCCCTCCATGGGATCTTCTTCCCAGAAACCGGGACGAAACTAGACATCATATCAACAAACAGCTCATTTGGTAGAAAGCGCATCTTGTCTCACCATCTTGGCAGATATGTAGCTTCAAGTATAGGTACTTTTGATTTGCGGGGAAGTCTAGGCAGTCGAGGGGCGTGAAGGAGTCGGGATAAGAAAAAAGAAGGTTGAACCTCAGCGTGCCCGTGATATATACTGCGAGCAGTAAAGTCTCCGACCACCGCCTGGAGTCTCGCAACAAAGGACACAAGGAGACGGAGGTCCTGGTGCTTCTGGTGGCCTCGGACGCTGTCGTGAAGCTCCGGCCGCGCTGCTCGAGTGACGCAAGCCGCCCGCCCCACGATTTTCCGAGCCGACCCCGGACTCCAGCCGGAGAGGACAAAAGACATCGGACGCGAGACATCGACAAACATCAACTTCTCATTCACGACAGTGCTGCTTGCGGCGGCACCTACCAGTCTCTGGAGCTCAGCCTCCATTCCTCTTTTATGATTGCAACAGGTCTCATTTTCTAGAGTTGAGAAACTACCCGAATTCGCCACCCATGTCCGTTCCTCTCGCGCGCCCCAAGCGCGCAGGCGACGAGTTCGCCCGCACCAATCACCTTGACGACGACGATGTCGACGGACCATCCTCCAGCAAGAAACCCCGGTTTGACCTGCGCAACCCGACAGAGTTGGCACCGGATGCTGTCGATGAGGATACCGTCCTGGAATTAGACGAGATCGGCCGGCGCGGACAGCAGGCGCGCGCGCGCCGCAGAGAGGTCAACATCGACGGGTACGAGTCCGACAGCGACAATGACGCCTTCGATGCGCGGGCGGAAGCAAAGGCCAGGCGCAACAAGGAGAAAGACGCTGCAGAGAATGATGACATGTTCGCGGAACTGGAGGAGGATTTTAAAGAGGACCAAGATGAGGAGGCGACGCGGAAGGACAAGAAGACCGTCCGGTTCCTGCGGGACGACGAGATTGAGGGCCAGGTTGCCTCGTCGCGGGGTGGACGGTCCGTCCGGGCGGATTTGAGCAAGAAGGGCGAGGAGGCGCTGAGGGAGATGGAGGAAGAAGACGACGAAGACAGCGAGAGCGACGTCCCGGACGAGGAGCGTGCGCGGATCGATGACGGCATGGACAAGGAGCTAGGCGCAGGCGCGAAGAAGAAACACGCCCCGCTGCTCGATGCGTTCAATATGAAGGCTGAGCAGGAGGAAGGCCGGTTCGACGAGCATGGGAACTACGTGCGGAAGGCGGCCGATCCGGACGCCATCCACGATTCATGGCTGGAGGGGATCTCGAAGAAGGACATGAAGCGCGCGAGGGAGGCCGCTGCGCAACGGGAAGCTGCCCGCAGGGAACGGGATAAGGAGGACGACAAGATCCTGACCGCGGACCTGCTGCGGACGCTCATCACGCACCTCGAACGCGGAGAGACGGTCCTGGAAGCGCTCGCGAGGCTGGGCAAGGGCCTGCGTAAGAAGCCCAAGTGGCAGACAAAACATCGGAACAAGAAACGGAACGGTGAGCAGGACGTCGAGATGGCCGAGGTCGACCCCACCGAGGCCGCGCGCAAGCAGGCCATAGAAGCCATCACCGGCGCGGCTGATATGCTTCTTACACGCGGCCAACCAGACATCTACGAGGCCTCGCGTGAACTGCTGACGAGACAGTTCCGCCGCGAGACCGGCGAGGAATGGGTTGATCCCGTGCCGGCGGACTCTGCCAACGGCGGAGCCGGGAACGCCGCGCAGGGCCCGACGATGTGGGAGTTTCGCTGGTCGGATGGCCGCGACGGCGGGGAGACGCATGGTCCTTATGACAGTGCCATGATGGAGTCATGGCGCGACGCTGGCTATTTCGGGGAGGGCGTCGAGTTCCGGAGAGTTGGCGACACGAACGGTTGGACCCGCGTGGCTAACTTTTCATAAAGTCATGGATTTCTTGTCCTTGGGTTTTGTTTGTTGGGTCTGGGTGAGCAGAAATGGCTTTGTAGCCTCTTTGTTGTAATTGTACTATATTATTATTCTAATAATCCCCCCTGGTTTTCACTCTGACGAAAAGTGAAGGGATGCCATGTGAACACATTAGAGACATGATATCAGGTCATGGTCACATTTATACACTTGGGATAAGCTCCATATAAATGGACTGTAATTCTAACCCAGATATCAAACGTACAAAACTAGCTCTGAATAAGCGTCGGTCATATCGTACATCATGGTATGGAAAAAAAGACAAATAATGCAACTTTTTCATTAAGATAAATCCGCTGCTGCGCCACTCGAAACCCGCCTTTCTTGGAAAGCAAGAACCCACCAAAAAAGAGTCGAACAAATAGAAGGAGATGCAAAAGAAACATTTTATGAGATCTCCATGGCATCACCGTTGGCGTATGACAAGGTCACATCTCCCTCATCGCCAATGAAGCGCTTCTCAAACTCGTTGACGAACTTGACGCTCCGCACCGGGTCGTAGAAGAGTCGGTAGCTCCGCTGGACATCATCGATGCCGACTTCCTTCGCCTTCCGCTTCTGGGCAAGCAGGTGGGACGTGGTGATGATGTTGCTGGCGTACCGCAGACCCGACTCTTGTCCTATCTTGGTGAGAAGCGCGAGCGCGTCCGGCGTCAAGTCGACCTCCTCTTCCTGTGCACGGATCGCCAGGATCTGTCGGATTTCGTCGCTCGTGTAGGGCTGCGTGTTGATGATGACGACCCGGTCCAAGAAGTCGAGAGGCAGACCGTGCGGGGAGCGATACGATGTCCCGCGAATGCGCGTGTTACCACGGTTGCTGGCCATGATGACGATGGGTGCAAGCTCCGCCTCCAGCGCGCGGTTGATATACGAGAAGCATTCGATGTCGAGCATGTGGACCTCGTCGATGAACAGTACACCCGGTATGATCTCCGCCTTGCCCTCTTCCTTCCACTCTGCCACTTTAATGTTGATCTGGTCGCGGACCTCGCTCCTGATCTCGCCAGTGTCACCGGAGAACAGGGCAAGGAAGCCCTGCGTGCGCGAGTTGATCACGTCAATCTCGTGCAGGCTGACAGTGTGTACAATCTCCTTGCGGACCTGCAGTTCACCGTCCGGGCACTGTACGAACTTGGTATCGGCTCCCATGGCGTCGTAGTCGCGCGATCGGGCGTATGAACGACCCAGCTTGGTGATCTTGCCAGACGACTTGTCGATGGAGATGACGTCTCCTGCCGTCACACGCTCCTTTGTCATCGACTCAATCATCTTGGTTCCCATGTCGTAGATTGTCTCCATGTCCGTGGTCTTGATCGTGAGCTTTCCTTGTTTGTTGCCCTGTTGCAGTCAGTACCAGTAGATCCTATTGATACAGCAAGCGCTGAGTAGAGGAGGACGTACCCCTGTAACGCTCCGGTCGATCTGAATCTCGACGACCTCTCCTGTGATGATCTCGCTCTCTTCCTTGATTCTAACACCGATGGACTTGCGGAAAGCCTGCGTGAGAGCCTCCGTCTTGGACATTTCCAGCGAAAAGATCTCCGACGAAGCCAGCATCGTAAAGGGCACATCGGGCCCCAGAGCCTGTGCCATACCCATCGCGATTGCGGTCTTTCCCGTGCTGGGAGGGCCTGCGATCAGGACGGCGCGACCAGCGATTTTCCCTTCCTTCACCATCTGCAAGATCACGGCGGCGGCCTTTCGGGCCTTCTCCTGCCCAACCAGGCCCTGCGATGAGGCACGGGGCTGCAGAGTGTCTGCATCGACGCCCAGGCCTCTGATATGGGAGTGGGCAGCGATGAGGTTGAGCCCTCTGACCTCCTTGGCCTCTGCGATGGTAGAAATTGGCTGTTTCCACAGCGCGGTCAGTCGAGTCTCTTGCGCAACCGGGGACAGGCAACACTCACAGCAGCCATCGTGATCTACGAGACGAGACAGCTTCCTGGCCCTTGTTCGTAAAACACCCAAGAGTCTCTGGTGCAAGCTCTGCTCACCAGCAACGGGGGCGTTTGTTCAGAGCAAAGCGGCGGGAGAAGCGAAGACGAGCTGCGGCGCGGAGCCCTAGCCGCCAGCCGCCTTGCTCACCGCCAGGCAGAATCCCAGATTTTCGTCGCGGCGGGACGGACGAGCTCTCCTGAAGCAAACAACTGTCAGCCGAATACTACCACTATGACCTGTCAGTATGCCAAGAATCCTATCAACCTAGCCAGCACACGCCGATCCGGACTCTCATAGGTCATAATCCCTGCAATATCATAGTACCCCGGTCTATACTCGCTTATAATCGCACATTTCCCTTTGTTATGGCCCCCTATTTCATGAGATAAATAGCTGGTCAGATAGGTAGATTAAGCAAACCAGAGCTTCATCATCATACCTTCGGATTACTAGGTTCGCTCAGTCCGACAACAACTCGCGCGGACTTTCACTCGTTCGCAGGCGGCCTTCGATCTGTCCCGGGAGATGCGTATCGCGCTTCGGTTGCCTCGGCCTACAGTCGTTGTTTGGGTGTGCTCGACGTCTCTCTCTACAAGTCTCGCTCGACCTCGCGGTCCACACTGTATGTACACGACACACTACTACCGCCCCCGCTCGCCTCTATCTGCTGCATCAGTATTGCCTGATATGCTGCGCTTTCTTTCGGACATGTTCTTCCCAGTGACCACTTGACATTAACTCTGGGTTTGCGCATATTCCCTTGGCCGTCGCTTCACTTCTCGAACCCACAGACGACTTGTAGGGACTTGGCTTCCCGCTCTTCCGCTAGCCTCCAGGAGGACCAGTCCTCCGTGTCTTAAGACGTCTGAGGAGGATGGACCGAGGTTACCGAAACGATTTTCCAAACAACAACATTTCTCCCTCGCGCGACCCCCGTCTCGCGAATCGCCCCAGCAGGCCGTTCGACACGAGAGCACCGCCTCGTGATGTGGTCCGTGGTCCCAAGAACCCGGTTGACCGACGGTCATCTACCTCTTCGGTCTCGACCGATCCCCGGGATCATGATGCTGGTGCCAAGTTTGTGCAATCCATTGGTGACCTGACGAGCCATATCATCTCTTCCGTCGCGGCTATAGCTGAGCAGGAGAAGGTGAAGAAGAGGATCGAATCGACGGAGAGCAGCCTGAAGAAAGCCAAAGCCAATGAGAACTTCCCGTCCACTATTGCAGCATGTGAGCAGAAGAGGAAGGATGAGGACAATAACCTGGCGCGCCTCGAGGAGAAGCTCCGGGAGCACAAATTGCTACGTCAGGAATTGGAAAAGGGTGTGGCGGCATTCGTCAATGCTAGCGCATCACATCAGAAAGACCCGGAGTTGGAGGAAAAGCTCCGTAAAATGCAGGCTGACATTGAAAGGGCTCGCAGAGAAGCTGACAACGCTCAGGGAGAGGCTTTGGGTGCAAGAAGCGAAGTCGAGAAATTGAAGGCAGAGAAAGAGTCCAGCAAACAGTTCAAGGAGAAGATGATGTCCTTGCAAGCCAGAATTGAAATGCTCGAGAAGTCCATGTCCAGTTATTCTGGTTCCTTGTATAACCTCTCCAAAGAGATCAAGGAATCTCGAGGACGGATTGAGCAGCTGACAGAAACAATAGCGAAGCATACTGATTCAGCAGCGCAAGAAGTGATTTTCAAGGAGACACAGAAGCGGTTCGCTACTCTGGAGGAGAAAATTTCAAAACTTACCTCTGATTTAGAATCCATGTCTGGAGTCCGTGCTGATCACCAATATCTTGCAGCGCAACTGGCTGAACTAAAAACTGCAAGCGAACAACATCAGGCAACAGCAGAGAAAATCCACAGGCTAGAGCAACAGCTGACTCTTCTGCAAAAGTCGTCGACTTCTACAGAGGCGCTAGAGAATATTGCCAACTCCGCCAATGCTCTTCAAGCGAAGTTGGATGATGTTAACAAGCGTCTGCTTAGTTTGGAGGAAAGTTCCAGGTCATCTCACGCTAATGATGCCAGGATAAATCAAAGAACATTGGAAGAGCTAAAACTTTTGGCTACGAAGGTCGAAGCCTTGAATGGCCTTGAATCACGGTTGAAAAAGCTAGAAGAAAATGCAGCTTCAAACCAGGCTAAGCAATCGCAGCTCGACGTACAATTCTCGAAGGCTCTGAAATCGGAAGTGGATATATTAAGAGGACAATTATCAGAGATGCAGAACCTCCAGACTGTGAAAGACGACATGCAATTCTCTGCTGTGGAGGAGGTCAGAGAAGCTTTGGAAAAGAACAAAGCTGAGCTCGAGAAACTGAGAATGGAGCACAATGACATATCCAATCACTTGGCTAACATGCAGGAGTCCCCCTCGGGGGACATTCAGCGCCTAGTTGCCGGGCTTGCTCAGTCCCTTGAGGATACGAAGCGGACAATTGAAAGCAAGCAAAAGACGGTGGAGATCGGCCTTCATTCCTTGGAAACTCGCTACAATAATCTCTCAACAGAACCCATTGTGCAACATATGGTTGTCGCCATGCAAGAGATATACCCATCTCCGACCGCCTTGATGGAACAGCTCACGACCCTGAGGAAGCAAGTGGACAAGTGCCGGGATATTCCCATGATCTCTGCACGGCTGGATTCAGTCATTGAGGGGCAGAATACCCTTGCAGATCAGTTGCGGAATGACCGAATTTCGTATTATGCAGAACTTCATCGCCTGAAGGAGGAGTTCGCCGGCCTTGCAGACAAACTTAGGAATCTGTGGCAACGATACCAAAACGAGGTGCCGCGGTCAGTGCAAGAACTTAATGAAGTGAGAGGAAGTCTCATTGTCTTGCTCGAAAAATTCAACGAGCACGCTGCCAAGGTAGAGCAAGATACCAAATCCACAGAGGAGATGAGACAGGCCCTCATGAGTGAGATGAGCCAAGAGCGTGACCGCCTGAATGACGAGATCAAGTCGTTAAGTGCGGAAGTGGCAGAGATGAAAAATGCAGCTGCCGATAACTCGAAGGCGGTGGATGAGAAGATCGAGTCTGCCAAGACAGCTAATGCGGACTCGCTACTCGAACGTATCCGCGAGCTGGAGGAATCCACGACAGGCCAGCTGCAATCCCTGATCAAGACGTTAGATGACATGAAGGAGAACACTAAAAGGGAAATTTCGCAAGCAATTTCCCGGCTGGAAAACCTGGAACGGTTAAAGGACACCTTGGTCCGTCTGCCGCTCGAGAAGCCGGTGGATTTGGGCGCTGCGCGTTCACGTTCCCCGTCCGTACGGTCTTCTGCGTCTATCGTTTCTCCAACTATCAAGAACGAGTTTTGTCCGCGACTCGGAAGTCACAGTGTCATTACTTCAAGGGAATCCAACGCCAGCGAACCTGCGAGTGCTGGAAGCGACATGTCGCCGCAACGGTCATTATTTGAGCGTGTATCGTCGGAAATACCGGACAAGAAGCGCAGAAGATCCACGTTATTTGGGGAGGAGGAGGAGGCGGGTGCGGGATCGAAGCCGCCATCCTTCAACTCGACGACATCCACAAGCGAGGAGTTGCGGCGATTCGGCGGCGGCGGGAGCGGTGGCATCCACAGCTCGAAGAAACGGAAGAAGAAGAAGAAGAAATTACATTTTTCTCCCGGTGAGATCATCGCTCTTGACGATTAAGTTTCAATAAAATCCTATCAGATATGACACATGAATTTCCATGGTAAGGTACATACATACAGTACTTGGTCAGTCACATCTATAGACGGGCTGGGATGGGCATTGGGGGAAGCTTTGGCGCACGAGGGAAATGAGTCAATTCTTTTGATGAGGACTTGGTCTCAGGTTATTCACATCCGCATGTGTAATTAATATGGCAGCAATAATGGCGACCGACAGGTTCCTTTGTTACTCTTTTCCCTTTTCGGTGAATGAATGAAAATGAATGAAATAAAAAGTACCTTGCATGGGCGGTGTTTGTGTTATTTCTTATCCAGCCTTTCCTTTGTTCTGGGATCACTCCTATCACTATCTAGACTTGTTAACCCGACCCGCAAAACCCGACCCGCATGCGGGTTGAAAAAACATAACCCGCATTCAACCCGCAATGAAAATCATATCTAACTTGGGTTTTACTGTCTATTTAGATAATGCTAATCATAAATAGGCAATGATAGGCAATAATATCTAATCTATATTAGAAATAATCAATATCTTGGCGCCAAGAATTGCCAAGAGTCGGGTTATGCAGGTGGGATGGGGTGGGTTGCCAGAACATTCAACCCTTGTGATTGTCAAAATATAGGGGTATCAACTGACTAAGAGTTGATATAAGCTTCTTAATGTGAGCGAAGTAGGTAGAAGCCACAGAAGAACTTAGTTGATTCCCTATAGATCCTAAGATCTGCTTTGTAAATAAGACGCGGTGGACTAGATACATGCTTGGGCAATAGTCCCTATTTATCTCCTATTCCAATAGACCATTCTTCAGTCCATCTCATGGTTGTTTCCCTTGGTCACCTTGTCCTTGGTTGCTATGTTGTTCTAGGTCGTTATGGTTGTTCTTGGTTGTGACATCCTTATCATGTGATCTTTTTTTTTGGTTGTCTTGTCACATGACTTCATCCTCTTTGTTCATTGGTTCTATCTTCTACCCCGCACTCCAGGGTTTCTTTCATCTTCTGACAGAGGGACAAGATATATCTTAGAAAAAAATATCAAGATATAGAGATCTAGCAACAAATTGAACTTTAAGAAGATTGAACCCTTTAAAATTGAAGAACAGATTGAAAAAGTGAATTACAAACTCAGACTATCAGAAAATATACAAATATATTCTGTTTTTCATATCTTTTTATTGGAATCAGCACCAACTCATGCAATAGTTATTATCAAACCTGAGGAAATACTGCCTGAAAACTCAGATACAGATTAAGAATATAAAGTTGAGAAAATACTGGATAGTAGATATATAAATAATCAGTTCAGATATCTGATCAAATAAGCAGGATATAATAATTCAGAAAATATCTGAGAACCCTCTGAAAACTGCAAAAATGCAAAAATCTTATTAAGAAGTTTTATCTTCAGAACTCAGACTGCTCAAAGCCAGAGGATCCACCATCTTGGAGAAGAAGAGATCAGCCAAGAAAGAATCCCAAAAAGAAAGACAGAAAAAATCCACAGACAAATTAGCCCTACCTGTAACGACAGGCCTAGATAACTAGACCTAATAGGGCCGTTGGTTTATCTTGAAGACAAGAAACAAGGGGGTGAGCAATATAATAGTGAGAATAGCCTGTGTTACTAGCAATGTCTATACGACAGGT
>Ga0207748_1000292_pt1 | contig 43424 bp, 36 predicted proteins | sample HigsolmetaGSP13D_FD_184841 | JGI IMG/M metagenome (GOLD analysis project Ga0207748, IMG submission 184841) | High solid enriched microbial communities from the Joint BioEnergy Institute, USA - SP1-3-D (SPAdes) | ecosystem: Engineered > Bioreactor > SSF (Solid state fermentation) > Aerobic >...
ACAGCCAAGTTTAATTAGGGCTTGCTGAACGAATCAAATTTTAGCTTGTATTCGACTTGTCACTAAGCCATGCCAAAATATTCGTCCAGCAAGCTCTAATTATTTAAATTATTACATATTTAGCCGCATTTTTGGGGGGGGGGGAATAGTTAAATTATCACGAAAAATTTTTACTCCTCAGAGCTGTTTTGCAATATGGAAATCTGTTTTGTGGCTGGTGTTTTTTGCCAAATCCCCCAATTCTCCTGCAAGTGTGTAAAATGCTATTTCAATCCTGCCGTAGATTCCCTTCACTGCAAAAATTTCCTTTTCACTTCAAGATTTCGCAAATGATACAAAATTGTAAATAATACCAGGTCCGGAAGCCAAAAAAGGAAGAATCCGTATGGTTCAGCATACAATCATTCACTTGATGGCGCTTTCTTTAACGGAAAAATAAATCTTTTCCAGAAAACGTTCGTGTTTTCGCCTTTTTCAAAACTTAATTTTCTGTTTTATCTGTCCTTTACAAATCATGTCATATTTTGTAGAATGTCTAAGGTAACTCAAATGGTGCATGCAACTCAGAGACAAAAGGTGTATCGTTCAGATTTAAAATATTTGAAAATTCTCCGTTGGCAAAATTATTGGATCACATCTTCATCACTGGGTTGGCTGCAAATAGAAGGAGATTTTCGACATGGAATTATTCAGGAAAAAATCAATGGATTACATGCTTAAGCAGGCCCGCGGAAAAAAGAGCCTGCAAAAAGCCCTTGGCCCCTTTGATTTGACCATGCTTGGCGTGGGGGCGGTCATCGGAACAGGCATTTTTGTTTTGACCGGTATTGTTGCTGCGCAGGCGGCAGGCCCGGCAATCATTCTGTCCTTTATTTTTTCAGGGATTGCCTGTGCGTTAACAGCTTTATGCTATGCTGAATTCGCTTCTATGATCCCTGCTTCAGGAAGTGCGTACACTTATAGTTATGCAACGTTTGGCGAGTTGTTTGCCTGGGTGCTCGGATGGGACTTAATTCTCGAATACGGCCTGGCCTGTTCAGTTGTAGCGAGCGGCTGGTCCGCCTATTTCCAGGATCTGGTACGCGGATTTGGCATCCATTTGCCGCAGGCTTTAAGCGGCGCTTATAATCCGGCCAAAGGTTCGTATATTGACCTGATGGCTGTAGTGATCGTGTTCTTCCTGTCTGCTGTATTGCTGACCGGCGTGAAGGAATCGAGCAAAATCAATAATGTCATGGTCTGTATTAAAATCGGCGTCATTCTTTTATTCCTCGCTGTCGGCATTTTTTATGTCAAACCAGCGAACTGGACGCCATTTATGCCTTATGGCTTTAGCGGCATCATTAAAGGGGCGGCAACCGCATTCCTCGCTTATATCGGATTTGATGCCGTTTCGTCTGCGGCTGAAGAGGTCCGCAACCCACAGCGGGATATGCCGATCGGAATTATTTCTTCTCTTGCGATTTGCATTGTCCTTTATGTCGCTGTATCTGCAGTGCTGACCGGGATGATTCCGTATGCCAAGCTGAATGTCGGCGATCCGGTTGCGTTTGCGCTCCGGGTTGTCCATCAGAATTGGGTGGCAGGCTTTGTTTCACTCGGTGCAATTCTTGGCATTACAACCGTTCTCTTTGTCATGATGTACGGGCAGACGCGCCTTTTCTTTGCGATCAGCCGCGACGGTCTGCTTCCAAAATCGATCTCAAAACTGACGGAAAAGACAAAAACGCCGACAAGAAGCATCATCTTGACATGGCTGATGGCAACGGTTTTCTCAGCCGTTGTCCCGCTGAACCAGCTTGCAGAATTGACCAATATCGGCACTTTGTTTGCTTTTATTGTTGTCTCGATCAGTGTCATTGTGCTCAGAAAAACACGGCCGGACATCCCGCGCAGTTTTAAAACGCCGTTCGTCCCGGTTATTCCGGTGCTGGCAGTAATCGCGTGTGGTTATTTAATGGTCCACCTTTCGAAAGTGACCTGGATTGGCTTTCTCATATGGTTCATCATCGGGCTTGCCATTTATTTCGGATACGGGTACCGGCACAGTGAACTCGGGCATTGGAAAGATGACAGAACACCGGCTGATCCGGTTAAAAATTGAAATAGGGAGACAACAGGAACACCTGCCCAGCGGACAAAAGAACGCCTGCATGGCAATGCCGGGCAGGTATCCGGACAGGCTTACAAATAGAAGAACAGCGGCTTATGGGCGCCTCAAAAAGCATTGCTGCCCCGGCTTGGCCGCATAATGGAAAATTGAAGCAGACATAAAGCCAAAAAAAAGATTCCCGGGTGCACGCGTACGCCCGGGAATCTTTTTCTATCCTGAAAATTGCACTTGATGATTTTCATTTCTGCGCCGGTGTTGAAAGCCTTGGCATACACAAGTGTACGGCCAAGGACTTGTTTTAGCGGACTTCAACCCACCCGTTTTTAATGGCGGTCACCACCGCCTGGGTACGGTCTTTCACTCTTAATTTTTGCAAAATATTGCTTACATGGTTTTTCACTGTTTTTTCACTTATGTATAAAGCATCTCCGATCGCCCGGTTGCTTTTTCCGTCCGCGAGCAGCTGCAGAACCTCGCATTCGCGCGGCGTGAGCAAATGTAGCGGCGGGACAACTGCCGGTGGCTGCTGGTAGGCGCCCCCCGGTGTATAGCGGTTCGACAATTTGCGGAACTCCTCCACGAGATTGTGGGTGATTTTCGGGTGCAGGTAACTGCCGCCTTCAGCAACTACCTTTACGGCTTCAATCAGCGCATCGGAATCCATTTCTTTCAGCAAATAACCGGTTGCGCCTGATTTTAATGCATGTGTGACATACGATTCATCATCGTGAATGGAAAGAATAATAATTTTTGTTTCCGGATATGCCTCGATCAGCTTTCTTGTTGCCTCTACCCCGTTTTGGTGTGGCATATTGATATCCATCAGAACAACATCCGGATGGTATTTTTCAATAATGTCCAGCGCCTCTTCGCCGTCTTCACCCTCGGCTACCACTTCAAATGTTTTTTCAAATTCCAAAATCCGCTTGACGCCCTCTCGGAACAACTGATGGTCGTCAATAATCGCAATTTTTACCGTCATGGTCACCTTTTCTCCTTTTCCAAGTCTAATTGCATCGGGATTTGGATAATCACCAATGTTCCCGCTCCTATTTTTGAATGAATGGAAATTTCACCATTTAAAAGGCTGACACGTTCTCTCATGCCGACAATCCCGAAAGCCCCTTCGCGGATGCTGTGGATATCAAAACCGACGCCGTTGTCTTTGACTGTCGCGATAAAACTGTTTTTCCTCAACTCCGATTTCACCTGGATTTCCGTCGCCTTCGCATGCTTTAACGCATTTTGGACGGATTCCTGGATGAGGCGGAAAAGCGCGATTTCATAATTGGTTGGAAGCCTTCGTTCTTCCCCGACATGCCTGTATGTAATGACCGGGCTTCCTTTATAGCTTTCAATCGTAGACAAATATTTTTTTAGCGTCGGAATCAACCCGAGATCGTCTAATGCCATCGGCCGCAAATCGTAAATAATGCGCCGCACTTCTTTCAATGAATCGCGCACCAGTTCTTTTAACGTGCGCATTTCAGCAATGGCTTCTTCCATGCCATTTTCATGATAAACCTTTTCCACCAGGTCGGAACGGAGCAGCATATTGGCCAGCATTTGTGCGGGCCCGTCGTGTATCTCCCGGGAAATACGCTTCCGCTCTTCTTCCTGCGCTTCAATGACACGCAAACCGAATTCCTGTTTATGCTTTGCATCTTCAATCGCCTCGCTGATGCTTTGCAAGTCGCTTGTTAAATAATTTAATACGACCGTTGTTTGCGAGACGAGATGATTGGCCCGGTCAATCGTATCCTTTAATGAATGCAGCCTGCGTTCCAGTTCATTTCTTCTTTCGCGCAGCTGAAGTTCGCGCTGCCGGTTCATGGACAGCTGGATTTGGATCGTATGTGCCTTTTCATATGCTTCGCGCACCTGCTGTTCGGAAAAGTCCCGGAAATGCTGGCTTACTTCCGCCAGGCGCCGCCTTGCAAATTTGGACTTCGTTTCCAGCTCATCTGTCTGCTCAATGACTTTAGCCACTGTTGATTTGACTTCCTCAAGCTCATTGATGAGCGAATCGTAATCCTGGCGGCATCTTTCTCCAATTTCAAAAATTTCGTGTTTGCTTTCTTCAACTGTTGTAATCATCTTCTCCAGAATCGTATCCAATACTTTGGAGTCGAATGTTTTAAAAGTCATCTTACTTCCCCCAAAAGGTATAATAAAGGCTTATCCGAGAGCAGGGCAAGCCGCAGCACACACGCGGCTAATGTTATTTTAACGCGAAAACCGCCGGTAAACGATCAGAAAATAAAGTATAACCGTATATCAGGACTATTTTCCTAGGTACTTTTGTAGGAAAATGTAAACCGATATACGGCAACTTCGACATATTCTTATATATTAAAATTATACCATACAAAACCGTGTTATAATGAGGAAAAACAGGTTTTGCTAAAGGAAGGTTGCGATGTTAAAAGAATATTTTACAGTCAAAGGCGAGGCTGTGCATGAAATAGATATCCAGAAATCACGGTTTATCGCCCATGTGAAGCGGGCGGAATCGGAAGAGGAGGCGCTCCATTTCATCGCTTCTGTGAAAAAGAAGCACCGGGACGCCAATCACAACTGTTCTGCTTATATGATCGGTGAGCAGAATCTTATTCAAAAAGCAGCGGATGACGGCGAACCGGCCGGGACTGCGGGCGTTCCGATGCTGGAAGTGCTGAAAAAGAAGGATTTGAAGGATACGGCAGTCGTGGTGACGCGCTATTTCGGCGGGATTAAACTCGGAGCCGGCGGATTGATCCGTGCGTACAGCAAAGCAGCTTCAGAAGGCATCAACGCATGCGGCATCGTCAAAAGGACGCTTACCGCCACTTTCCATGTCAAACTGGATTATACGTGGCTCGGGAAAGTCGAGAATGCGCTACACCATTCCCCGTATGAAATAAAAGAAATCCGGTATCTCGCGCAGGTGGAATTGGATATTTATGTAAAAGAAGGGGAACAGCATGCTTTTGAAACGTGGATCTCTGATTTAACAAACGGGCAGGCGGATGTGGCCGAGGGGGAAAAACTATATTTGGAAACGGATGTTGCCCGGTAAAGAGAAGCATAAAAATCGGAAAAGCAGAAGCGGAAAGCCCGTCATCCGGCTTTCTGCTTTTTTAAACCGGAAGCGGACGAACAGGTATCAATCCAACACGGCACGCAAAACAGCCGCTGAGCCGGATACAACCGGCCGTGAGCAGGAGATGCTGAAATCTCAGCCAGATTGCCGTTAAAACTGGGACTTGCAAAACAGGTTTACAGCCGGCCGGAACCTCATCATCGTTGCAGTTAACGGAGCTGCCAAAGTCGCAAACCTGAAACTGCCAGTTGCGGTTTTGTGCAGGTGCTGCCCCGGATTATTTATTTCGGGAACGGCCCAGGTGGATCCGGACGGCTATGACCGGTTTTTTATAAAATTCAACAGTGGCTTGTAATCTTTTCCGATCAGGCCAATGCTTTCAACGAAAATCTCAATTGTAATCAGGATCACACCGATAAAGATGAGCGAACCCCAGAGCGTCGCCATCGAGAAGATAAAGGCGGCGAGGCTGAACATGGCAGCGATCGCATAAATAATCAGCACGACTTGGCGGTGTGAAAAGCCAAGGCGCAAGAGGCAATGGTGCAAATGCGATTTATCCGGGGCCGATAAAGGCTGCTTATGGACAAGCCGGCGGATAATCGCAAAGAAAGTATCCGAAATCGGCACACCGAGAATAAGCGCCGGAATAATCAAGGAAATAAAGGTTACATTTTTAAAACCGAGCAATGACAGCACGGAAATCATGTAGCCGAGAAAAAGGGCACCGGTATCGCCCATAAAAATCTTTGCCGGATAAAAATTATAAAATAAGAACGCAATCGTACTGGCCATTAAAATTAGGCCGAGCACCGTCACATAGGCGTCCCCCATAATAATCGCCATGCCGGAAATGGTTAACAGCGCAATCGAGGAAACCCCCGCAGCGAGCCCATCCAATCCGTCAATTAAGTTGATGGCATTCGTGACGCCGACAATCCACAAAATCGTCAGTGGGATACTAAAAATCCCAAATTCCAGCTGTCCGCCGAAAGGAAGGTTGATGAATTCGACATGAATACCGCTTAAAACAACAACCAGTGCGGCTGCCAGTTGGCCGATGAGTTTGACGCGCGGTGACAGCTCTCTTACATCATCAACCATGCCCGTAATGACAATAATCAAGCTGCCGAGCAAAATAGGCAGCGAATGCGGGCTGTCCGGTTGAAGCAGCAGAACGCCGGCGATAAAACTGATATAAATAGCAAGACCGCCTAAACGGGGCATGACTTTCATATGAACTTTTCGCTGGTTCGGCTTGTCAACTGCCCCGATCCGGATCGCCAGTTTTTTAATCAGCGGCGTCAGGAGTAATGTGAGCATAAAGCATATAAACAAGGTCAGGAATATCAATGTGCTGCCTCCTTTGGTTGATCATAACCAATAAGGATTGAAGTGATCGTGAACCCGCCATCGATGCCTGAGCATGATAACCGTTTCACTTTTTCTTAAAAACATTATACCTTAACTTTCTTAAAGCAATCTTAAAAAAATATTTACCCGAAATTCACTGTAACCATTATAATTGTTCTCCGACAATTTATCCACTAACATTTGAGCGATTCTACTATTTTTCATGCTTTTTTTCGCAGCAGGATGGCCGCCAGCGGTTTTTTGCCGTGCCCAAAAAACTGCAAAAAAGGGCATCCCCGGCCATTTTAGCGTCAGGATGCCCTTGGAACAAGAATCGCGTTGTTTAAGCGAAGCGGCCGGCATCTAAAAACAGGCCTTTTTAGCGGCCACACGGGCATCCGTGCCGCTCCCCGGAATACTGCTTTTTGTGCCGGAATTGGGCTTTACCGTTTTCTGCAGGGGGATGGCCGGATGGCCGTTGCAAATTTTACTTATTGAAACAGATTTACGGCTTTGTTCACGACAAGCCCGCTGCCGCCGCGATGTTTAACATTTTCAATCAGCATCGCAACAAGCATATTCGGGTTCTTTTCGTCATATACGACGAAAAAGCCGTTTTCTTTGCCGCTTTGATCTTTTTGGCTCTTTTTCAGTTCAGCGGTGCCCGTTTTCCCCGCAAGCTGCGCTCCGGAGATATTGGCAGCGTGCGCCGTGCCGGACGGATCCGCAACGACCTGGCGGAGCATACCGGAAATCTCCCCGGTGATTTTACTGCTTGCGGCATGTTTCCACACTTTTGTTTTTTCACCTGCAAGCAAATTTGGCTTCAGTTCATCGCCGCTGTTTAAAAACGGCGTGTAGCTGATGGCGAGATGGAGAATATTCATTTGCATCTGCCCCTGGCCATAACCCGTGTCTGCAAGCTGGATGTCACTGCTGAACTTGCCGGTAGACGAAATTTGCGATGCCTTCAACGGATACGCAAACGGAATGTCTTCCCCGAATCCGAAACCCTTCAGGCCCTTTGCAAATTTGTCCGCCCCGATATCAAGCGCGGTTTGGGCAAAAAAGATATTATCGGATAACACGAGCGCTTTTTCCATGTTTTCCGGGCTGTTATTGGCGTGGACGCGGGTCACTTTATAGCTGCCCCAGTCGGCGCTCTTTTGCCACGAAGTCCCTGTAATGGTTTTCGTTGCCGCGGCTGTTGTCGTCCCGGTATCAAGCGCGATAGCCGCAGTGACCGGCTTGATTGTTGAACCCGGCGCATACGTAAGGGCAAACCGGTTAATGAGCGGCTTATCCGGATCTTTTTCAAGTTTCGTGTAAGCGGAAGAAGACATGCCTGAAATAAAATCATTTGGGTCGAAAGCAGGCGTGCTTACAAGGGCAAGCACGTCACCCGTTTTGGGATGGATGGCCGCGGCCGTGCCGGCATCCCCCTTCATTTGATTGTAAATTTTCTGTTGCAATTCGGCATCGATGGTGACTTTGATATTCTCGCCGTTTTTCACTTCTTGTTCAGCAACGGTATAGGTGCTGCCGTCCTGCTTCTCGATGTAAATTTTTTCTCCTGCCTGGCCGCGGAGCTTTTGGTCATACAACTGTTCGAGCCCGCGCTTGCCGATTACACTCTCCGCAGTATAGCCTTTCTTTTGCAGTTTTTTCAGTTCTTCGCCAGTGATCGCACCGATATAACCGGTTAAATGCGCAGCGGCTTTCCCATAAGGATAAACGCGGGCACCAACCGTTTGCGAAGAAAAGCCCGGGATGGATGTAACTTTTTTCACGAGATCCTTCTTCTCCATCGGGACTTTTTTCAACGGGACAAACAAATGAGGCTGCACCCAGTCCTCGTCCAGTTTTTGTTTGATTTCGTCCGCTGACATACCGAGCAGGTCGGCAGCTTTTTGTATATCCGCTTGTTTATCCCCTTTCAATTGTTCCGGAATGATGCCGATTTGGTACACGCTGCCGTTTTTGGCCAACGCTTTTCCGTTTCGGTCCAAAATTTCCCCGCGGACAGCGTTTTGGTCGGACACTTTAATTGTATCCCCTTTGGCCAAATGCGGGAGAATAAGATCCGGCTTCCAATTGACATACCAGTTTTCTTTTTTGTCCCGTTTTTCCTTTACAAGCGCCACTTTATCCTTGTAGGCGACTTTGCCGGCTGAGGTTTGGAACGAAATTTTGACCGGCACGGTAACTTTCTCTTTGTTTTTATAGGCATCTTTATCCAACGATTGGTATGAAACATTTAAATCTGAAACATTCAAGTCCCCGTAAACTTTTTTGTACCGGTCCGCCATATCTTTTTTCGCATACGTTTTTTTTGCGGAAGCCGATAAATAACTTTGATACATTTCCGCAAATTTTTCCTGTTTCCATGCTTTTACATAATCTGCAAGGCGTTCATTCGGTGTCGGCGTTTTTTCGCAACCGGCAAGGGCCGCCAAAACCCCGAGCAGCAAACCGATGATAAATACATATTTCCTCAAAAAATCTCCTCCCTGACAACGACAAGTTTCCACCTTTTGAGAAAAAAATGGAGAAGTTTGCCGGTTTTTGTGTTACATTTGTGTTAGATAAGAAGAACTAGATTTGGAGGTAAGAACGTGGACATCATTACACAGTTAAAAGCAGACAACATGCGCAAAAAAAGTCTTCTCATGTTTATTACCCTGCTTGTTGCCCTGCTGGTCGTTTTTGTAACATATCTTTACAAACAAGAGTCCGGAATGGCTGTCCTGTACGGCGTGGAAATCGTTGTTCTTCTGGCACTGTATTTTACACTTGGGCGCGCCATGAAAAAATTTCGCCTGTTTTCTTATGCGAGCGTCATCATTTCTTATTTGTTCAGAATATATGCCACCCTTTTTGTTCAAAACAGCTTTTCCGTAGACATTTTGTTTTTCTTTCTGCTTGCTTATGCGGCATTGCAGTTTGAAAATGTCCTTTTCTTTATCGGAGCCGGACTTGGCATTGCCGGATTTCTTGCCAGCTACTTGGTGCCGGCCGCCGATTCGGGCCTCATTCATAACCTGGTCCCGACCGCTTTGCTCTGCTATGTTTTAACCGCAATTTTATTATACGCCATGATCTACCTGCATCAAAATTTGATGGATTCTTTTCTTTTATCCATAAAGAAAACCCTTCAAACCATGGAAGATCAAGGCTCGGCTTACCGGCAGGAAATGGCGGAGATTCTTGACCGCGTTTCCAATGTGAACGATAATATTCAGACCAATTTACATGCCCAAAACGAAATGAAGTCCGCCGTTCATGAAATCTCTAAAGGCAGTGTAACCCAAAGTGAGCAGATTACGCAAATTGCCGGACACGCCGGAGATACGGTGCAATCGATGGAATTTTTAACACAAATGTCCGGTGAACTGACAAACGAATCGCTTGAAGCACAGGAGACGGCAAAAGCCGGTGAAAAGGCGGTAGAAAATTTAACGCTTGAAATCAGTGATGTGGTAGATACGATTATGGAGCTGAACAACACATTTACAGTGTTAACGCAAAAAGTGGAAGAAACGAATACGTTTACCGACAGCATCAAACAAATTACAGAACAGACGAACCTGCTTGCGCTGAATGCTTCGATTGAAGCGGCCCGCGCCGGAGAAGCAGGCCGCGGGTTTTCGATTGTTGCCGATGAAATCCGGCGCCTTGCAGAAACGACACACGAAACCACCGAAAAAATTAACCATAATTTGGCTGATTTGAATCAGAGCAACGCGGCAGCACGGGATAAGCTGGAATTAAGCAGCACGCAAATTTTGACGACAGCGGAATCAAGCCAGAATGTAACCACCTATTTCCGTAAACTATTAAAAACGTTAAACGGACAGGTTGAGAAGTTTAAAGAATTCGATACGTTATCCAAAAAAGTGACCGAAAAGGCGCATGGTGTGGAAGGCGCATCAAGCGAACTCGCGGCCATCATTCAAGAAACTTCCGCCAGCCTAGAAGAAATGTCGGCGACGATTGAAAGCTTAACGAATGACCATCATACGATTGCAGAAACGCTCAATGAAGCGGCTGCCCAGGCGGAGCAGTTCCGGGCAAAAACCGAACAAATGCAGGAAAAATTTGCCGATCAAATGATTTAGCAGACGGATATCTTAATATAGAGGTGCTCTATGTTAAGGAAGACCCTCATTTTTGCCGGGTATCTTAACATAGAACGCTTCTATGTTAAGGAAGACGCGGAATTTTTATGAATATCTTAACGTAGACGCACTCTATGTTAAGGAAGGCCCTTTAGTTTTGCTGGGTATCTTAACATAGAACGCTTCTATGTTAAGGAAGACGCGGAATTTTTATGAATATCTTAACGTAGAACCGCTCTATGTTAAGGAAGGCCCTCAGTTTTCCCGGGTATCTTAACGTAGACGAACTCTATGTTAAGAAAGACCTTCGATTTTGCCGGATATCTTAACAAATTTCGCTATTTCTGCCGCTTTCATTGGAAAAAAGTGCAATCTTTTCCTATAAAATGCCGAAATGGGGTACCATTGTGAAAAAATTTTGATAGAATGTTAAATAGAGAGATAAAAATATAAATGGAGGTTACACGAGTGTGAGAAAGAAAACTGTCTTTTCTGTTGCCGCTACAACCATTCTGGCCACTTCGTTTACATCGCAGGCATTTGCCCAGACATATAAAGTCCAAAAAGGGGATTCCCTCTGGAAAATTGCAAAGAAGTATAATACGTCCGTTGATGCATTGAAATCAACCAACCATTTGGCATCTGACACGATTTACCCGAACCAGGTACTGAACGTTTCAGCGTCCAAGGCAAAAGCTTCAGCCCGTTCTGTTTCGGCCCCATCCTCTTCTGCCAAAACGTACACGGTCAAGTCGGGGGATACATTGAGCGCGATTGCCTTAAACCACGGCATATCGGTTTCAAACTTAATGAGCTGGAACAAGCTCTCTTCATCGCTGATCCATCCCGGTGACGTATTGGCTGTTTCCAAAGGGACAGGTTCCGCTTCCTCGTCCAGTTCAAGCAGCAGTTCGCGTTCAACCGGCAGTTCCAATTCCACGACTACATACACAGTAAAAAGCGGAGACACATTATCCGGTATTAGCAAACAGTTTGGGACAACCGTCAGCAAGCTAAAATCTTTGAACAATTTAAGTTCCGATTTGATTTTTTTCGGTCAGAAGCTAAAAGTAACCGGTAGCAGCTCATCCGGTTCCTCCACATCGGGAACGGCAGGCGCTGCAAGTTCAAACAGTTCCGGTTCCACGGCTACGGCTACATACACGGTAAAAAGCGGAGACACATTGTCCGGCATTAGCAAACAGTACGGAATCACCGTCAGTAAGCTTAAATCTTTGAACAATCTGAGTTCCGACTTGATTTATGCCGGCCAGAAGCTGAAAGTAACCGGCAGTCCGTCCGATTCTTCCAAATCGGTCACAACAGTCGATACAACTTCAGGCAGTACCCATTCTGTATCTTCTTTAATCAGCATTGCGAACAGCTTAATCGGCACGCCGTATGTTTGGGGTGGTACGAGCCCGTCCGGATTTGACTGCAGCGGTTTTATCTATTATGTATACAAAAAAGCCGGGTACAGCATTTCCCGCATGTCCGCAGCAGGCCTTTATAACCGTTCTTACTATGTGAACAGCCCAAAGGCAGGAGATCTTGTCTTCTTTGAAGGCACGTACGGAACCAATCCGAGCGCGATCACACATGTTGGTATCTATCTCGGCGGCGGCCGGTTTATCGCCGCGAATTCCGATGGCGTATCTGTTTCTTCTGTCAGCTACACGTACTGGAAATCCCATTTTGACAGCTATAAACGTTTCTATTAATGTTCTATAAATTGAACCAAAAAAACCGCGGAATCTTCCGCGGTTTTTTGCATCTGGACCGGCTTGCCCCGGCATAGCCTGTTTGATTCTTCCTACATATAAAATTTAAAGCGGCTGCCGGCGTATTGCGCTTTGACATATTCAAACGGTGTACCGTCTGAAAGCGAAGTCACGCGTTCAATGGACAGCACCGGTGAACCCGGGGCCACTTTTAACAGTTTTGCCAGCCGTGCGCTCGCCGCAACGGCTTCGATTGTCTGGTACCCTTTTCCGAGCCGCAATCCCTTTTCCCGTTCAAGAAACTGGTAGAAAGAACGGTTCAATTTTTCTTCAGTAAGCCCTGCCGCAATCCTTGCCGGGGTGATGATCGATTCAAATACAATCGGGATCTCATCCCCGTAACGGAGCCGCTCGATATGGAGAACGTTTTCCGGCTCTTTCAGCGCAAGTGCCTCCATTTCCTGCGCGGAGGCTTCCCTTTCAAAAAACGCCACGATTTTATTCGAAGCTTTCATCCCGCGCTCTTCCATCAGCCGCGTAAAACTCATCCGCCCTTCCAAAGGCTGCTCCACCTTATGTTCGCTGATAAACGTGCCGCTTCCCCGTTTTCTCATTAAAATGCCTTCATCCACCAAACCTTGTACCGCCTGGCGGACTGTCATTCTGCTCACTTCAAAAAGATCGCTTAACACCCGTTCAGACGGGATGGCTTCGCCTGTTTTCCATTCCCCCTCCCTGATTTTCTTCCGGATTTCTTCCTGAATTTGAAAGTAAATCGGGATCGGGGAGGTTTTGTCAATCATGGCACTTTCCGGCATCCTCCAGCAAAGAAGCGGCATCTGCATCAGCAACGACAACGACATCCGGATGCATTTGCAGAACGGATGCCGGGCAGGCTTCGTCCACCGGCCCTTTGATCATGCTGCGGACCGCTTCAGCCTTACTTTTGCCGAATGCCAGCAGTACGATTTTTTTCGCGTCCATAATCGAAGCAATCCCCATCGAAAGGGCGCGATCCGGCACATCTTCTTCTCTTTCGAAAAAGCGCCGGTTTGCTTCCCGCGTCGATTCGGTCAGTTCGACAATATGGGTTCTGGAATCGAAGGAAGTGCCCGGTTCATTAAAGCCGATGTGCCCGTTTTTACCGATACCGAGCACTTGCAGATCGACCGGATGCGTTTTTAAAATTCTTTCATATCTTGCACATTCTTCTTCGAGGTCTTCCGCCGTTCCGTCAGGCAGATATGATTGTTTAAAATTCATATGCGAAAACAGTTCTTTTTCCATGTAATAACGGTAGCTGTGTTCATCGGTATCTTTGAGGCCCACATATTCGTCAAGATTCACAGTGGTAACGTTTGAAACGTCCAGTCCGGCATGCCGCATGCAGGCATACAGCTTCAACGGCGTGCCACCCGTTGCAAGCCCGAGCGTGCGGATTTGCCCTTCCCGAATCCCTTTTTCGATCAGTTCATAGGCGTATTTTGCTGCTTCATCGCTTGTTTTAAAAACGTGCACATCCATTTTTATCCCCGCTTTCCAAGATGATATGTTTTTTTACCTAATCTTTACCGGTTGTAAGACTCTTTTACTGCGCGACTGGTTGCTCTCCAAGGTGATACGTTGCTTTCACTTGCAATTGTTCATCCAGCAGTACGAAATCGGCATCTTTTCCGGCCGTGAGACTTCCTTTTTGTTCGAGGCCAAACTCGCGCGCCTGGTTCACGGAAGTCATCTGTACCGCTTCTGCAATCGAACAGCCGGTAAATTTCATAATGTTGCGGAATGCATCGTCCATCTTTAAGATGCTGCCGGCAAGCGCACCATTTTCAAGCCGGGCTTCTCCATTTTTCACCAGCACTTTCTGACCGCCGAGCTCCGACTCCCCGTCCGGCAGCCCTTTCGCCCGCATCGCATCGGTGATGACGGAGATTTTTTCCGGCCCTTTTATTTCATACGTGAACTTCACCATATCCGGATGTACATGGATACCGTCAACAATCAGTTCAACCTGTACATAAGGCGACAGCAACGCATGCCCCGCAACGCCAGGCTCGCGGTGATGCAGGCCGCGCATGCCATTATAAAGATGGGTCGCGTGTGTTGCTTTGCTTTGTAAAAGTTTAGCGCGGACGGCATCTGAATGGCCTATGGACGGCACGATGCCGCGTTCGATCATCACATTTTCAAATTCGCGTGCGCCTTCATTTTCAGGGGCGTAGGTGACAAGTTTAATGAGATTCCCGGAAGCTTCAAACCATTTTAAAAACAGTTCCGTGTCCGGCGCCTTGATATATTCAAGCGGCTGGGCCCCCGCTCGCTTTTTTGAAACAAACGGCCCTTCGAGATGGATGCCTTCGATCGTTGTGCCTCCTTTTTCTTTTGCCGCTTTAACGGCGCGCAAGGCAGCTTCGATTTTTCCGTAATCCTGGGTCATCGTTGTCGCGAAAAAGGAAGTCACCCCTTCCTGCCGCAATTTTTGGCTTAATGTAACGAGCGCCTCCGGATCGGCATCCATCGCATCAATGCCATAGCCGCCATGGATATGGACATCAATCATGCCCGGGATAGTTGTCATCCCTTTCCCGTCGATCACTTCTTCCCCTGCTTTCGGCCGGTAATCTGCCATTTTGCCGGTTTCAATGATTTTATCTGTAAACCGGATAAATCCGTCTGCAATATGTTCATTCCCTGTATAAAGATTGCTGTGGATCAGCACTTTTTCCGTCAACGGAAAACACCTCTTTTTTAAAATTTATATAGTTGTCTATACCAATTATCATTCATGATGTGTCAGATGTCAATCTTTATTATGGGGAAATGATTTCTTTTTATGCAGATTCTTTCCTGAGTCTAGAAATCTATTTTTCCGCGGCAAGTTGATATATACTAGAAAAAGTGCAGAACGAACAAATCATGGAGGACTTTTTATGAAACAAACCAATGTCAAGGCGGTCACAATCGCCCTGTTTGTGGCCACCTTTTTAACAGCCATTGAGGGGACGATTGTCAGCACCGCGATGCCGCGGATTGTGAGCGACCTGAAAGGGATCGGCGTGATGAACTGGGTATTTGCCATTTATTTGCTCACTTCAGCAGTAACGGTTCCAATTTTCGGGAAGCTTGCGGATTTGTACGGTCGCAAAAAAATTTTCACGGCCGGCACCGTTGTTTTCCTTGCCGGTTCGACATTGTGCGGTCTCGCCGGTTCGATGGGGCAACTGATTGTGTTCCGTGCCATTCAGGGAATCGGGGCCGGGGCGATCATGCCGGTTACGAATACCATCGTTGCCGATATTTATCCGCATGAAAAACGGGCGAAAATGCTCGGGTTTATGGGAGCGGCATGGGGCATTGCCGGTGTCATCGGGCCTCTTTTCGGCGGTTTCTTTGTCGACCAGCTCACCTGGCACTGGATCTTTTTCATCAATCTCCCGTTTGGCTCGATTTCCGTTTTGATGGTCATCCTGTTTTTACATGAGCAGGTGGAAAAAACGGAAAATGCGATTGATGTATGGGGGGCTGCCACCTTTTCCGCCGGGATGCTCGCATTGCTTTACGCCCTGCAAAAAGGCGGGGATACAAACGACTGGGGAAACCCGGTGATCTTGGGATTGTTAGCAGGCAGTGTCATTCTCCTTGGTTTATTCATTTTGATTGAGTACCGGCATCCGGATCCATTAATGCCGCTTTCGTTGTTCCACATCCGGGCCATTTCGGTTTCAAATCTGGTTTGTTTTTTGGGCAGTGCCGTTCTGATGGGGATTAACGTTTATATTCCAATGTGGATTCAAGGGCTTGAAGGGCATGGCGCAACGCTTTCCGGGCTTATGCTCGCACCGAGCCCTGTCCTGTGGATGCTCGGCTCTTTTGCCGGCGGAAGACTTCAGTTGAAATACGGGGACCGTTTGGCGTTTTTAACGGGAATGGCCTTCATCTTGGGAAGCACTGCCTGGCTCAGCCTGTTTTCATTGGGAACGCAGGAATGGAGTTTTTACGTTTTCTCCGCCATTTCCGGGTTCGGGTTCGGGATTGTGATGACGATCTCGCTCGTTTCGGTGCAGTCGGCGGTGGACTGGTCTTTGCGCGGGGCGGCGACAGCATCAAATACATTTTTCCGGAATCTCGGGCAGTCGGCCGGTTCCGCTGTATTCGGTACGTATTTCAATGCAAAAGTTGCCGAGGAACTTGCGAAGGGCAATCCGGGCGGGTTTACGACGAATTCGCTGAACAGGCTGATCAATCCCGAAAGTGCAGGCCGGTTTTCGGAAGCGGCGCGCGAATGGCTGCGGCATGTGCTTTTTTCAGGCATTCATTCGATCTTCATCCTGCTTGCTATAATTTCACTTGTTTGTTTTCTTCTCTCTTTCGCGGTTCCGAAAGCGGAAGGCGAAAAGGGGCTGTCCTGATACGCGGGGCTGCCTCTTTTTTTGGGATGCTTCTGATAGCAATTGGGGGCTTTTTGCCGTTTACGCATTGTCCCTTAGCGAGCTTCAAAGGAACAAAAGCCAGCCGAATCGAACGGTAACTTTCTTTTGAAATCCCCAAGCACCAAAAAAGCCGCCCCTGTTTGCGGGACAGCCCTTTGTTTACCATTGGTACGGTGTTTCCTGGTATACATAATAGTTCAGCCAATTGGAAAAAAGTAAGTAGCTGTGCGAGCGCCATGTATGGAGCGGCCTCTCATTGGCATCGTTATTGGGAAAATAATTTTTCGGGAGGGCGGTGCCAAGTCCTCTTTGCTGATCGCGCACATATTCATCAGCAAGGGTTGTGGCATCATATTCCAAATGGCCGGTGATCATAATATTTTTCCCGTTTTCGTCCATCACAATGAACGGCGAACCCTCTTCCGATATGGAAACGAGCTGCAGTTCCGGATGGTTTTCAATGGCTCCGCGTGCAACATCCGTATAGCGGGAATGGGGCGCGTTAAAAACCTCATCAAATCCGCGGACCAGCTTGACCATCGGCAAAAACAAGCGGTGTTTGAAAATGCCGAAACACTTTTCCGGCAGTTCGTACTTCTCAATGCCGTAATGGTAGTACAATGCAGCCTGCGCGCCCCAGCAAATATGTAATGTCGACGTGACATTGGTTTTGGTCCAATCCATGATTTGCTTCAGCTCGTCCCAATAATCCACCGCTTCGAAATCCATTTTTTCAACCGGGGCACCGGTAATAATCATCCCGTCAAAACGGCGGCTTTTCACCTCGTCAAAAACCGTGTAAAAATGTTCTAAATGGTAGCTGCTGACGTTTTTGGATTGGTAAGTCGACGTCCGGAGAAAAGTGATGTTGACCTGCAACGGCGTATTGCCAAGAAGGCGCAGCAGCTGCAACTCCGTCTTTTCTTTTTCCGGCATTAAATTTAAGATTAATATATTCAGCGGACGGATATCCTGCGTTCTCGCCCTGTCCTCATCCATCACAAAAATTTTCTCTTGTCTCAGCAGCTCTCCGGCAGGTAAATCTTTCGGTATATTGATTGGCATTTTCAACGTCTCCCCCATACTCAGTTGTCATGTATTTTTCATTATATCGGTTTTCTGCCGTTTGCTGCAATATTCTTGATAGACAGACAGTTTACGGATGGGATATGATCAGCGTCAGATGACCTTCCAGTTCAAAATGGCCAAATCCGGACGGCAGCAGAAAATGCATCCCTTTTTCAAGCGGATAAGTTTTTCCGTCGGCTTTCATGGCCCCTTCCCCGTCAAGCACGCTGGCCAGTTCGAACGGTTTGTTTTGGGTAAACGATGCGGTTCCTTTTACATCCCATTTATATACAGAGAAAAAGGCTTCCTTTGCAAACGTTGTGATGGTAACACCCGGTTTTTCTTCCGTACGGGGGAGGACTGCGGCATCCCGGTGCGGTATCGTTGTAACATCAATGGCTTTTTGCAAATGCAGTTCACGTTTGTTGCCGGCAGCATCCGTCCGGTCGTAGTCATAAACGCGGTACGTTGTATCACTGCTTTGCTGCGTTTCGAGCACAAGCGTCCCTTCACAAAGAGCATGAATCGTCCCGCTCGGCACATAGAAAAAGTCCCCCGGGTGAATCGGCACTTTGCGCAGCAGGCTGTCCCATTTTCCTTCTTCAACCAGGCGGACGAATTCTTCTTTCGTTTTGGCATGATGCCCGTAAACGAGCTGTGCGTCTTCCTTGCAATCAATGATGTACCAGCATTCCGTTTTGCCAAGTTCTCCGTTTTCGTGTTCATTGGCGTATGCATCATCCGGGTGAACCTGAACCGATAAATCTGCATTTGCATCGAGAATTTTCGTCAGGAGCGGGAATCCTTTTCCAGACATTCCGCCGAACAAGTCACGTCTTTCTTCCCACAGTTCCATCAAGGTTTTGCCGGCAAATTCACCGTTTTTTACAGTCGACGGGCCGTTCGGATGGCCGGAAATAGCCCAGCACTCCCCTGTATGGTCAGACGGGATGCGGTAACCAAACCGGTCCCTCAGCGCGGTTCCTCCCCAAATTCTTTCTTTAAAAACCGGTTCAAGAAATAAAGGCTCGCTCATTCAAATCTTCCTCCTTGAAAGGCAATCCTTTGCTCAAATATGAACAAAGCATTTTCAGTCCTTTTCATTATAGCATACCGCTCCTGCAGCCGCGCCGTCAGCTTTCATACAATTCGATCGGAAGGCCGTCGGGATCCTGGAAAAAGGTGAATTTTTTATCTGTAAGCGGGTCAATGCGGATGTCTTCTACTTGAATGCCCATTTCTTCAAGCCGCTTTTTATCCGCTTCTACATCGTCCGTTTCAAATGCAAGATGCCGCAAGCCCGCAGCTTCCGGAAATGACGGACGCGCGGGCGGATTCGGAAAGGAAAACAGCTCGATCTGATATACGCCGCCGACCGAAAGATCCAGTTTGTAGGAATCCCGCTCTTTCCGATATACTTCCCGCACCGGCTCCAATCCGAGGCAATCGACATAAAAATGCTTTGATTTTGCATAATCGGAACAAATGATGGCAATATGGTGAATGCGTTTCAACCTTGGAGCTGCCATTACTTTCCCTCCTTCCGATAAGTCCAGCCTTCTTCTTGATAGACGGTGCCGTTTTTCATCAGACGGCCGAGCGCACGTTTAAACGCCGCTTTGCTGATGCCAAACCGCTCCTGAATCTCTTCCGGCATGCTTTTATCCCAATACGGCATTTTTCCGCCGCGGGAATCCATATAGGCAAGGATATTTTCCGCATCTTTATCCAATGCTTCATAAGCGCGCCCCAAAAGCGAGACATTCAGTGTCCCGTCTTCTTTTACATCAATGACGCGGCCTTCCACTTTCTGCCCGAGGCGCGGTTCGTTTTTGCGCTGTGATTCATGGATGAAGCCAATAAAGCCCTCATCGGTTATGATTGAAGAACCCGCTTTTGTCAGTCGGAACACATGCCCGGTGACATCTTTGTTCCACATTTCACGACCGGCTTGTTTCGCTAAATCCCTGACCATGTTTTCTTCGGCTAATTTTGCGAATAAGCGCCCATGTTTGTCAAGATCAAGGGTAATGTATAAACGATCGCCTTTTTCCGGCCAGAGCGAGCGGATCGGGGGCAAGTCATCAACAGAAAGAAGCATGTCTTTGTGAATTCCGATCGAAACGAAAACGCCAAGTTTTTCTTTGGTGCCGGCAACTTCCGCCCAGCCGTATGTCCCCAATCGGATGTCCGGAATCACATTTGTCGCGGCCAGCCTCCCCTGATGGTCCTGATATAGAAAGACCGTTTGCACCGCTTCCGGATCAAAGGGTTCCACAATATCCCGGTGATGCAGGAGCACGTCTTCTGTCCCGTTAGATAAAAAATAACCGAACGGCGCTTCCCGCACCACCGTAAGTTCGGCAACGGTTCCTGGTGTTAAATCCATTGCAGCAGTTTCCTCCTCCGTAAATCGTTTGCTTCATAATAGGTAATTATAACATTGATCGGCGGAAAACATGATTTTATTTTGAACAAGGAGTGGAAATACTATGCCTGACAAACGTGAGGTGACGCATCGGGACAATGAGGCGGAAACGGTTGTCAATGATGCGCATGGGAGCAACCAGGTTGGCTTGTTCAGTGAACATAAGCCTTATAAACCGTTTGCTGTGACAGCGCTTGAAACGGATAAGGATATGAAAAGATTCGCGAAATTTACAGATGGCAAACAGGAGTGATCCAAGTGAGTAAATCAAAGCGCGAAGAAGAACGACAGTGGAAAGTCCGGAAAGAATCGCAAAACCCGCACGGCAAAGTGAAATCTCTGGAAGAAATCGCGGATGAGATATTCGCCGAATGGAAAGAAAAAAAGTGAGATAAAGGGGTGCTTTCATGGCACCCCTTTTGTATGCTGGAGACCGCGCGCAATCGGGTTTTACAAAAAATGGCTTAACGATTCCCGCAGATAGTAAAAAACCCGTTGAAAACAGGGGTTTCAACAGGCCCGAAAAATGGCAACAAAAAATAACTGTTTTTTTAACTTCCGATAACTGGCAGCACGCGTACTTCTTTTTTCATATCGGAGTGGCAGAGCGGGCAGTGCGGCTTTTCTTCAAAAGTAAAGTTTTCACGCATAAAACCGTTGCAATCATCGTTTGTGCAGGCCCATACGGTCGTTTCCACCTCAGGCACCGGCTCCTTCTGGTTATTAAAATATGCCATCATAAAAGACTCCCTTCTTATGTTTAGTATAACACACTTTAACACAAAAAAGGGGACCGGCCCTGCTGCGTTAACGTATGCAGGCAAGTGTGCAAACCGTCCCGGCGCATTCGTGCATGCTTCTATTATATGCATGCGGCCCCGGCTTTATGCGGGCCTCCGCTTTGCACGAGGCAAGTGCTGCAGCCTGGAACCGGGCTGGAGCCGGGATCCACACTGCTCGATACATTTGCAAAACCTGCCTTAATCGCTACTCTACTTTTCGCAAAGCCGCGGCCATTCTTTCGCGCCACTGCTATTTTTGAAGCAGGTACTTGCAATGCTTCAAGGCATTGCATCATCTGCCCTAAAATCCTGCCCACTTACGACAGGTTTGCGGCGGTTTTGTTTGCAATATATGCCATTTCGAAACAGCAACCTATACTCGCACTGCCCCGATGCATTTGCAAAGCCTGCCTTAATCGCTACTCTACTTTTCGCAAAGCCCGCCCATTTTCTTTCGTGCCCCCGCTATTATTGAAACCGGGACCTGCACTGCTTCGGCACCTTTGCATCATCTGCCCTAAAATTTACTCCGCTTTCCGTAAAGTTCGCGGCCATACCATTCCAAAACCAAGATCGCAACAGACAGCCTCAAAATCATTTTTACCCGCTTTCCCACTCACTCATCCGCTTTTGCGGCAAACAAGTTTTGTGGCAATAAAAATTTTCTTTGCAACGGTTCTGCCTTCCAAACGTTCCAGCAGCGTATCGACTGCTGTCTCGCCCATCAATTCCGTATACACTTTCACAGTAGAAAGCGGCGGGAAAACATATTTGGACAGCGAGATGTCATTGACGCCGATAAGGCTCACGCGGCCGGGCACCGGGATGTTGTTTTCCGCAAGCGCCTTAAGGCACCCGATCGCAATCGCATCATTGGCGGCAAAAAAAGCGGTCGGAAGCGCGTCCCCGTGTTCGCGGATCGCCTCGTTCATCAACTGGTATCCGTCTTCAGTCGAAAACGCACCGATATATACCCATTTTTCATTCCAGCGGCCTGCTGCCTGCATCCAGCGCCTGAACGCCGTTTCGCGCGGATCCTCAATCGTGGCGGACGCATCTTTATAATTTTCCCTGCCGCCGATAAAGCCGATTTGTGTATGGCCTTTTTCCGTAAAATAGGCGAGCACTTTTTCTGTCGCTTTTTCAAAATCGGCCACAACAGCATCAAAGCGGTTGTCGTCAGGCGAGCAGTCGACAAATACGATATTCGGGGTAACAGAGAGAAGCTTCTCCACTTGCGCCAGGCTGAATTTCCCGACAGCAATAATGCCCTGGATTTGCTCTTTCCCCATCTCTTCCAAATGCGTCAAATCGTATTTCGTCAGCCGGATATTTTTCATGCTGCAGCGTGCTTCAATGCCCATTCTGATCGATAAATAATACAAATCATTCAGCTCTTCTTGTTCCGTATACCAGTACACTAGCGCAATTTTAATTTTTTCCGGTTTCCGGGCTGTTTTTTTCTTGTAGGAAAGCGCTTCAGCCGCTTCAAAGATTCTTTTTTTCGTATCGTCACTAACGGAAAGTGACGGGTCGTTATTCAGCACGCGTGAAACCGTTGAAATGGAAACACCCGCCTTCTCTGCAATATCTTTAATCGTTGCCATGCTTACACCTCAATCTTTTTCAACCAAAAATCCATTTTGTATGGGCACGGTATGTTTCACCCGGCTCTAGAATCACAGACGGGTATTCAGGGTGATGGATCGCATCCGGCACACCCTGCGTCTCAAGGCAGACCGCCAAATAATCTGAAGGCTTGCGGCCGCGGATTTCATATTCGTCATTGCCCATTGTATTGCAAGTATAAACGACGACGCAAGGCTGGTCGGTTTCCACCGTCAGCACGCGCCCGCTCTCTTCGTCTTTTAAGCGGATCGTTTTTTCCGTTTCCGGCAATAAAAACGCGTGGTCATAGCCGTTTCCGACAAGGACGTTTTGCGGATGATCTGATACCGTGCCGTCTTCGATTTTTCGCCCGTTCCGAAAATCGAACGCGGTGCCGGTGACATCGAAAGTTTTCCCTGTCGGCAGCGTTTCCTGGCCAAGTTCAAGCACACGGTTACTCGGGATTTGCAATTTGTGCCCGCGTACATCGCGTTTCATATCGCCGCTTAAATTGAAGTATGCATGATTGGTCATGTTGACGATCGTTTTTTTATCCGTATGTGCCTGATAAGACAGCTTCAGTTCTTGTTCATTTGTTAAAAGATAGGTCACGGTGGCATCGAGATTTCCGGGATAGCCTTCTTCGCCGTCCGGGCTTATATGCGTAAATTTCACACCAACTGCGCCGTCTTGTTCAATGGGTGTGCTGTCCCAGATGACGGCGTTAAACCCTTTGAAGCCGCCATGGAGATGGTTGCGGTTTTCATTGGCAGAAAGCTTGTATGTTTTGCCGTCCAGTTCAAAAGAAGCTCCGGCGATCCTGCCGGCAATACGGCCGATGATAGCGCCGAAATACGGAACACCATGGAGGTAGCCGTCAAGGTTGTCATACCCGAGCACGATATTTTCCGCTTTGCCGTTTTTGTCCGGCACGATGATCTTATTGATGATGCAACCGTATTCAAGCACCGTTACAGATATGCCGCGGTCATTTTTCAATTCATAAGCATGGACCGGACGCCCTTCCAATTCCCCAAACAATGCCTTTTTTATTTCCATTTTGATCAGCCCTTTTCCGTTAAAGATTGCGGGCCATATAAAACGGCCCGGTGTACCCGTCTGAGCTAAAAGTTACGGAATGTGATCTGCAGCCCCCTATATGCGTCAAAAGCGTATGCTAAAAATGTTGGAACGCGTTGCCGGCTCCTGTTCCCCGCGGCCGCGCCAATCGCTTCCGGAATCCGCAGCCGGCCTGAAAGCCACGTAAAAAACCGGCCTGCTGTTTGGTGTGCGCGGTACATTCCGGAAGGCGTTTAGCAGCCCGCACCCTTTCACCGTGAACATGCGCAAAAAAAGGTTGGAACGGACCGCCTACAACTTACGCAAAAAATTCCGGAATGCCTGTTTTCCTCTTTCGTCCCGTTTAAAGACGCCGGCGTGCTGCAAAACTTGCAAGAAGACTTTGCCCACTTCGTTGCGGACGATGCCTTCCACGTTTTCCGCTGCCACCGTGCCTTCGTATTTTTTCTTTAAACCGTTTGCCCAGTCAAGATGGTAGGCGGCAATGGCGTTCGGCTGCCCGAGCAAATATTTCTCCACTTCGGCCAGCTCATTTTTCAGCCGTGCCGGCAGAACCGCAAGCCCCATCACTTCAATCAGCCCGATATTTTCTTTTTTAATATGATGGACCTCGGCGTGCGGGTGGAAAATGCCAAGCGGATGGGTTTCGCTTGTCCGGTTGTTGCGGAGCACAAGATCAAGTTCAAACCGGCCCGCGCGTTTTCTTGCGATCGGCGTAATCGTGTTATGCGGCGTCCCGTTTGTTTCCGCGAGAATGTCGGCGGAAGGATCGCTGTACTGTTTCCAGATTTGCAAAATATGATCCGCGGCCTCTGTAAGCCTTGCTGCCTCTGCACTCCGCAGCCGGATGACCGACATTGGCCATTTGATAACGGCGGCTTCCACATCCGGGAACGCCTTCATTTCAAACTGCCAGTCATCAGCCGCTTTTGCCATCGCAAATTCATAACGCCCGCCCTGATAATGGTCGTGCGACAAAATTGAACCGCCGACAATCGGCAGATCGGCATTTGAACCAAGGAAATAATGCGGGAACCTCCCGACAAATTCAAGCAATCTTTGAAAAGCCGCTTTGTCGATTTTCATATCACGATGTGTTTCTGACAGCACAATGCAATGTTCGTTGTAATACACATACGGTGAGTATTGTAAATACCACGGTTCGCCGCCGAGGGTAAGGCGGATAAGCCGGTGGTTCGACCGTGCCGGATGCCCCGTTCTGCCGGCATATCCCTCGTTTTCCATACAAAGCAGGCATTTCGGGTAATGGCTTTTTTTGGCGTTTTTTTCCCTGGCAATGGATTTCGGGTCTTTTTCCGGTTTTGAAAGATTGATGGTAATGTCAAGATCGCCGTATTCCGTTGGCGTCTTGTATACAATGTTTTTCGCAATCTGCTTCGTTTGGATATAATTGCTGTGTTTGCTTAATGCGTAAAAATAATCGGTCGCTTCAGCCGGGCTTTCCGCATATTTTTCCCGGAAAATATGGTTTACCGTTGACGGGCGCGGTGTAAACACATTCATGATGTGGCTTGCAAAAATGTCTTTCTCATCCAGTACATCCTGAATGATGCCTTTTTCACACGCGTAACGGACAAGGATGCCGAGGAGATCAGGAATATCCTGATCCGCCCCGCCTTCTTCCGGTTCATGAAATTCATCCAGATGCAAAAGCGACAGCACCTGGTTTCTCGCATACACCCGGTCTTCTTCCCCGATTAACCCGGCACGGACAGCCTTGTTTACAAGCTGCTCGACCGTTTCAAAAATGGCCAATGGTTTCACCTTCTGTCGTCGTAACCGTTTGGATGGCTTTCATGCCAGTTCCATGCATCTTTGATAATCTGGCGGATATCCGTTTTTTGCGGATTCCAGCCGAGCACACGCTTTGCCTTGTCGGATGAAGCGATCAGCGTGCTCGGATCCCCGGCGCGGCGGTCGCCGATTTTGACGTTAAAGCCTTTGCCGGTCACTTCCCGGACGGTATCCACAATTTCTTTGACGGAAAATCCGTTGCTTGATCCGAGGTTGAACACATCGCTTGCACCGCCGTTTTGCAAATATTGAAGCGCGAGAATGTGGGCATCAATCAAGTCTTCCACATGAATGTAATCGCGGACGCATGTCCCATCTTTTGTATCATAGTCTTCGCCGAAAATGGTGATTGCCTCGCGTTTTCCGAGCACCGTTTCCAATACAACCGGGATGAGATGCGTTTCCGGATGGTGGTCTTCGCCGATTTCGCCGGTTGATCTTGCGCCGGCTACGTTAAAATAGCGAAGTGCAACGTATTTGATGCCGTACGCTTTTTCACACCATTTCATCATTTTTTCCATCGTCAGTTTTGTCTCGCCGTAAGTGTTGGTCGGAACGGTCGGCATTGTCTCTGTAATCGGCACGCGTTCCGGTTCCCCGTATGTTGCGGCAGTCGAAGAAAACACAATATGCGGTACATGGAATTCTTTCATCATTTCAAGCACAATTTGCGTACCGTATACGTTGTTGTCGAAATATTTCAGCGGCTGTTCCATCGATTCGCCGACAAGCGAGTTGGCTGCAAAATGAATGATCGCGTCAATTTTTTCTTTCCCGAAAACTTCCTGCATAAAGGCACGGTCGCGAATATCGCCTTCGTAAAATTTTGCCTTTGGATGGATTGCGGCGCGGTGGCCGGTTTGCAGATTGTCAATCACCACCACGTCATATTTTTGGTCGATCAGTTGATATACGGCATGCGAGCCGATATAACCGGCTCCACCTAATACTAAAATGCTCATACAAGTTCCTCCATTGTCATTTCTTTTGCTCCATCACCGATGCTTGCGGTGTAGAAGTCCGCCCGGTAGCCGATTTCTTTTTCATAGACGTCCCCGACATTTTTGATGAACGCATCGACTTTGTCATTTTCAACAATTGCGATTGCGCACCCGCCGAATCCCGCGCCCGTCATTCTCGCCCCGAGCACGCCCTCCTGCTTCCAGGCGGTTTCGGCCAGCGTATCGAGTTCTTTGCCGGTCACTTCATAATCATCCCGCAGCGAACGGTGGGAGGCATTGATCAGTTCTCCGAAAGCGGGCAGGTCGCCACGTTTTAATGCGTCAAGTGCTTTTAGCGTGCGCACATTTTCGTAAACCGCATGTTTTGCCCGTTTCCTCACAATCTCATTGTCTATGATTTCCTTGTTTTTTTCAAATGCTTCTTCTGTCAAATCGCCGAGCGTTTCGATATCGAGTTTCTTTTGCAGCTGTTTCAGTGCCGATTCACATTCCGCACGTCGTTCATTATATTTAGAGTCCGCAAGTTCACGGCGTTTATTCGTGTTCATAATCAAAATTTTATGGTGATCCAGCTTGATCGGGGCATATTCGTACGCAAGCGTGGCACAGTCGAGCAAAATGCCCGCGTCTTTTTTGCCCATCCCGACCGCGAACTGATCCATGATCCCGCTGTTTACGCCGATAAATTGGTTTTCCGTTTTTTGCCCGAGCTTGACAAGATCGAGCCGTTCCACTTTCAGGTTGAACAATTTTTCAAGCATCACGCCGGTTAATAGTTCAATGGAGGCGGAAGAAGACAGGCCGGCCCCATTCGGAATATTGCCGTACACGAGGCAGTCAAAACCCTGTTCTATTTCATGCCCCGCTTCCTTCAAATATTTCAGCATGCCTTTCGGGTAATTGGCCCAGTCATGTGCTTTGTTGTATGCCAGATCGTCAAGCGTAAATTCGATGACGCCTTTTTCTTTAAAATTCAAAGATACAAAGCGAATGTTGCGGTCATCGCGTTTTTTGGCCAAAGCATACGTCCCCATGGTAATCGCGCACGGAAACACATGGCCGCCGTTATAGTCGGTATGCTCCCCGATCAGATTAATCCGGCCCGGCGCAAAAAACGCGCGCTCCGCCGCCGTCCCGAAATACTCCTTAAAAGCCTGAGACAAATTTGGGTTGCTCATGGTCGTTCCCCCCTAAGTGTAATAGAATAGAATAAAAAGATTGCAAACGTTTTCTTCAATTCCATCTTACACGCAGAAGTAAAAAAAGGCAACATTTTTACTAAAATTTTTACTGGTAATATTCCATTTCTAAATAGGGCTTGCTGAACGAATCCGATTCTGAGTTTGTACCAAATTTTTCTGCAAACTCCGTCACAAAATATATGCGAAAATGCATGATTTTGTCTTCTCAATACGTTGAATCGGCTTTCGCGTGCAACTTTTCCTGGATTTGTTGTAAAACCCTTGCATTTAAATTGTTGCCAAAGCTGTCAGCATCCTTGCCAAATCTAGGAATTTTGCTTATTCAGCAAGCCATAAATAATAGAGCCTCAGTACAATCATTTACCATTCCAATACGATCCACTGCTGTAATAACTGATTTAAGATTTTTTCTCTTCTTTTTTTAAATCATCTTTTAAATACTCCATATCTTTTTTGTACCTTTGGATTGTTTCTTCTATTGCGTCTTTTACTACTCGGGGATATCCCTTTTCATCTTCTAGTTTTTGTTCCTTCTTTAGCTCATCTATATCTTTAGTAAGCAAAGATATAGCCTTCTTCTTCTCATCTTTACTCATGAATTCATAGATTTTCCTCATAAAAAATACCTCGACAATAAATTATTTCTAAATTTTTATTTTTTATTATAATACGTTTTGATAAGGAGGAGGCTTCTGTTATACGCAGCTTGCAGATGTCGAGCAAGAAACAAACGGCCTGCTGTCTTACACCCGCAAGCCGAAAACCGCCCCGGAAAATATCAGGAAAATCCTTGAAAAATGGCAGGATGAAATCGTACGGGCTCATCCGGCACATCATCGAACGTAAGCAAACCATGGAGCGGCAACAGTGCATTTATCAGCAGTTGCCGCTTTTTTAGCAGTAGCGACAAAGCGGACCGAAAAAAGCGGCGGCGCTCTGCTGCTTTGCGCCCCCCCTTTTTCCCGGCTGCTTAGACCATCGGGTGCTTTTTGATTTTACACGCGTGCGCCGAGCTGCATAAGGACGGTATCATCCATCGGCGGATTGTGTAATCCCGCATGCACATCACGGTAATAGCACTGCAGCGGGCTTTTTTGAAAAAGGCTGCGGGCGCCGACTATCCTCATGGCCAGATCCACAATTCTGTTTTCCCGCTTTTTAGACCATCGGATGCTTTTTGATTTTACACACGCGCGCCGAGCTGCATAAGGACGGCATCATCCATCGGCGGGTTATGGAGCCCGGCGCGGACATCGCGGTAATAGCGCTGCAGCGGACTTTTTTCGGACAGGCTTCTGGCACCTACGATTCGCATCGCTAAATCAACTGCTTCTATCGCATGATTCGTAACCGCCATTTTCGCTGCCCCAAGTTCCGGGCCCATCTCTTTTCTTTGTTCTGCTCCGGCTTCATCCCACATTTTCGCAACCGAATACAGAAAATGCCGCGCCTGCATCAATTTCAGCTCGATTTCACCGAATTTCTGGCGGATAGCCGGCAGTTCCGCAATCGGATGGTTCAGGCTGTTCGGCGTATACGATTTAGCAAAGCGAGCCGCTTCCCGTTTTGCTGCCTCGGCAATGCCTAAATAACAGGCAGGGATATGGAGCAGATAACCGGCCGGCTCCTTCTTTTTCGTCTGGATCTCCGCCAGGTTCGCAAGCGGGACTTTGACGTTTTCCAGCACAACATCATGGCTGCCGGTTGCCCTTAAAGCAATGCTGTCCCATGTTTCGACGATGGAGAGGCCAGCCGTATCCCGCGGAACGACAAAACTGCCAACCGCTTCTTTTTCCGGAATCGTTGCGGTAATGATAAAAAAGTCGAGCACCGGAGACATGGTGGCAAAAGTTTTTCTCCCGTTTAACACCCATTCGCCGTTCTTTTCCGTTGCCGTTGTTTTCGGCATGCCACCGCGCGTCGGGCTGCCCGTTTGCGCTTCTGTTGCGCAAGTGTTGATGAGGGCGGCCTCCCCTGCTGCCGCACGGCAAATGCGTTCAAACAATTGCCCGTTCCATGTTCTTGTTTCGGACAAATGCATTAAAATCCCCATATGCCATCCAATGGAAAGGGCAGTCGACCCGTCCGCAACCGCGATGGCCTCTTGCAGGCGGACAAGCTCATACAGCGAAATGCCGCCCCCACCGTAGTTTTGTGGCACAGTCAGCTTTGTATAGCCTGTTTCTTTTAAATCTTGAATATTTTCAAAAGCAAACCGTCCTTCCAAGTCATTGGCAGCCGCCCTTTCGGAAAACGGGCCGGCAAGCGTTTGAATTAGGTCCAGTTTTTCCTCCAACGTTGAGGCTTTTAAAAAATCCATATCCTTTCCTCCCCCGGAAACATCTTTTCTCTTATTTTACCGGAAACATGCCGGAAAAACATTACAACACTTTTTTTAAATTTCCTCTTGCAATCCGGATTTTATTATAATATAATTTACATTGTCCTGATTGATTCCATGCTGGTGTAGCACAGTTGGTAGTGCACTTCACTCGTAATGAAGGGGTCGGAGGTTCGAGTCCTCTCACCAGCATCTTTCTTTTTTCATATGGAGAAGTACCCAAGCGGCTGAAGGGGACGCACTCGAAATGCGTTAGGGCGGGTGACCGTCGCGTGGGTTCAAATCCCACCTTCTCCGCCATACATAGTGCATATAAAAATTCCGGAGAACTCCGGAATTTTTTTGCGTTTATGAACCACATGGCAATTCATGCTCCCAATCCCCGTAAACCGGATTCGGGAATACGATAAATTTGCGGCCAAATGCATGGCGGAAACGGTCTGCTTCCAGGCTGCGCGCCTTGTTTCCTTTTCCGTCAAATGTCTTAAAAAAGTCACCCAGATTATCACCGAACAAGGCAATGATTTCATAATTCTTTTCAACGGTTTGTCGGCGTGCTTCTTTGCTGCTTGTTCCTGTTTGCAACAGCACATGGGAACGGACGGCCTGCGGGATCCCTTCTTTTTTCAAGTTGCGAAGGGTGGCATCCATATATTTTTCGTCCCGGTTTGAAATGTAATAAATATCGATTCCTTTTTTATCGGCATATTTTAAAAAGGAAAGTGCCCCCGGAAGCGGTTTTGCTTTTGCTTTTTTCACCCATGCTCCCCAGCCGCTGCCAAACGAAATGCCTTTTTCTGCCATATAAGATAAGTACGGCCCGTTATCCAGCACTGTCTCATCCAGATCCAGGACAATGGCGCGCTTCTTTTTTACTTTGGTTTTCAGGCTCTCCTCAATACGCTGTTTTCCGATATTGTATCCTTGATAATAGAGCGCTCTTGCTTCTCCGGATGTCCGGTACCAGGCAACCCCCATTTTGGTCTGTTCCGCTTTTTGCTTTGCCGTGCAGCCCGTAACCGGAACCGTCTTCATGACGGCAGCTTCCCGGTTTTGTTTGCCGCCTTCAGCAGAGCACCCCGCATTTCCAAGCACCAGCGCAAAGACAATTAGCAACCCTGCAAAATAGTTCATGCTTGCCCCTTCTTTCTAAAATGCTTTTACGATTAGTATAAGGGAACCCCGGAAATTGATACATGCTAAAATGGCATCTTTCACGGGGGTTGTTAGGCACTTCGAAGCGGTCTATTCTGATTTACGACGGGATTTTCATTCTTCCGCTGGCATGTATTTTTTGTGATATGGGCGTTTACGTACATTGTTTGTCGGAATTTCGCCCGCTTCCTTAACGTAGACCCCTTCTACGTTAAGGTACACCAGATTTTTCGCTCGCTTCCTTCACTTAGACGCATCCTACGTTAAGAAACAACGCGTTTTTTCCGCGCTTCCTTCACTCAGACCCGTTCTACGTTAAGGAACAACGGAATTTTCGCCCGCTTCCTTCACATAGGCGCGTCCTACGTTAAGAAACAATAATTTTTTCCCGCGCTTCCTTCACTTAGACCCGTTCTACGTTAAGAAACACCAGTTTTTGCGCCCGCTCCTTCACCTATACTCGTTTTATGCTCACTTTTCAAAAAAATAGTTGGCCTGTTTGCTCACTTACCATCTCTTTACCGTACTTTAGCTAAAAGGTTACCTGCTTCCTCCGCCTCGATCTAAAACCGTGCCAGCAAAAAAAAGCAGCCCTTTCCCAATTTGGATAAGCGGCTGCTTTTTTCATTATCGCTTGGATGATTCTTTCTCCAGCTCCAAGTTTTCTTTCTTTTTGTCCGAAAATATTTTTTCCAAGGCTTCCGGCAAGGCGATCATGCCTGGCAGAAAGAATGGCAATAGGATAAAGCAAAGCACGACAAGGCCGGTAATGACGGCGATTGCCAATTCAGCCAGCAGCAGCATTCCTGAAGGCATCAGCGTGGCAAATGTGCCGCCTAAAATAACGACCGCGGAAATAATGACACCGCCTGTATGTCTCGAAGCGAGTATAATCGCTTCCCTCGGGTCAAGCTGCGGGTATTCCTTATAGCGCATCATCAGGAAAATGCTGTAATCTACACCAAGCGAGACGATGATGATAAAGGAAAAGAACGGCACAAACGAAGAAATGCCTTCATAGCCCAGCATGCCAAGAAAAATAGAGTTGATGACAAACATGGCTGTATAATAGGCACCGACAAGGGATGCCGTAATGAAAACCGGCGGCCAGAAAGACCGTATAACCAACAGAAGCACAAGCAGCACGCTGATGGTCACGATCACGGTTGATTTGGCAAGGTCCCTTGACAGAATATGGTTCATGTCGTTGGTCGTTGCACTCGTTCCGGCTGTCCCGCTGTCGGCTTTTGAAAGCACAGTTCCTTTCAGCCCGGTGACAACCGTTTTATTGATCTTATCAATGGTATCCAATGATTGATTTGAATAAGGATCGTTGCTCAACACGACAGTCAGTTTCGTCACTTTTCTGTCATCCGACATATACGTGTCCATTGCTTTTTTAAAATCTTTGTCGGCGAGCGCTTCTTTCGGAATATGGAATGTTTTTTCCGTTTTCAGCTGTGCCAGATAGTCATTTGTTTTGCCAAGGCCGTCTGAAATTTGCTTTAATCCGCGGTTAACATCCGACAACTTATCGCCGAACTGTTTAAAACCGCTAAGGCCGGAAGCGAGTTGCTGCTGGCCCGATTTCATCTGGCCCAGCCCCTTTGTCACATCGTTCATATTGGTTACTATTTTGCCGATGCCATCAGACGCCTGGCCAATCCCGCTTTCGGTTTTCTTGAGCCCGTCTGCCATTTGCGAAAGCCCGCCAGCCATCTTGGATAGATTGTCGTTCGCTGTCTTGAACCCGGCTGTCGTCTTGTCGTAATTGCTGTTCAGCGTGTTGATCCCTTCCGGCGTGATTTGCTTGAGGGATGATGAGAGCTGGTTTGTCATTTGCTTCAGCGCCAAATAGTTCCGGTCGCTCTGCACACTTGGCGTACTTTGCCCGAGCGCCGTCACGAGCGTCTGCATTTGCGCAATCGCACTTTTTACACCGAGCAGTGCTTGTGCAGCCTGCTGATAATTTTTACCCATTTCAGCATAGCCGGCCTGCATTTTCCCGTAATTTGCTGACAATGTGCTGACCCCGCTGCTCATTTGGGAAAGATTTTTTTCAATGGTAGCGATGCCGTTTGCCAGTGTTTCCGGCTGGCCGGACCCATTGCCAATGCCGTTTTGAATTTTTTCGAGCCCGGTGGTGAGAGCGGCCATTCCATTTTTAAGTTTGGCGGTTCCATCTACCATGTCGTTCACTTTCGAAAAATCGGCGGATCCGAGTTTCTCCTGGGCTGTCTTTAATCCAGCATTGATTTGGTCAACCCCGTCCTGCGTTTGCGACAAGCCGTCCGTTACCGTAATCATCTGCTTGTCGATGTAAAAGTCCTCCATTTTCTTTCCTTCAGGCCGCGTAACCGAAGAAACTTTCCCGACACCGTCTATTTTTTTCAGCCTTTGTGTAATATTGTCAATGACAGCCATGGATGCGTTGTTATCCATTGCTTTTCCGTTCTCAATCACAACCTCCGCAGGCATGGACTGCCCTTTCCCGAAATGTTCAGCAACAAGGTTGATCGCTTTGGAAGAAGGATATTTATTGCCAAGTTCTCCAACCGTATCAAAATTCAGCTTCTCCTGGTGAAAAATCAATGCCGGGGCAATGATCAAAAGAATGAGTGTGACTGTAATAATCGGATGTTTTACGGCGATGAAAGAAGCTTTTCCCCAGTACCGGTTCGGCTTATGCCCGCTTGCATTTTTCGACGGCCAGAAAAGCTTTGTACCAAGGACTTTCATGATGAAAGGGGTTAGGGTTAAAATTTCAAGCAAAAGGATCGTTACCCCGATCACCACAACGACACCTGACCGATATATCGGCGATTCGGAAAATATAAGCGCCAGAAATGCGATAAAAACAGTCACAATACTATAGGCGATCGTTTTTCCTGCCGTCCGGTATGTGCGGACAATCGCTTCATCAATCGGGTGCCCGTGGGACAACTCTTCCCTGAACCGGTTAAAAAGCAGGATATTATAATCGGTTCCGATTCCAAATAAAATCAGCACAAGCAGCATCTGCGTCAAGCTTGTCACCGGAAATCCGGCTTTGTCGATAAGCTGGGCGGCAATCCCCATTGAACACAAATAGGAAAAAGCGACAGCCGCCAACGAGACGAGCGGGGTCACAACGGAGCGGAACACAATCACCAGCACAACGAGAATAAAAATGACCGTTAATGCTGCGCTCCGCTCCACACCGGCTTGGGAGGCCTTCAAATAGTCATTGTTAATAAAATCTTCCCCGCTCAAATAATAATCGACAGGCGAATGTTTCAGCCTGGCATCAAACTGTTTTTGGATGTCATCGATTTCTCTCCCTTTTTTATCCAGCTTGAAGCTGACCATAAGCGTGGTGCCGTCTTTTGATAAAAGGGAACTTTTGGCTTCCGGCGTATGGATCGGGTCAATCACATTGGAAATGCCGAGTTCGGATTTGCTTTCTCTAATTTTGTCTAAACAATCACCGATTTTTTCCATTTCGGCCTTTGAAATTTTATTTTTATCGTAAAAAACAATCAAATTGTTCGTGCCTTTGCCGGCATCGATCTTTTTTAACATTTTGTCTGCTACAACGGAAGGGCTTTTGCTCGAGGTTCCCTGCTGCCCCCGTTCCCGCAGGATAGCATTAACATCCGGCTGGATCGCTGTCAGCACAATCGTGGCAATGAGCCATACGGAAAAAATGATCCAACGGCCTTTCAGAATTTTTCTCACTTGTCGTTCTCCTTTTTCCTAGATTTGAAGCTTTCATTTTCGTCACGAAAAAAGAACACATCAAAAGATTCATATTTATGAAGGCCATCCCGCTCGATTTTTTTCTTCACAGCATTTACGAGCAGTTTGATGCCTTGTTCCACGATGTCCTGTTCATTCGGCTGCAACAGGTTCAATGCATCTACAAATGACTGGTTGATGATTCTTGATATGTTTTCACTCAGTTCGCCTTCCAGTTCCGATGACGGGGAGATCTCCACCGACCGTTTATCCGATGCGCTCGGGGTTTTCACAAGCAGCCCTTTTAACGTCAGCCGCTCCACGATATCCGAAACGGTGCTCTGCGTCATTTTCAAATTCCGGGACAGCAATTTGATACTAACCCTTTTGCCCGTTAACACCTCCGCCAGCACCCTGACCTGGGGAACAGTTAAACCAAACTCCTCCGCTTCTCTTTGCAAACTTTTGATGATATAACGCTGCAAAAAATCAATTGAATCCCGAATAAATTCGGCTCTTTCACTCATATGCTCCCCTCCCCCGCATATTTATCATTGAATCGCCTAATATACATCGTATCCGATATATCGTACACGATGTATATTAGGCGAAAACAGGATCATTGTCAATAAAATATCTGCTATATAAAATGAAGGAAAAATTCCGATGAGCGCCAAACCATTCATTGTATGATTAGCTTACAGCAGGCAATATTTCGTTATACTTCAGGACGATTATTTTTGCAGGCAACAGAATAGCCTGTTTCCGTTCACTTTATATAGTAAAAACCGGGACGAGCACCAGCCTGTGTTTCCATGATTGGACCCGCAACGGATTTCCCCGCAGATTCGCGACCGGTGAGACCGGATTTAAAACTTTCCCCAGCCTGTTTTGTGTTTTCAGGTACGGTTGTCCTTATTTTTTTCCGGTAAGCTGTGGCGAAGAGACCGGTGCACTTTATTAAGAAATGTTTCCAGTGACACGGTGTCATTTTTTCATTGACATCTTAACACGGTGTCATATATAATCTTCTTATTGTTTCTTTTATGACACGGTGTCATTTTCAGGACAGTTGCCCGTGCCGTAATTTTTCAAGATAGGAGAATATGCTGCCATGCCGAAGCCAACTTTTTTCCGGTTGCCGAAAGAAAAACAGGACACTTTGATTCAAGCTGCAAAAAAAGAATTTTCAAGAGCACCGCTGCACGAATCCTCTATCGCAAATATTGTAAAGGAGGCTTGCATTCCAAGAGGCAGCTTTTACCAATACTTTGAAGATAAGGAAGATTTGTTTTATTATTTGCTGCGTTTGCTCTCGCGAAAAAGCAAAGAACAGTTTATTTCCACTCTCCAAAAAAAGGGCGGAGATTTATTTGCGGCTTTTACCGAGGTCTTTCAATTTGCCATTCAAGACATTCGAAACCAGGAAAATGCCAATTTTTTCAAAAATGCTTTTTCCAATATGAATTATAAAACCGAAAATACTTTGGCAGAAAATTTTTTTGAAGAGGATCTTAAAAAGCAGGATTTGGCTTTGCTCCGGTCCGTCAACACAAAAAAATTGAACATCACCGATGAACGGGAATTGCAGGATATAGTCACAATTTTGGAGGCCGTCACCTTTCATAATCTTGTGCAAGCATTCGCCAGTGAATTAACGGCCGAAGAAGTCATTGATCATTATCTTGCCCAAATGGAACTGCTCAAAAAAGGATTGTACAGGGAACCTTCTCCGGCAATTTCAGGCAAGAAATAAAAACAATTTACAAAAAGGGGAAAAAGAGTATATGAATCCAGCAACACATCATAAAAGGCCGCCCTATCTCATGATCGGGGTTCTTTTTATCGGCGCCTTTGTTTCATTTCTTAATAACTCGCTGCTCAATGTAGCGCTGCCTTCCATCATGGCAGATTTACACATCAAAGATTATTCCACCATTCAGTGGCTCGCAACAGGTTATATGCTGGTCAGCGGCGTGCTGGTTCCTGCATCCGCCTTCCTGCTGACCCGCTTTACAAACCGGCAGTTGTTTATTACGGCCATGTTAATCTTCACGTTAGGGACTGCTCTGGCAGCATTTGCCCCGAACTTCGGGCTGCTGCTGACAGGAAGGATGATCCAGGCTGCAGGATCTTCTGTCATGGGGCCATTGCTCATGAATATTATGCTGGTTAGTTTTCCGATTGAAAAACGTGGAACAGCCATGGGAGTCTTTGGCCTTGTCATGATTACAGCCCCGGCAATCGGCCCGACGTTATCCGGCTACATTGTCGAATACTTTGACTGGCGCTTTCTGTTTGAAATGATTTTGCCACTAGCCGTTATCAGTCTCGTTTTGGGGATCTGGAAAGCGGAAAACGTCATGGAGCAAAATAAAAAAGCAACGCTTGATTATCTCTCGGTCGTCTTATCTTCCATCGGGTTTGGCGGTTTACTTTACGGATTCAGTTCTGCAAGTTCGGACGGCTGGACAGATCCAGTGGTTTTAACGGCACTGATTGCCGGCAGTTTGGCTTTAATCGCCTTCGTTATTCGGCAGTTTATGATGGATGAACCTTTATTGGATTTGCGCGTGTATAAATATCCGATGTTTGCCCTTGCCTCTGTCATTGCCATTGTAAATGCGGCAGCCATGTTTTCCGGCATGATTTTAACACCTGCCTATGTGCAAAACGTACGGGGCATCTCTCCGCTTGACTCCGGCTTAATGATGCTGCCGGGCGCAATTGTCATGGGGATTATGTCGCCGATCACCGGAAAGCTGTTTGATCAATTCGGCCCCCGCGTGCTGGCTGTCACGGGGCTTTCCATCACAGCTGTTTCCACCTATATGCTGGCGAATTTGCAAATTGACTCGAGCTACACCTATATTATTCTGGTTTACACGCTCCGGATGTTCGGGATGTCGATGGTGATGATGCCGATTATGACGAACGGCTTGAATCAATTGCCTTCCCGGCTGAACCCGCACGGAACGGCGGTTAATAATACAGCACAGCAAGTTTCCGGGTCAATCGGAACAGCCGTTTTTGTCACGATCATGAATGCTGTCACAAAATCGAAAGCGGAAGACCTGATGTCCGGGATCAATCCGCTTCACTTTACAGCAGCTGATAAAGCCGCCTTAGGACAAAAAGCGTTGCTGGCCGGCATCCAATATTCCTTCTACGTCGCGCTCGCGATTAATATTGTCGTATTGATCATGTCCCTTTTTGTGAAACGGGCAGATACATTTAAACCAGGCGCCAAAAAGGAAAACAGAAAGAAAACCATGCAAACAAAACCGGCTTCAGATTAACAGCTGGAAAATGGGCACCGCCTTTTTAAAAGAGACGGTGCTTTTTGCTGTGCTTAAGATTTTATACTTGAATCCTCACTATCCAGTGGCAGCACATTTGTTTTTTTAGGATGCAAAAGGAAATACGAGCCGACCACGAGAACGGCAATAAGCAAAGTCAACAATACTTGCGTGCGCAATGAGTCGATAAAGATCATCGCGACTAAAACCGCAACAATGCCCAAAATGGTGACATAAGTTAAATACGGATACAGCCACATTTTCACCTTCAAGGCATCCGGATTCGTTTTTTCCACCGTCCGGCGCATGCGCAAATGGGAAAAGGCAATGACAAGGTAAACCAATAAAGCGATCCCGCCTGAACTGTTTACTAAAAACAAGAATACTTTATCCGGGGAAATATAATTAAAAATAACCCCGACATAAGCGAAAACCGTCCCGCACAAAACGGCATAAACCGGTACCCCGTTTTTATTTAACTTCAGAAAAATTTTCGGGGCATCGCCGGCTTTTGCCATCCCGTACAGCATCCGTGAATTTGTATATAAACCAGAATTCAAACAGGAAAGTACGGCGGTCAGCACAATGAAATTCATAATCTGAGCCGCTGCCGGAATGCCGACATGTTCAAGAACGGCGACGAACGGGCTTTTTAAAATATTCGCCGAGTTCCACGGAAGCAAGGTGGCTACAATCGCAATCGAACCGACATAAAAGATCAGAATCCGCCAAATGACACTGTTGGTAGCCGTTCTGACTGCCCTTTCCGGTTCGGAGGATTCCCCCGCCGCCACCGCCACAATTTCGGTCCCCATAAAAGAAAAGATGACAACCGTAATGCCCAATAAGACGCTGCCAAAGCCATTCGGCATAAAACCGCCATTCCCTGTTAAGTTGGAAAGTCCTGGGGATTGGACACCCGGAACGATGCCGAAAATAACGGAGAGGCCGAGCAGCAGGAATAAAACAATGGTGGCCACTTTAATGATTGAAAACCAATATTCGAATTCACCGTACGATTTAACGGAATATACATTTGTGAGCGTTAATAAAACGGTTAATATTAAACTTAAAAGCCACGATGGCATTTCCGGGAACCAGTATTGAATATTCGCTGCCCCCGCAGTTGCTTCAATCGCAATGACAATGACCCAAAAGAACCAGTACAGCCAGCCAATCGTGTATCCTGCCCAAGGGCCAATGGCTTCACGCGCATAGGTGGAAAACGAACCGCTTGTCGGGTTCACCGATGCCATTTCCCCCAGCATTCTCATAACAAAAATGACAAGTAAACCTGCCAAAGCATACGAAATGACTGCACCCGGGCCGGCCGAATGGATGACGGCGCCGCTTCCCATGAACAAGCCGGCGCCAATGACTCCTCCGATCGAAATCATCGTAATATGGCGAATTTTCAAGTCCTTCTTTAGTTGCTGATTCTCCAAACCCTCTCTCTCCTTTGCAGCACATTTTCTAACAAGAAACGTTTTTACAATTGGAAGATGCTTTCTTTTAAAACTTGCACGATCGTGCGAAAGTCATCATCGGTTATGCTTAACGGCGGGGAAAGCTGCAATACATTGTTAAATCCAGCAACAGTATCACCGTTCTTGCCGATTAACAGGCCTTTTTCTTTGCAGGTGCTTATCACTTTATTCAGTTTCTCGACTGCAGCCGGTTCCTTTGTTTGTTTATTTTCCACCAGCTCAATGCCAACCAGCAATCCTTTTCCGCGGACATCCCCTACATTTGGATGATCCTTCAGGCTTTTTAGCGCTTCTAGCAGCCGTTCACCCAGTATGCGGGAACGTTCAAACAACGCTTCATTTTCCATTAATTCCAAATTTTTTAAAGCCAGTGCACAGGCTGCAGGATTTCCTCCGAATGTGTTGACGTGGCGGAAACGGTCATAATCTTCACTGCCCGCATACGCCTCGTAAATTTCCCTTTTGACAGCAGTCGCTGATAGCGGGAGATAACCGCTCGTAATCCCTTTTGCCATTGTAATGATGTCCGGCTTCACGCCGTAGTGCATAAAACCAAATGCCTTTCCGGTCCGTCCGAATCCGCAGATGACTTCATCACAAATCAGAAGGGCACCGTGCTTTTCGCAAATCTCTTTCACCTTCGCCATATAACCATCAGGCGGCAGTAAAATCCCTCCGCCAGTAATGATCGGTTCCATAATAACACCGGCAATCGTTTCACTTAGCTCCCACGTCATTACACGGTCGATTTCCTTGGCACTTTCAAGCGTTTCCACGTCATCCGGATGCCGGTACGTGTCAGGAGGTGCAACATGAAGAAATCCCTGTCCAAGCGGTTCATACTTATACTTTCTTTGTGCCTGGCCTGTTGCCGCAAGCGCCCCCATCGTATTGCCGTGATACGCGCGATAACGGGAAATAAACTTGTACCGGTCCAGGTCCCCTCTTTGCCGGTGGTATTGGCGGGCAATTTTAAAAGCCGTCTCATTGGCTTCCGAACCGCTGTTAGAGAAGAAAATGACGTAATCCCCGCCAAGCCATTCGTTTAATTTTTCGGCCAGCTGAATGGCAGGCACGTGGCTTTGGGATAACGGATAGTACGGCATCTCAAGAAGCTGCTTGTATGCCGCTTCCGCCAATTCTTTCCGGCCGTAACCGGTATTCACACACCATAACCCGGCCATCCCGTCCAAATAGCGGTTACCCTCAATGTCCGTTACCCAAGCACCTTCCGCTTTTGTGATAATCAAATTGGGCTGCCCGGGACTTGCGGCTCCCCTCATGGCATGCCATAAATATTTTTCATCTGTTTCCTGTAACGTTTTTGTTTGCAAATGCATTCATCCTCCCATCCCCTTGATTAAGTTACACGCTGTCGTCTTTTTTGCGCGTAAAAACAGTGTGCATCCTTCCCCCCATTTCCCGGCCAAAAGCAGCTCAATGGCAATATTCCGACTGCCTTGCTGCTGGCGGGTATGGGCTTCCGTTCTTTTGACGGTGCCATGTTCGCCCTGGCATGGCATTCATCCTGAAAAATGTACTGGATGACTTTCATTCTTCTCTGCGAAACGGGCGCCTCCCCACTGCCACCCATATCGATTTTTCACCATCTGCCATGCCATACCCCTGTTCGAAGTCATTTTTGTAAGCGGATTCAGTGAAGGGTTTGACAAATGATTCACCTATTCACATTACATTCCGACAGAGAACCATCCTCCAACCATAAAACTGAAGAAACCAGTAGCCAGAATTTTGGATATAAAAGGGGTCCCCATGCCCGGAAAATCACAACGGTTGGCTAAACAACACTATGCGCATATTATAGAATGAATTTTTTCTCTTTTCAATACCTTTTTTCTGACCACAGGCAGAAAAGATTTTATTGCAGCCGTGTCTGATCAAGATTGTAACCTATGATCGGGAAGATAACCACATAGAAAAGAGAAAACAGTTAACAGTTCGGAAAAAAATTAATTTTCCTTGGATTTTATGGAGGCGATTTCGAAAGGATGCTATAATAAAATTGCTCAAAGCTTGATCTGGGCATAGCATGAATGATGAATGGAGGTGTACGGCTTGAAAAGCTTTATTTTATCTAAAACGTTTGTCATTACTTATGTGATTGTCTTAGCCATATTTGGATTACAATTAATGAGGCCAGCTAAATTTATTAATTTTCTTGTCTTGTTCGTTGGATCTTTTTTCATCGCTGCAGGAATTTCATTTATCATAAATGCATTCCGGAAAAAAACATCTTAAAAAAGCTCCTATATAAATGAACAAAATATCGCGGCTCCGTTGCCTGCTGAATAAAGTAGGCCTCATGCAAATTGTTGCTCATGCTTGATGAAAAACTTAAGTTTATTTTATATAATAGGGGCTTTTTCTTAACACCGTTGTTTTCATTTTAAACATTCGCATGAGTAGGCACCATCAGCAACTCGGCTTTCTACATTAAAAGAAAGCTCTTTTCGCGGCTACAAGAAGAGCTTTCTTCCATTTTTAAATTTTTCATTTTAAGTGATTTGAAGCGTCCCACAGCATTTTTAGCAGTAAATCCGTTCATACGGATCCATTCATCCGCTTTAGTGTGTTTCCTTTTAAAATGGCAGCCATGGAGGTCCGGACCATTTACACTTATCTCATCTCTAAAATTCCCCAAACCAATTGGTTATTTATTTCCAGCAGGATTTGCATTTTTCTTTTTGAACAATTATAGCGGCTATCCCCCACTAAATCAAAGATCTAGAAAGGGACTGCGCTGCTATTAATTGTTCAATTTTGATTACTTATTCGTAACGAAAAGTAACTAGAGTTTGCCGGACGAATCAGCTTTTGGCCTGTTCTGACTCGTCCAGCAAGCTCGTCCAGATTATTGCTTTTAACCTTTTTTATTTAATACCCGCCTTTTATGACAAAAAATGATCCCCGTATGGTGCCGGCCAGTTTTGACTTTTGTCTGGCAAATTTAAACTTCCCTTCTAATTCCTTTGGTACTTCCATTCCCTCAGAAAGTTTAAAACCAACCGCCCGCTTCTTCGGATCATCTACGGAATACATTACATTGACAACGAGGCCATCCTCGTAAAAGACGTAAGCAAATTGGATATTTTCCACTTGAAAACGCGAAGTTTCCAATGGCTTGGCTGCAAATTCAATGCCGCGTTCTTCTTTCAAAATCCTATTCACATATTGTAGGGTCTCTCCGCTTTCTGCAGCTGGCAAAACAGTAAATACGTGTTTGTATATATTCATAAAATAACGTGCCTCATTCGCACGCAAACCGGCTAGCGCCTTCGCAACAGGTGAAGACTCTAGACCAACATCAGACACATTTTTGAAATCAACGATATAGGACATGCGCAACGCTCCTTTTCCTAAATGAATTTGATGTAAACACAACAATATATAAAACCTATTCTATACTTAACCGCTTACAATATTTGTCCTCGCTCACCAGAAATGATCACTGATATTTTTGGGCTCTCACCTAGCATTTCTATTATAACAAAATTGGTAGCACTGAATGGGGAAATTGCTGAGGCGAGTTTTCGGTGCAAAACATCCATACAAATCCGGCCGTGACCATTTTTGCTAAAAAATCCTGGTTGAATCATGTGCAGAATCTGCTGTTTTTACATTTCCTACAGCAGCGATTATTTG
>Ga0207748_1000293_pt1 | contig 43263 bp, 37 predicted proteins | sample HigsolmetaGSP13D_FD_184841 | JGI IMG/M metagenome (GOLD analysis project Ga0207748, IMG submission 184841) | High solid enriched microbial communities from the Joint BioEnergy Institute, USA - SP1-3-D (SPAdes) | ecosystem: Engineered > Bioreactor > SSF (Solid state fermentation) > Aerobic >...
TAGCGTTATCATAAGTAACAAAACTCTTGGAACAAGAGGGTTAGCTCGGTCAGTTTTCGTTGGCTAGTAAAAGCAACGATAAGTCGAGAAGCCCCCACTTCAATCAAACCGTAAGGTTGATAAGTGGTGGGTAGTTCACTGTAGAGATACCCTTCTTTCATCAAATCAATGGTATCATCAATCGTTTTTTCATTAGGAATTTGCCCAGCCATTGCTCTGCTCCTTTTTTCATGTGCCCGTTTTCCCCGGCTGCTTCCGGAAAAAACAGGGCACATCCTTTTTTTATCTTCTTACACTTTTTCATCTTCATTCAAACATTGCACGCAACATAATCGAAGTTTACCCGCAAGCCGGCGAAATTATGCCATGTTTCGGTTCACATCCAAACAGGGTATAAGGAAATAGAAATGCAAAAGGAGAGGGAAGAAAATGGCAAAGGAAATCAATGTGGGCATCGGATTTGCAACAGGAAGAAAAAGTTTTAAAAACGTTTTAAAAACGTATATGTATAACTTGAAGGAATCCGAACTGACGGAGAGCGACAGGATCAAGCTGCATTTGTTTGTTGCCTATGATTTGCACTACGAAAATGCAGAGCCTGAAGACTTTGTACATATTGAAACGGAATGCATGGAAGATATTGACCGGGCTTATTTCATCGGGGAGAAGGAGACGCGTAAAGCAACCGAAGAACTCGTATCCCAAATGGGCATGAGCAGAAAAGAAGCAGTCCTTTTGTTCGACGAAGGATACGCGTCCAAACGCAATATCATCGTTTATGAGGCGTTGAAAAGAGGCATCGATTATCTCATTTTTCTTGATGATGACGAGTATCCGGTTGCCGTGACAAAAAGCAGGCAAACGGCTGTCTGGGGGGGCCAGCAAGTGCTCCGGAAGCATTTGGAACATATCCGGAATGCCGATATTACGAACGGATACCATTGCGGCTACATTTCCCCGATTCCGTTCATTTCTTTCAATGACGTCCTGCAAGAAAAAGATTTCCGCACGCTCATTGAGGCCTTGAGCAACGATATTGTCAATTGGGATACGATCAAAACCGTGATGAAAAACGGCGGGGTGACATATGCCGATACAGGTGTGCTGGTAAAGGATGAGGCGGAAGAAGTGCCGGAGATCAACAGGGCAAAATTTATTTCAGGATCGAATTTGACACTGAATTTAACAGATCCGGACCGTGTACTGCCGTTTTACAATCCGCCGAATGCACGGGGCGAGGATACTTTCTTAGGCACATGCCTGACAGACCGGACCGTGTTGCGCGTGCCGGCCTATACTTTCCATGACGGTTTCGGCGCTTACCAGCATTTGCTGCTCGGGGTGCTGCCGACCAATTTAAGCTATATTAAAGCGGATACGAAACAGGTCGTGGAACGTTTTTACAAAGCATGTGTCGGCTGGATCCGGTACAAGCCGCTTTATGTGTATATCACTGACAGGGAAAACTATGATGAAAAAATGGCGGAAGTGCGTGCCCGGCTGAAAGAGACGCTTCCGAAAGTTTGCCGCTACTTCGGACGGGATGACTTTATGAATGTACTGGAGGAATTCGAGCAGTACCACCGCAACGTCAGACAGCATTACCGCGATTTTCAGGATACAAAAGCAGCCTGGAGGAAAATAACCGCGCAATTGGTTTCAAGAGAAAAAAGGAAAACAGCCATTTAAGCCGCTTTGGATGGAGCGGCTTTTTGCCGGTTGGAAAGGAAAAACCTGGCCGGATGGGGAAAGCCATAGGGGAGATCCCTTTCGCGCATAGCCGCCCATCCCGCAACGCTGGTGCAAATTGTCCACGGCCGCTTTTTGCACGGCCGGAGACCCGGGTGAAAATAATGGCCCCTTATGCATGATATTGCCGCTCTGTTGCCTGCTGCAAAAAGTCATCCTCATGCAAATTGGCGCCTGGTCCTGGGGAGGAATTTAAGTTCATTTATATAGCATCATGTTTAATTATTGGTGTATGGGGTATAAGAATGGTATTCTTTTAGAGGCGGGGCCATTTTTCCCTGTCCTGGCTGCGCTTCGGACAGGCCGCAAAAAACGCGGGCGGCCGCCGCTTCAACAGCCATCCTTTTATCATAATAGATGAGGTGTGGAGAAATGAGATCGATTGTAAATGAACAAGAAGAAATTATTGCATACCTTAAAAAAAATAGAAACAGCTTCGAACAGAAGTTATTAAATGAAGCTGTAAATGTTAAGGATAAAATTGATGAAATTTTAAGAATAGGGAACATTGATTTGTTGAACAACGCTTTTAAAATTGTGACGTATGTCGTCGAGCAGCAGGATGAGGAATTGGTCGCCTTTGCCCGCCAGGAAGGGATTGCCTGGGCAACTCATTCTTTGACGCTCGGACTGAAACTGGAGTGGGTGCAGGCGATCCGCCGGACATTATGGGTATTCCTTAGAAAGTACGGGGAAGAAAAAGGGATTGAAGTAGACCAGGACTACTTTTTTGACATGGAGAAAAAAATCAATGACCGTATTGACCAATTTTTAAATCACTTTTTTATCCGGTATTCTACCTATAAAGATGAGCTGATCGACCAGCAAAAAAGATTGGTGGAAAACCTCTCCGTCCCGATCATTCCCATTACATCGAGCGTCTGTATTTTGCCGTTAATCGGTTCTATTGACATGTTCCGCACCAATATTTTGGAAGAAAAAGTTTTGCTTGAGGTGGGGCGGCTGCATATCCAAACGTTGATCATGGATTTCTCCGGCATTGCAGAAGTAGAGATGGATGTAGTCGACCATATTTTTAAGATGATAGACGGCACTTCGATGATGGGATGCAAAGTGGTCATTACCGGTTTGCGCCCGGAAATTGTAAGGCAGATGGTCACAAGTGGCCTTTCCTTTGAAAATAAAGCAGAGACAAAAGGGACATTACAGCAGGCATTGAAAAAATATATTCAGTATGATGATTTAAACAGGGAAATCAAGCTGTATTAACAGTGATATTGTAGAAACCATCAAAAAGGCCCCGCACTTTTTCAGGCGGCGGGGCCTTTTTTTACGGCTGAAAACTTAAAGCGTCTAGGATCCGGTTACGGGCTTTGCGCCGGGCGCCCGCAATTTCCCGTAAATTCCGCCCGGGGGAAAATGCATCGCCTAATGGTCCGTTCCGTGGGAAAGGCAAGACCAGGCTACCCCGCGAAGCTTTTCCGGGCTGCTACAAGCTTTGTTCCCTTGCTTGGACGGCACGCGTTTCTTTTGTGCGGTGTTCCAGCCGGCTGAATAAAAGCCCGATGGCAGTTCCGCACAGGGCTGGCACTACCCATTCAAGGCCGGCGGAGGCAAGCGGCAGTTTTTGGGCGAATGCCCCGATAAAGCCAAGCGGAACGCCGAATCCTTTCAGACCTTCGATTAAAGCAAACACGCCTGTAAACAACAATGCAAAGCCGTATACTTTCTTTGAGCCGCGGAACGCCGTGTGGAAAAATGTCAGGACAACGAGCATGATCGTAACCGGATAAGCCATTTCCAAAAACGGGACAGAAAATTTTAAAATGGTATTGAGCCCGAGATTGGACAGCGTAAAGCCGGTAAGGGTAACGGCAATGACAACACCATGGTAGCTGAACTTCGGCACCAGATTGGAAAAATATTGTCCGCACGCTGTCGTTAAGCCGACGACGGTTGTAAAACAGGCCAGCATAAAGATAAAACCAAGCAGTATTTTTCCAGCCTGCCCGAATAGCAGGGAAGACACTGCCGTCAGGACATCGGTGCCATTTTGGAACGTGCCGCTTGAAGCCATTTTTGCGCCGATCAATCCGAGTGCGACATAGACGAGTGCCAAAATCGCGCCGGCAATCAACCCGGCTTTTAATGTATAGGCCGTCATTTGTTTCCGGTTAGCGATGCCGCGATGTTTGACCGCTGTTAAAATGACGATGCCAAACGCCAGGGAGGCGAGCGCATCCATCGTGGAGTATCCGTCAATAAAACCTTTATAGAAAGAACCGGTCTGGTATCCGGCTAGCGGCGCCGTAAACGGGCGGCCAGAGAGTTTGAAGAAACCGGCTGCGCAAAGGACGGCCATTGCCAGCAATAATACCGGTGTAATCCAGCGCCCGAGCGTATTTGACATTTTATCAGGATTTAGACTGGTCAAATAGACGAGCAGGAAAAAGACGATGCTGAACAACAATAAAGAGACCGGCGAACTGTGGGCGGACCCGGAAAGAAACGGTTTAACCCCCATTTCATAAGCAACGTTTGCATTTCTCGGGATCGCCAAAAACGGCCCGATACATAAATAGACAATCACGGTAAATACCGTACTGAAGACCGGATGGACACGGTTCCCGATCGCCTGGATGCCGCCGTCTACAAACGAAACTGCGGCGATAACGAGCACCGGCAGCCCGACTCCCGTTACGATAAACCCTGCCATTGCTGGCCAGTAAGACGATCCTGACTGAATGCCGAGAAAAGGAGGGAAAATTAAATTCCCGGCTCCGAAAAACATGGAAAACAACATAAAGCCGATAAACAATACTTCGTTTCTTTTCATCCTATGTCCGCTTCCTTTCGATGCAATAATGTAGAGAAAAACAAAAAACCCGCCCCTGAAACAGGGACGAGTTTGCTCGCGTTACCACCCTTATTCCGCACAAAAACGTGCGGCACCTCATTCAACGTACCAACATACGTGTTCCTTTCTTAACGGGGGAATCACCGTCAAAGCCTACTAAAAACTTCAGCTTTGCATCTCGGGGATGATCTTCGGAATGGCCTTGAACATTGGCTTTCAGCAATATGCCAACTCTCTGGGGAACAAGATCCAAACTTACTCTTCCCGTCCTCGACTTTTGTTTTTCATATTATTTGAAAATAAGATTATCACTGAACATTTCATCTGTCAACATCTCTTTCGGAAAATTTTCAACCCCGTGCCCGCGATCAAAATGGACAGAAGCCGCAAAATGATGCCGTTTTTGGATAAGTCAAAACCCGGCCAATACAAGCGTGATCTAAAAATAAGAACGGCCGAGCAGCAAGTACAACCAGCAAAAAAAAGGAGTCCATCCTGAGCAACTCAAAAAATGAAAAAAAGAAAAGTCAATAAAATCAATAATGAAAGCGTTTCCAAATAGATTTTCAAATCAAAATTGTCAAAAAAGTTGACAGAAAAGGGTTGACCTCGGCAATCAAAAGTCGTATGATTGACAACAATTAAAGAATATAAAAAATTTTTTCGGGCGGATATTTAAAGAACCGGATTTTCACCGGGCATAAGAAATACCCCGCAGGCAATAGAATGGGAGTGATGGAATGCGAAGTGACATGATCAAAAAAGGGATCGACCGTGCCCCGCACCGAAGCCTTTTATATGCAGCAGGGCTGAAAACGGAAGACTTCGACAAGCCTTTCATCGGGGTGTGCAATTCCTATATTGATATTATCCCGGGGCACAGACACCTCAATAAGTTTGCGGAAGTAGTAAAAGAGGCGATCAGGGAAGCGGGCGGTGTCCCGTTTGAATTTAATACGATCGGGGTGGATGACGGCATTGCGATGGGGCATATCGGCATGCGGTATTCGCTTCCGAGCCGCGAATTGATTGCCGACAGTGCCGAAACGGTCATCAACGCCCACTGGTTTGACGGGGTCTTTTACATTCCAAACTGTGACAAGATCACCCCTGGCATGCTGATGGCAGCCGTGAGGACAAATGTGCCGGCGGTCTTTGTTTCCGGGGGGCCGATGGAAGCCGGTATGGCGCCGGATGGAAAACAGTTGTCCCTTACATCGGTATTTGAAGGCGTCGGTGCCCATAAATCCGGAAAAATCAGTTATGAAGAGCTGAAAATGCTGGAAACGAGCGCTTGCCCGACATGCGGATCGTGTTCAGGCATGTTTACGGCAAACTCGATGAATTCATTAATGGAAATGCTTGGCCTGACGCCGCCCGGCAACGCCACCATCGTTGCCACGTCGGAGGAACGGCACCGCATTATCCGGGAAGCCGTTGGTCATTTAATGAACTGTATCAAAAATGATATCCGGCCGCGCGATATTGTCACAGAAGAAGCGATTGATGATGCTTTCGCGCTTGATATGGCGATGGGCGGTTCAACCAATACCGTGCTACATACGCTGGCAATTGCCCGGGAAGCGGGAATTGACTACGATTTGGAACGGATTAACAAGGTGGCGGAAAGAGTCCCGTATCTTGCAAAAATTATGCCGGCGTCGGATTACTCGATGCACGACGTCCACCTTGCAGGCGGAATCAGCGCAATTGTCCATGAACTTTGCAAGATTAAGGGGGCGATTCACCCCGGCCGGCTGACGATCACCGGCAAAAGCATCTATGAAAATGTGAAAAATGCGGAAATCCGCAATCCTGAAGTGATCAGGCCGAAAGAAAATCCTTACAGCCCGGTCGGCGGTTTGTCCATCCTGTATGGCAACATTGCCCCGGACGGTGCCGTGATCAAAGTGGGAGCGGTCGATCCGGATATTCACACCTTTACCGGGGAGGCCATTGTATTCGAGTCCCAGGAAGAGGCTCAAAAAGGGATTGACAGCGGCCTTGTCCGTGAAGGGCATGTCGTCGTGATCCGTTATGAAGGGCCAAAAGGCGGGCCGGGCATGCCGGAAATGCTCGCGCCAACATCCTCCATTATGGGCCGGGGGCTTGGCAAAACCGTTGCCTTGATTACGGACGGCAGATTTTCCGGCGCAACCCGCGGCATCTGCGTCGGCCATATTTCACCGGAAGCGGCGGAAGGCGGGCCGATCGCACTTGTTGAAAACGGCGACCGCATTACGATTGATTTAATCAACAGAAGGATTGAGCTCCATGTTCCGAATGAAGAATTGCAAAGAAGAAAACAAAATTGGGTGCAGCCGGAGCCGAAAATCACAAGCGGCTACCTGGCAAGATATTCCGCACTCGTGACTTCTGCGAATACAGGCGGGGTTTTAAAAATCGGATTACCGCAAAAAACGTTGACGGGGACAAAGTGATCGGATCAGGTATTTTTTAGAGAGCCGGGGATGCTGGGAGCCCGGTAAATACCCCGGTCACGACATCGCCTCTGAGTGCAAGTCTGAACGGTTCTGCCTACTAGGACTTGCCGGGTCGGCCGCATGAAGCGGAGGACCCGTTACCAAAAGCAGCATTTTGTAAACGATGCTGCATGAGGCGGCGTTTGTGAGAACGCTGTGAAGTTGGGTGGTACCATGAAAAGATGCCTTTTCATCCCTGCAAAACCGGCAAAAACGATTATTCCTTTTGCCGTTTTCAAGGAGAGAAAGGCGTTTTTTATTGGGATAAATCAAGGAGCCTGCGCAAATCAGAATAGGAGGTTAAATCGTGTGTGCGAAAGCAAGAATGGATGGCAATGTGAAAACAGCAGAATGTACGGGTGCTGAGGCGCTTGTCCAGTTATTGGTGCGGGAAGGAGTCGACGTCATGTTCGGCTATCCGGGGGGTGCGGTTTTACCGATTTACGATGCCCTATACAACCAGCCGGTCAGGCATATCCTGGCCCGGCATGAGCAGGGGGCCATTCACGCGGCAGAAGGTTACGCGCGCGTTAGCGGAAAACCAGGTGTCGTCATTGCGACTTCGGGCCCGGGGGCAACCAACCTGATCACCGGGATTGCCGATGCGATGATGGACTCGCTCCCGCTCGTCGTCTTTACCGGCCAGGTCGGCACTTCCGTCATCGGCTCGGACGCGTTCCAGGAAGCCGATGTTATCGGCATGACGGCCCCGATTACCAAGCACAATTACCAGGTAAGGGATTTGCGGGATTTGCCGCGGGTCGTCAAAGAAGCTTTTCATATTGCAAAATCCGGCCGGCCCGGACCGGTGGTGGTCGATATCCCGAAAGATATCCAGCAGGGCACGGTGGAAATGGGAGAAAACCGGGAAGTATATCTCCCCGGTTACCAGCCGAATACAAGCCCGAATCCGCTCCAGATTAAAAAGCTTGTGGAAGCTGTCTCTTATTCCGAAAAACCGGTCATATTGGCAGGAGCCGGAATCCTCCATGCGAAGGCGTCTGATCTTTTGCTCAAGTTTGCGGAAAAGTGCCAGATACCGGTCGTAAACACGTTGCTCGGCCTTGGCAGTTTTCCGTTCCGTCACCCGCTTTTTCTCGGCATGGGCGGTATGCATGGAACGTATGCGGCAAATATGGCCATTTGCGAATGCGATCTGCTCATTAATATCGGGGCCCGGTTTGATGACCGTCTGACAGGCAACTTAGCCCACTTTGCCCCGAATGCAATGGTTGTCCATATTGATATCGACCCGGCTGAAATCGGCAAAAATGTCGAAACCGATATCCCGATCGTGGCAGATGCAAAGGAAGCCTTGCAGAAGATTTGTTCGGAAGATTTGCAAAATGCCGGCACGGAAGAATGGGTCCGCCATTTAAAAGAATACGCCGAAAAATTTCCACTTTGGTACGAAGATGACGGTGAAGAATTGTCCCCGCAGCATGTCATTCAAAGAATCCATCATTACACAAACGGGGATGCGATCATTTCGACGGATGTCGGCCAGCACCAGATGTGGGCGGCACAGTATTACGGGTTTGAAAAGCCGCACAAGTGGATTACATCCGGCGGGCTCGGCACGATGGGATTCGGGTTTCCGGCGGCGATCGGCGCGCAAATCGCATATCCGGACCAACTGGTGGTTTCGATCAGCGGCGACGGCGGCTTCCAGATGACATTACAGGAACTTGCCGTTGTAAAAGAATTAAATCTGCCGCTCAAAATATTTATTGTGAATAACCAGTATCTCGGTATGGTACGGCAGTGGCAGGAATCTTTCTACGAAGAACGCTATTCCTATTCGACGATCCCGGTGCAGCCCGACTTTGTCAAACTTGCGGAAAGCTACGGCATCAGAGGCTGCCGCGCAACGAACAATGAAGAACTCGAGCAGGTGCTGAAAACTGTTTTCGAGGATGACGGGCCTGTCGTTGTCGACTGCCGCGTGAAAAGGCTTGAAGCGGTGTTCCCGATGGTCGCACCGGGCAAGGGGCTGCATGAAATGATGGGGGTGAAGCCATGAAGCGGATTGTTGTAGCCACTGTTTTAAACCAGAGCGGGGTGCTGAATAAAATTACCGGCGTCCTCGCAAAGCGGCAGTTTAATATTGACAGCATTACGGTCGGCCGCACTGAAACGGAAGGTATCTCGCGCATGACCATTGTCGTCAATGTCGAAGACGACAGGCAGGCGGAGCAGCTGACAAAACAGCTGAACAAGCTGATCGATGTGATCAAGGTCCAGGACATCACAGGCCAGGCGATCGTCTCGCGGGAACTTGCCTTGATTAAAGTATTGAGCACACCGCAGACGAGAAGCGAAATTGGCGGGCTTGTCGAACCGTTCCGTGCCTCCATCATAGATGTCAGCAGGGAATCTGTCACCATCCAGGTAACCGGTGACAGCGACAAGGTGGAGGCACTCGTTGACCTGCTTAAACCGTACGGCATTAAAGAAATGGTTCGTACCGGGATGACCGCATTTCTGCGCGGCTCGCAAAAACAAGTAACCGATTTAAGCTCATACTCACTATTAAAATAAAAATCTTAAACTTAAAAGGAGAGAATGAAAAATGGCAAAAGTTTATCTTGACAAAGACATCAAAGAAGAAGCATTGAGAGGGAAAAAAATCGCCGTTGTCGGCTACGGCTCCCAGGGCCATGCCCATGCACAAAACCTCCGTGATAACGGTTTTGACGTAGTTGTCGGCGTCAGGCCGGGCCGGTCGTTTAACCGCGCGGAACAGGACGGATTTTCCGTTAAGCCTGTGAAGGAAGCCGCAAAAGAAGCCGATGTTATCATGATGCTTCTGCCGGATGAGCAGCAAACAAAGGTATACAAAGAAGAAGTGGAAGCAGGGATCGAACCTGGCAATGCCATCGCATTTGCCCACGGATTCAACATCCATTTTACCCAAATTGTCCCACCGGAAAATGTCGATGTCTTTATGGTAGCGCCAAAAGGCCCTGGACATCTCGTCAGAAGGACATTTGAAGAAGGGGCAGGAGTGCCTGCGCTGATTGCCGTTCACCAGGATGTGACGGGGGAAGCAAAAGACCTGGCGTTTGCTTATGCAAAAGGAATCGGGGCTGCCCGGGCCGGCGTTTTGGAAACCACTTTCCAGGAAGAAACCGAAACGGACTTGTTCGGTGAGCAGGCTGTCCTGTGCGGCGGTTTGACCTCTTTAATCAAAGCCGGTTTTGAAACGTTAACGGAAGCAGGGTACCAGCCGGAACTCGCTTATTTTGAAGTGTGTCATGAGATGAAGCTGATCGTCGATTTGATCTATGAAGGAGGCCTGAAAAATATGCGCTATTCCATCTCCGATACGGCGCAATGGGGCGATTTCGTTTCTGGCCCGCGCGTTGTGAACGAAGATACGAAAAAGCGCATGAAAGAGGTTTTAAAAGATATCCAAAACGGCACATTCGCCAAAGGATGGCTGCTTGAAAACCAGACAAACCGCCCGATGTTCAATGCCATCAACACACGCGAGCAAAATCATCCGCTTGAAAAAGTCGGCGAAGAACTGCGCGATTTAATGCCTTTTGTCAAAAATCCGATTAAACAAAAGGAAGTGGCTGTGAATGCAAAAGGTTAATGTTTTTGACACGACATTAAGGGACGGGGAACAATCGGCAGGCGTCAACCTCAACACCGTGGAAAAAGTAGAAATTGCCAAACAGCTGGAAAAGCTTGGCGTGGATATCATGGAGGCGGGGTTTCCTGCCTCTTCAAAAGGGGATTTTGAAGCGGTTGAGACAATCGCAAAAACGGTCCGAAACAGTTCCGTTACCGGTCTGGCGAGGGCATACAAACAGGACATTGATGCAGCCTGGGATGCATTGAAACATTCCGCCGAGCCAAGGATCCATATTTTTCTGGCCACATCGCCGATCCATATGCAATACAAACTGCGAAAAACGCCGGATGAAGTGGCAGCCATCGCTGTTGAAGCCGTGAAATACGCGAAGCAAAAATTCCCGCTGGTACAATGGTCGGCAGAAGATGCGACGAGGTCGGATAAAGATTTTCTCGTCCGGATCATTACAGAAGTGATCAATGCCGGCGCAAATGTCATCAACCTGCCGGATACTGTTGGCTATACGACGCCGAAAGAATACGGTGCATTGTATGACTATATCCGGGAGCACGTTCCGAATATTGATAAAGTCATTTTATCCGCCCATTGCCATGACGATCTCGGGATGGCGACGGCCAATACGCTTTCAGCCATTGAACACGGAGTCCAGCAAGTGGAAGGGACGATCAACGGCATCGGCGAACGGGCCGGCAATGTTGCCCTCGAAGAAGTGGCGGTCGCCCTTCACATCAGGCAGGATTATTACAAGAAGAAAACCCGCTTGAAATTGGATGAAATCAAACGCACAAGCCAATTGGTCAGCAAACTGACCGGGATGGTTGTACCAGGCAATAAAGCGGTTGTCGGCGCCAATGCTTTTGCCCATGAAGCCGGCATTCATCAGGACGGCGTGTTAAAAGAGGCTTCGACATATGAAATCATTACGCCGGAACTGGTTGGATTCTCAAGCAACCGGCTTGTGCTCGGAAAACATTCCGGCCGCCACGCTTTTAAAGAAAGAGCAGCAGCGCTCGGCTTTGATCTTGGGCAGGAAAAACTGAACGAAGCGTTTAAAGCTTTCAAAGCATTGACGGATAAGAAAAAAGAAGTGACCGATGACGATTTGTTCGCCATTTTAGCCGAAAAGCAAACCGATGCGGCAGATGCTGCCCATTATGAACTGGAAAGTGTGCAGGTGCAGTACGGCACATTGAATATTCCGACCGCCACAGTAAGAATCAAAACACCGGAAGGAACGCTTGTTGAAGAAGCCAGCACCGGATCGGGGAGCGTTGAGGCGATTTACCATACGATCAGCAAGCTGTTTGACGGCCCGATTGAGCTGAAAGACTATAAACTGCAGTCAGTCGGTTCCGGCCAGGATGCGCTTGCGGATGCATATGTCAAAGTGAAATTCGGGGAGTTTGAATGCGGCGGGCGCGGTTCTGCCCAAGACGTACTGGAAGCTTCCGCAAAATCATTTTTAAATGCAATCAACAGGGCGCACGCAATGGAACAGCAATCGAGAAAACAAGTACAGGTGTGATTTTCGGGGAGGAACGACAATGAAAATGAAACTGGCCGTACTGCCCGGTGATGGGATCGGGCCGGAAGTGATGGATGCAGCGATCCGCGTTTTAAAAACCGTATTGGACAATTACGGGCATGAAGCCGTTTTTGAAAATGCGCTGATCGGGGGCGCCGCTATTGATGAAGCGGGGACGCCCCTCCCGGAAGAAACGCTTGACATTTGCCGCAGGAGCGATGCCATTTTGCTTGGCGCAGTAGGGGGGCCGAAATGGGATCATAACCCGGCTTCCCTCCGCCCAGAAAAAGGCCTGCTTGGAATCCGGAAAGAAATGGGGCTGTTTGCGAACCTGCGCCCGGTTAAAGCATATGCCCCGCTTTTAAATGCATCGCCTTTAAAACGGGAACGGGTGGAAAACGTCGATCTTGTTATCGTCCGCGAACTGACGGGTGGCCTCTATTTTGGGCGCCCGAGTGAAAGGCGCGGGCCGGACGGGAATGAAGTGATAGACACGCTTGCTTATACAAGGGAAGAGATTGAGAGAATTATTGAAAAAGCATTCCAGCTTGCGCAAATCAGAAGAAAAAAACTGGCGTCCGTCGATAAGGCGAATGTGCTGGAATCAAGCAGAATGTGGCGCGAAATTGCGGAGGAAACCGCGAAAAAGTATCCGGATGTGGAAGTAAGCCATATGCTTGTCGACTCCACCTCGATGCAGCTGATTGCAAATCCGGGCCAATTTGATGTCATTGTAACTGAGAATATGTTCGGTGATATTTTAAGCGATGAAGCGTCCGTGATTACCGGCAGTCTCGGCATGCTTCCATCCGCAAGCCTCCGTTCCGACCGGTTCGGCATGTATGAACCGGTCCACGGCTCAGCGCCGGATATCGCCGGGCAGGGAAAAGCCAATCCGCTCGGGACAGTGCTGTCGGCGGCTTTGATGCTCCGTTATTCGTTCGGACTTGAGAAAGAAGCGGCGGCGATTGAAAAAGCGGTGGATGATGTGCTGCAAGACGGTTATTGTACAGGTGATTTGCAGGTGAAAAACGGAAAAGTGGTCAGCACCCATGAGCTCACAGACAAACTGATTGAAAAATTAAATAACAGTGAAGCCCGTCCACGCATTTTGCAATGAGCGTATTTTTCAACAGAAAATAAGTGGCTGTTTACGGCGGTCCACGCGTTTTCCGGGATGGAAAAACAGTGCAGTTTTTAATCACAGGAAGAGGCGAAACGGAGATTGATCTAAAAAAACGAAAAGCGGCAGATGGGAGTGATACGATGGCACCAAAAACGATTATCGATAAAATATGGGAAAACCATTTGGTCCACCGCGAAGAAGGGAAACCGGACCTGCTCTATATTGACCTGCACCTTGTCCATGAGGTTACGTCCCCGCAGGCGTTTGAGGGGTTACGGATGAATGGCCGCAAAGTGCGGAGGCCGGATTTAACATTCGCCACCGTTGACCATAATGTTGCGACAACAAAGGGCAGGGTTTCAAAAGACCCGGTCTCGAAAAAACAAATGTCCACTTTGGAGAAAAATTGCCAGGAATTCGGCATCCCGCTTGCCGGCATCAACCATCCAGACCAGGGGATTGTTCATGTGATCGGGCCGGAACTGGGACTCACCCAGCCCGGGAAAACGATCGTATGCGGCGACAGCCACACGTCCACGCACGGTGCATTCGGCGCCATTGCTTTCGGAATCGGCACGAGTGAAGTGGAACACGTGCTGGCAACCCAAACATTATGGCAAAAGCGCCCGAAAACGATGCAAATCAAAATCAACGGCAAACTGGGGCCAGGCGTGACGGCTAAAGATTTAATCCTTGCCATCATTGCAAAATTCGGGATTGGTGTCGGCACCGGCCATATTGTCGAATACACCGGTGAAGCGATCCGCAATTTATCCATGGAAGAGCGGATGACCGTCTGCAATATGTCGATTGAAGCAGGGGCCAGGGCGGGGTTGATCAGCCCGGATGAAACGACCATTTCCTTTTTGCGCGGAAGGAAATATGCGCCGAAGGAAGATTTTGAAGAAAAAGCGGCATACTGGCTCTCGCTTGCATCAGACGAGGGCGCCGTCTATGACAAAACGCTTGAAATGGACGCAGCAGAAATTGAGCCGCAGGTCACATGGGGCACGAACCCTTCCATGTGCCTCCCGGTCAGTGAAAAACTGCCTGATCCGGCTGAAATCAACGATCCCGGCGAACGGCAGGCGGTTGAAAAAGCGTTGCAATACATGGGCCTTGAGCCGGGGATGAAGATTACAGACATCCCTGTCCAGCATGTATTTATCGGTTCATGCACGAACTCGCGGCTTGCCGATTTGCGGGCTGCAGCGGAAATTGTAAAGGGACGGCATGTAAGAGAAGGAGTCCGGGCCCTCATTGTTCCGGGGTCGCAAAGCGTGAAAGCACAGGCGGAAGAAGAAGGACTTGACAAAATATTTACGGAAGCCGGGTTTGAATGGCGCGAGTCGGGCTGCAGCATGTGCCTTGCGATGAATGATGATATTGTCCCGGCCGGAGAACGATGCGCTTCAACATCGAACCGCAATTTCGAAGGCCGGCAGGGGTCCGGCGCCAGAACGCATCTTGTCAGCCCGGAGATGGCCGCAGCCGCCGCCATTTACGGCAAATTTGTCGATGTCCGGAAGCTCGGCCAGACTGTGCCGGCCCGCTAAATGGCGGCATGGCGCGCTGCTTCTTTTGCAGCAGGCAGCAGAAGAAAATTCATTCATTTATACGAAGAGAGGGGGCAAAAGCAAATGGAGCCATTTCAAACTTTTTCAGGGCTCGTATTCCCATTGGACAGGAAAAATGTCGATACCGACCAGATCATTCCAAAACAGTTTTTGAAAAGGATTGAGCGCCAGGGATTCGGGGAATGCCTGTTTTACAACTGGCGCTTCGATGAAAACGGAAATAAAAGGGAAGATTTTCCTTTAAATGACCCGAAATACGATGGTGCGCAGATTTTAGTGGCAGGCGACAACTTCGGATGCGGCTCTTCACGGGAGCACGCGCCTTGGGCATTACAGGATTACGGCTTTAAAGTGGTCATCGCACCAAGTTTTGCCGATATTTTCCATAATAACTGTCAGAAAAACGGAATTTTAACCGTAGAGCTGCCGGAAGAAGAAGTGCACGATTTGATTGACAAGGCACAGAGAGAACGGCTCTTTTTAACGGTTGATCTTGAAAAACAAGTGGTATTAACGGGAGAAAAGGCCATCCACTTTGACATTGATCCGTATCCGAAGAATATGCTGTTAAAGGGACTGGATGAAATCGGGCTGACATTATTGCTTGAAGATGAAATTTCAAAATTTGAAGCGTCTGAAAACGCAGGAGTGTGACGAGAACAATGGGGATTTCTTACAAACGAAAGACATTGTAGCAGCATTTGAAAATTTATTGCCGGTCGTGCACCGGACACCGTTGAACGAATCGGCGACATTCAATGAAATGGCAGGGACAAGGCTTTACTTTAAAATGGAAAACCTGCAGCGCACAGGGTCTTTTAAAATCAGGGGCGCGCTGAATAAGATTACGAACTTAACAGGGGATGCGAGAAAAAACGGCGTGATTGCGGCATCTGCGGGCAATCATGCGCAAGGTGTTGCGTTTTCAGCAACGAAACAGGGGTTGAAGGCAAAAATATATATGCCGGAAAAAACGCCGCTTGCCAAAGTATTGGCAACAAAGGCGTATGGTGCGGAAGTCGTGCTGACCGGCGAATCTTTTCAGGAAGCGTATGAAGCAGCTGTATTGGACCAGCAAATCACAGGGGCAACGTTTATTCACCCGTTTGACGATTATGAAGTGATGGCCGGCCAGGGAACGATCGCTCTCGAAATGATCCAGCAATGCGCGGATCTTGATACGGTTGTGATTCCGGTCGGGGGCGGCGGCTTAATTGCCGGCATGGCCTGTCTCCTGAAAAATTATGATCCGAAAATCCGCGTCATCGGCGTGCAGTCCGAGGGGGCGCCTGCCGCCTATAATCGCTTTAAAGGGATGGGCAACAGCCGGCTCGAACATGTTTCGGGCATTGCGGACGGTATTCTTGTAAAAGAGACCGGCCAGCTGACATTTCCATTAATCAGCAAGTATGTGGATGATGTCGTGACAGTAAGCGATGAAGACATTGCCACTGCCATCATTTATATGCTTGAACGCGAAAAAATGTTTGTCGAAGGGGCAGGAGCGGCGGCATTCGCGGCTGTATTAAGCGGCAAAGCTGGCGTTTCAGGAAAGCACGTCGGCATTGTTGTAAGCGGCGGAAATGCGGATCTGGATAAAATTTCTCACTTCAAACGGCTGGCTACGGCTGGCAAAAAAAAACATAGGGTTGTTTCGCTTTAGAACCGGGCACCAGACCGGGGCATGCCGGGCGTTGTCACTAGGCTGTGCCCCGGGGCGCCTTTTCTTTGTGCAGGCCGAAAAGGGAGAAAACGATACAAAAAAACAGCATCCTTTGTTACACTGATGTAGGAAAGAGGTGAAGAGATGATTCAAACGGTATTATTTGATGTGGACGGCGTATTGCTGAGCGAGGAACGTTATTTTGACGCATCCGGCTTAACCGTCTGGGAATTGATACATAGCGGCCATTATTTAGGGCTCGCACCGGAACAATTTAAAACAGCCTTAACAGATGAGGAAATCAGGCGCATTCGGGCTGATGTTTTTCAACATGATGAAGTGCTGCGGTTTTTAAAATCGCGCGGGATGAACGCGAACTGGGATATGATTTATTTAACGTTCACCTGCCAGCTTTTACACTTGCTTTCACAAATAAAGGAAAAGGAAGCGGGCCGGATCCGCGGCTGGTTGTCACGTGAAATCGATGATGAAACGCTTCATGAAATCCGCGAGGTGCTTGCACATTATCCGGTTGAAACCGACTATAGCATCTTTTTAAACTGGTTTGCAAAGAGGCCTGAAACGAAACAGGATTTATTGAAAGTGCTGGATCAGCTTGCTTATGAAATCTTCGGGCTTACAGATACGCAGCTTGGCAAAAAAGGCGCGCTCTGGTCGGTGTGCGAGCATGCTTCCCAGGAATGGTATGTCGGCGACCAAAATATTGTGGCATCTACCGGGAAGCCGAGCGTGCAAACGGGAAAAAAAGGGTTTCTCGATGAGGAGATTCCGCTTGCCGAACCGGAAAAAATCGGTGCCTTGTTTTCCTTTTTGGCAGAGAAAGGGCTGAAACTTGGTGTCGGCACGGGAAGGCCGCAGCTTGAAACGTACGGGCCGTTCCGGGCGCTTGGCTGGCTGCCGCTGTTTCATGAGGAGCATATCGTAACGGCGGACGACGTTTTAAAGGCGGAAGAGGAGCTTGGCGGCCATACGCCGCTTGCAAAGCCGAACCCTTTTACCTATCTGCTTGCTTTAAAAGGGAAAAACACGCCCGCCCGCGGCTGTACGGAATGCAGCCTCCCGCTTGAAAACGGGCAGGAAATCCTGATTGTCGGGGACTCGCTTGCAGACCTGCTTGCTGCGCAAAAAATAGGCGCCCAATTTGCCGGCATTTTAACCGGCTTGTCCGGAAAAGAAGCAAAAGCCGAATTTGAAGAACACGGGGCAGATTATATTTTTGAAAATGTGGCAGACCTCAAAAACATATTTTTGTAGAGCTGGGGCATGCGAAGGCATGCCTCTTTTTCGCAGGACATTCCGCTACGTGAAAAATGGCATTTTTTGAAAAGAAAATTTTTGTAGGGAAATCTAACATGATCATTTTATTAATATAGTGTAATTTTGCCAGTTCCTCCATAAAAATGAAGATAAAAGTTTGAAAAAAATATTTTTAAATAAAATTAAAACTAACGTAATATTTTAACATCATAAAAAAAGGAGCGGAAATCTAGATGGATAAGCCGGCATTTGACGGAAATCATTGAAGACGGAAACTAAAACAGAAACGGCGATTGTAACAGCTTTTAATTCGGAATATTTCAAGGAGTGGAAAAGATGAAGCAAGCAACTAAAGATTATGTCATTGATAGGGCGTATAAAGCATCTGCCGGGGTAGCAAACGCTGTGCTCGTGACTTTGGGTCTGGGCCTTTTGTTTGAAACGTTCGGGAAATTCCTCGGCTGGGACGGCTTTTTGACGATCGGGGCAGCGACAAAATCGCTGTTGGCACCGGCCATCGGCGCAGGCGTTGCATACCAGCTTGGCGGCAATACATTGGTCATTTTCAGTTCGATGGCTTGTGCGGCAGTCGGCGGAAACGCGATCGGCACAACCCAGGACGGCTTGATTACGATTGTTACCGGACAACCTGTAAGTGCTGTGCTGGCTGCAGTTGTTGCGACGTGGGTCGGGAAACGCGTGACTGGCAAAACAAAGCTCGATATGATGGCAATTCCGTTTGCCGCGATTCTTGTTGGCGGTGTTGCCGGCGTTGGCCTTGCTGCTGTCACCACGCCGTTTTTGCAATGGCTGAGCGGTGAAATTACGGCGTCTGTACAAGGTTCGCCGCTTTTCGGTTCAATGGTTGTATCGCTCGTCTGGAGCATCCTCCTCATGTCACCTGCTTCTTCGGCCGCGCTTGCCATTGCGCTGCAGCTTGATCCGGTATCCAGCGCAGCTGCACTGATCGGCTGTACGGTCCAGTTTGTCGGTTTTACGGCAATGTCGCTGAAACAAAATGACTGGGGCGGCAATATTGCACAGTCATTGATTACACCAAAAGTCCAGTTCCCGAATTTGGTGAAAAATCCGCGCCTTGTCATTCCACCGTTTGTTTCGTCGCTCATTTGTGCGCCAGTTGCAACGATGATGTTCCATTTGAAGGTGCCGTATGAACTCGGCGGGCTTGGCCTGAATTCTTTAATTGCACCGCTTAATATTCTCGCAAATCAGGGAATGCGCGTGCTGCTTGCTTATGTTGCGGCAGGTGTGATTTTACCCATTTTTACGACGCTCGGCATCTATCATTTCCTCAAATTGTTCGGCTGGGCAAAAACCGGAGACCTCAGGATGGAAGTCCAATAAAAACCGGGTTGTACAAGCCTCATTTTGACTTGTATTCGAAAAAAGCATTCACAGCGTTTTGCCGTGAATGCTTTTTATTTATACTTCTACAAAAGGTTCTTCCTGAAAGGTATAGCCGGTTGCGAGTTCCAAAGTCTGAACGGCTTTAATGCCGATTACCTCTTTTAATTGGTCCAGCACTTGCCGGCTTGCGGTTTTATCGAGCGTGAGCACCATGATCGCTTCCCCGCCGATTTCTTTTCGGCCCACCTGCATCGTGCCGATATTGGTATCGTTGCTGCCGAGAATCGATCCGACCTGACCGATCATGCCCGGGATGTCCAGATGCCGGATATAAAGAAGGTGCTGTTCCGGGCGGAGATCGACACGGTAATCGTTCAGCTTCACGATGCGGCCACCGAACCCGTTAATGATCGAAGCGCCGATATTCACTTGTTTGCCTTTTTTATACAGTGCCAATTCCAAATAATTGGAAAAGCCCTTAAACGACGCATTGCGCTGCAGATTGTATGTCAACCCCTGTTCCTTTAAGAGATGGAGGGCATTGACAAGATTAACGGTGCTGCCGAGATGACGCGCCAGAATCCCTTTGATAATCGTTCTCGTCAGCAGTTTTGTATCTTCATCCAAAAGCTCGCCGGCGTACGTAATTTCAATTTTTTCCGGCGCTTCATCCAAAAGCTGGATGCCGAGCTGTGCCACCTGTTCGCCAAGAAGGAGGAACGGTTCCATCCGTTCGCGGTTTTCCCCGGAAGTTTGCGGCATATTGATGGCATTGCGGATCTCCTCAGATTCAAAAATATGGATGATTTCGTCGCTGACATCCGCCGCCACCCGGACCTGTGCTTCGCGGGTCGAAGCGCCGAGATGCGGTGTTACAATAACATTCGGCAGTTCCAAAAGCCCCGGCGTGATTTCCGGCTCGTTTTCAAAAACGTCCAGGGCAGCCCCTGCAACGCGGCCTTCCTGAAGCGCCTGAAGCAGCGCCTGTTCGTCAACGAGCCCGCCGCGTGCGCAATTGATGATGCGGACACCTTTTTTCGTTTTTGCCAAAAATGCTTCATTGATCAAATGCCTCGTTTCTTTCATCAGCGGCGTATGGAGCGTAATGAAATCGGCTTGGGCGGCAATTTCGTCAAGCGTTGCTTTTTTGATGCCGAGCTTTGCCGCGCGTTCTTCGGTTAAATACGGGTCATACCCGAGCACGGCCATTCCGAATGCTTTTGCCCGTTTCGCCACTTCTGTCCCGATTTTGCCCGTCCCGATGACGCCGAGCGTTTTCTTGAAAAGCTCGACGCCTTTGAACTTTTCGCGCTCCCATTTTCCCGCGGCTGCGGACTTGTGTGCCTGCGGGATATTGCGGGAAAGGGAAAGCATCATGGCGAGTGTATGCTCCGTTGCGGAAATCGTGTTTCCTCCCGGTGAATTGACGACAATAATCCCTTTTCTCGTCGCAGCATCGACATCAATATTGTCAACGCCGACCCCGGCCCTTGCTATGACACGCAAATTGCCGGATGCCTCAATGATGTCTTTTGTCACTTTTGTTTGGTTCCGCACAATCAGCCCGTCATATTGGCCGATTGTGGCTTTTAAATCTTCCGGCGCAATGCCCGGTTGGTGCTCAACGATAAAATCTTTGTGCGCATACAGTTTTTTTAAGCCTTCTTCGCTTACTTTATCCGTTACTAAAATGTTAAACATGTGCTTTCCATGCCTCCTCCGCTTTTTTCACCGCAATGCCGAAAGTGTCCCTTCCGTTCAGTTCGTGTACCGCCATTTCCAGCGCGGTTAAAACGTTGATCACGTCAAAAGGCGTGCTGTAACCCATATGACCAATTCGGAAAATTTTTCCTTTCAGCTGCTTTTGCCCGCTTGCGACGACCATTGAAAAATGATCCTGCAAATATTTTTTGATTGCCCCGGCTTGATCACCATCCGGTTTCACCGCTGTGACGGTCGGCGAAGCATCCGCGTCGTTTTCGACAAGGAGCGGAAGGCCCAAAGCTTTCACGCCGGCACGGGTCATATCGCGCAAAATTTCATGGCGCTTGATGACATTGTCCCAGCCTTCTTCCTCAATCATCCGGCACACTTCTTCCGCGCCAAACACAAGGGAAACCGGCGGAGTGAATGGAGTGGTCACAGCTTCATCATACGAATCGATATAACGGTTCAGGTCGAGATAAAACCGTTTCTCAGGGCCGTTTTTGATTGCCTCTTTGGCCCGTTTATTGACGGCGACAAAGGCAAGCCCTGGCGGCAGCATGAGCGCTTTTTGCGAACCGGAAACAAGGATATCAATCTGGTAATCTTCCATATTTGCAGGCACACCGCCAATGCAGCTGACGCCGTCAACGATATATAAAGCATCGGTCACTCGTTTTACAACGGCCCCAAGGTCTTTCACCGGGTTCAACACCGATGTGGATGTTTCGCAATAGGTGGCAAAAACCGCTTTGACCGGATCTTTTAGCCCCTTAAGGAACGTTTCCAGCTGTTCCGGGCGGCAGGCGGTTCCCCATTCTATATTGAGGCGGTGGACATGGGCGCCGTATGATTCGCAAATGGAAGCAAAACGCTCCCCGAACACGCCGGTGACAACGACAACGACATGGTCGCCTTCATGGACAACGTTGCAGACGGCGCTTTCCAGTGCGGATGTTCCGCTGCCGGCAATGACGACCACCGGTTCTTTTGTGCCAAAGACCGGCATCAGTTTTGTCGCCACTTGCTTCAGGCTATTTGAAAAGACTTCACTGCGGTGGGCGACCATAGGCTGGTTCATGGCCTGTTTTACGCGGTCCGGTACGGGTGTCGGGCCTGGTGTGAATAGCGATTCCTTACAAAAAAGCATGAGTACGTCAATCCTCCAATATAAAATTAAAATAAAACGTCCCTCCGCCACAAAGAAATCCTTGTGGAGGAGGGACGTCATGTACCGTGGTGCCACCCTCATTTGCTGCGTACGGCAGCCTCTGGGAAAATAACGGCATATGCCGGGTGCGGCCTACATCATTTTCAGCCGGCCAGTTCAGAAGCGCTGGGCATTGTATCAGCAAAAGCATCGGTTCGCAGCAACCACCGACTCTCTGCGGCTTTTTGCAAATACGCCTTCTTCATCATTACTTTTCGAATATCATTTTGCTCTGTGCTAAATATTCTAACAGCAGATTTTAGTTCTGTAAAGGGAAAAATGAAATAATTTAAAAATCACCGTATTTTTTGATTCGCGCAGCAAAAAGGTTAATAACCTTTTTTATAGTCGACCAGATGAATGTCCGGCTTGCTGCCAGCGAGGTACCGTTTTAAATTTGGAATGAAGATATCCCGGACAACCCGCTCGTCATAATGTTCGGTTGAGCCGGCCGTGTGCGGGGTAATGATCACATTTTCCAGCTCCCAAAGCGGGCTGTCTTCAGGGAGCGGTTCCTTTTCAAATACATCCAGCCCGGCACCGGCAATTTCGCCGGAGGAAAGCGCATCCGCCAGTTCTTTTTCATTTGCGATTTCCCCTCTGCCGATATTGATAAAAAATGCAGACGGCTTCATCCGGGCAAATGCTTCTTTCCCGAATAAATGATACGTTTCTTTCGTAAGCGGCAGGCAGACGGCAACATAATCACAAAGCGGCAGCATATCATGAAGCTGACCGTTCGTATACATTTCATCTACAAACTCGGCAGGCGCACCGGAACGCCGCACGCCCAGCACTTTCATCCCGAAGGCTTTGGCAATTTTTGCCGTTTCAAGCCCGATTTCCCCGACACCGATAATGCCAATCGTCTTTCCATGCATTTCCAGCTTTAACCCGGCATGGTCCCATTTCTTTTTCGTTTGATTTCTGACATATGTATGGATTTTCCTTGTCAATGCCAGCATCATTGCAAAAATGGTTTCCGAAATCGGATAGGCGTGCACGCCGCTTGCAGAAGTGAGAAAGAGCCCTTTTTTCTCAAATTGTTCGAGTGGGAAACTGTTCACCCCCGCACTCCAGCTTTGAACCCAGCGGAGAGCGGAATCTTCCGATAATGCATCTTTTTCCATTTTTTTCCGAAAGCTCGCAATCACTTCCGCTTTCTTCACTTCATTCTGCCAATGCGCCGGATCCTTTCCGGCCAGTATGCGCCACTCCGGGACCAGTTTCCTGATTTCATCAAGCAGGCCGGGGGCAAGATTTTCCGCAATAATCATAGTTCTTTCCGCCATCAAACTCCCTCCTTTATTTCATTAAATCATATATTCGATATACCGCAAAAATTTCCTGCTTATTCTGGTAATTTCTGTCATATTCTTTTCACATTTGCAAAAACCGCTATCCCTTCAGCCTGTAAGCCTTATCAATCATTTGCATATATTTTTCCGGGTATAAAGCCCTATGAAAAAGAGACTAAAAGGTACGATAAAAGAAATAGTGATAACCGCTATGAAAATGAACAAAAGGAGTTGCCCTGTCATGCGAAAGATGGTAGAGAAACATGTACGGTGGAACATGAAAGCGAAATTGATGGTTTCGATCCTCGCAATCCTGCTCGTTCCATCTGTACTGATCGGATATTTTTCAATCAAATCAGCAGGAAGTGAAGTCCAATCGCAAATGCTGAATGCCGCCACGGAAAATGTCAATCTGTTGCAGAATATCATCCATGATGCGATCCAGCCGCGCATGGACGATGTGGATTATTTTTCTAAAAAAATTTCGGCCGAAACGGAAAAAAAGCCGTCCGAAATCAAGACGATGTTCAGCCAATATGCAAATCTGCATAACAATGTCTTGAATGTTTACGTTGGGACAGCTTCCGGGAAAATGATGATCGAACCGAATGGCAACTTGCCTGCAGGTTATGATCCAAGGCAAAGGCCGTGGTATAAGGAAGCGATGGAACAGCCCGGAAAAGCGGTTGTGACGGCCCCGTACCAGGACGCGACCACGGGGGAAACGATTGTCACCATTGCCAAAACGACGCAAGACAGCTCCGGGGTGGTCGCAGTTGACCTGAAAATAAGTACGATTCAAAAAATGGCAAAAGAAATCAAAATCGGGAAAAGCGGGTATGCCGTGCTTATAGACCCGGCCCGCCATTATATCGTTATGCCGGGAAAAAAACCGGGCGCGTATGCAAAAGAAAAAGTGTATGATACCGTATTTAACCATGTTTCCGGACACACTTCCTATACGTATCAGGGGAAGGAAAAAGTGATGATTTATACAACTGATAGCCTAACGGGTTGGAAAATCGCAGGCACCGTGTACGCTGATGAGGTCGGTAAAGCTGTACAGCCGATCATCGACCGGATGATCCTTGTCATCGTCATTTTTCTCGTTCTCGGTACGGTATTAGCCTATTTTGTCATCCGTTCTGTGACACGGCCGATTAACCGCCTGAAAGAAGCAGCGTTAAAAATTTCCTCCGGGGACTTAACAGAGGAAATAGATATCCGGAAAAAAGATGAAGTCGGTGAACTGGCTGTAAGTTTTAAAAAAATGCAGGACAGCCTGCGCGATCTTCTCGACCAGGTTGATAAAAGCGCGGAGATGGTCGTTTCCTCTTCAGAAGAGCTGAAGGCAAACGCGGAAAATACAACACAAGCAAGCCATGAAATCAACTCCGCTGCTGCCCAGATTGCAAGCGGTGCAGAAACACAGACGAACGGCACGGAAAACAGCGCCCAGGCGATGAGTGAAATTGCAAAAGCAATGGAAAAAGTAACCGACAGCACGATGGCGATTTCCAGCTTGTCCAATGCCACGCTCGAACATGCGAAACAAGGCGGCGAGGCTGTCCGTGAGACGGTCGCGCAAATGAAGTCCATTGCCGGTTCTGTCGCGCAATCCAACGCAAAAATCCAGGCACTCTTTGAAAATTCGAAGCAAATCAGCCAGATTACAGAAGTGATAAAAGGCATTGCGGCTCAGACGAATTTGCTTGCTTTAAATGCAGCGATTGAAGCGGCAAGAGCGGGCGAGCACGGAAAAGGGTTTGCGGTCGTGGCAGACGAAATCCGGAAACTGGCCGACCAGTCGCAAAACTCAACAAAAGAAATTGAAAAGCTGATTACGCAAATCCAGCATGATACGGAAGATTCCGTCCGCGAGATGGAACAAGTGTCCAAAGATGTGGAAACCGGCGTGTCACGTTCCAAAGATTCGATCGGAAAATTTGACACGATCATGAACGGGATGAAAGAGATCACACCGCAAGTGGAAGAAATGGCGGCGATCTCGGAAGAAATTTCCGCCTCCGTCCAGGAAGTGACCTCGACTGCGAACGAACTTGCCCAAATTGCTGAAGAAAATGCGGCGGCAACCGAAGAAATGGCCGCTTCCATTGAAAGCCACCTTAAGTCGATGGATGACATCAGCGATTCGGCAAGAGCATTGTCCTATCTGTCGGAATACTTACAGGAGATTGTGAAGAAATATAAGTTTTAAAGAAGAAGCGCCCAAAGCAGAAATCTAGGCTTTGGGCGCTTTTTTTGGCGCATGGATTCAACTGAAAACGGGTTCCGCCCGGGCAAAGCAAAAGGCAATGCAAGTGCGGGAATTTTGGGGGATGAATTTTGCCCGCCGCACAACGGCCGTGGCAGTTGCCACGCGAGAAAACGATGGAGCAGCGGTCACTTTGCAAAAGGGCTTTAGGACGCCGGCAAAAAGTTTTCGGTGACAATGGCTCCGGCGTCCATTAAAATAAAACTAGGAAGATGATGAACAAATTTTTTGAAAAAGGAAATTCCCTTATGGAGGAGAGAAAAGCATGCATACATATGTCAATTGGCCTGATGTGGTATTTCAGTTGAGCTGGCTCATTTTTCTCTGTGCCGCCGGATTTGCGATTTATAAAATCTTGAAAATCAGGAAAATGAAGAATCAGCATTTGAAAAAATAGTGCAGGAACGGCTCTGGGCCTCTCCGGAGAAAGGGCTGCAGGACGGGCAAAAACGGGAGGAAATGGGATGGAACTCACAAAGGAACAATTTAAGGCCGATTTCGAAAGGATGCTGTCGGACTGCTTCACAATGGATGTGGAAAAATCTGATTTGACAGAACAGTATGTTACACTCGGAAAATTGATCGGTTCATATGCAGCGAAAGAATGGCGGAACACGAATCAGCGTTACTTGGAAAAAGGGGAGAAACAAGTTTACTATTTTTCAATGGAATTTTTGCTTGGCAGGATGTTGAAAAGCAATTTGTTCAACCTTGGCATTCTCGATACAGTCCGGGCGGGGCTTCAAGAAATGGGGATGGAACTCGAGGCATTGGAACAGGTGGAACTGGATGCCGGGCTGGGAAACGGCGGCCTTGGCCGGCTGGCAGCTTGTTTCATCGACTCAATGGCGACACATGCGATCCCCGGGCACGGAAACGGTATCCGTTTTAAGTACGGGCTTTTCAGGCAGAAGTTTGTCAACGGCTACCAGGTCGAACTGCCTGAAAATTGGCTGCGGAATGGCAATGTGTGGGAGACCCGCCGGCTGAACAAGGCGGTAAATGTGCGGTTTTACGGCAACGTCCGGCTTGAGAAAGACGCATCGGGGCATTTTGTCCCCCATTATGAAAATGAAGAAACGGTGCTTGCCGTGCCGTATGATACCCCGGTAATCGGTTACGGGGACAACACGGTCAACACTTTAAGATTGTGGTCGGCAGAAATGCCGCTGCAGGATGCGAACACGGAGTACCATGCTTTTATTCAGCAGCAGAGCCGGATCGAAAGCATTTCCGAAGTGCTGTATCCGGACGATTCCAATTATGAAGGGCGCCTGTTGCGTTTGAAGCAAGAATATTTTTTCGTCTCGGCCGGCATTCAAAGCATTATTCGCACCTATAAAAAACTCGGCCTGCCGATTGCGCATCTGGCCGAAAAAGTCGCCATCCACATCAATGATACACACCCGGCATTGTGTGTCCCCGAACTGATGCGCATTTTACTGGATGAGGAAGGGATGGGCTGGGAACCGGCATGGGATGTGACGGTAAAAGTGCTCAGCTATACCAACCATACCATTATGTCCGAAGCGCTGGAAAGCTGGCCGACAGATATGATGGCACAGCTTTTGCCGCGCATTTATCAAATCATTTGCGAAATTGACCGCCGCTATACAGAGGATATGGCCCGTTTGTATGACCGGGATAAGATTGAGCGGACAAGGGTGATTTCGGACGGAAGCGTGAAGATGGCACACCTTGCGATCATCGGGAGCCACAGCATCAACGGGGTGGCAAAGCTCCATACGAATATTTTGAAAGAAAAAGTGCTTCGTGACTTCTACCGCATTTTCCCGTCCAGATTTAACAATAAAACAAACGGCATTACCCACCGGCGCTGGCTGCTGCTTTCCAATGAACCGCTGCGTAGTTTTATTGACAGCAAAATCGGCAGGGAGTGGGCGACGAAACCGACTGACCTGAAAATGCTCGAACCTTTCCGCCGCGACGAAAGCGCACTCAGGCAACTTGCCGAAATCAAACAAACCAATAAGCAGCGGCTCGCGGACTATATCGGGAAAACGACAGGGCTTGCCATCCGGACAGATGCCATTTTTGATGTGCAGGTCAAACGTTTCCATGCTTATAAAAGGCAGCTGCTGAATCTTTTGCATATTTTAAGCTTGTATTTTAAATTGAAGGATGATCCGGAAGCAGATATTTACCCGCGCGTCTTCATTTTTGGCGGCAAAGCGGCACCGAGTTACACCTATGCCAAGGAAATCATTAAGCTGATAAACGCAGCGGCGGATCTGATTAACCATGACCCGGCAGTGAGGGACAGGCTGAAGATCGTTTTTATTGAAAATTACGGTGTGTCGCTGGCCGAGCGGATCATCCCGGCGGCTGACGTGAGCGAACAGATTTCACTCGCATCCAAGGAAGCGTCCGGGACGAGCAATATGAAGTTTATGCTCAATGGCGCGGTCACATTGGCCACGCTGGACGGTGCCAATGTCGAAATCCGCGATCTCGTCGGGGAGGACAATATTATCCTCTTCGGGCTGACCGATCAGGAAGTTTTCCAATATTACCATGACCGGTCTTATCATTCCTATGATTATTATAAGAACAATCCGGTGCTGCACCGTGTGCTCGATGCGCTGATTGACGGCTCGATTCCCGGGGTGCAGGCGGAAGGGCGGGATATCTTTGATTCCCTGATTAAATACGGGGATGAGTTTTTTGTATTAAGAGATTTCGAGGATTACGCGCTGGCGCAGAAAAAAGTGGACAAGCTTTACCGCGAGCCGCTCAAATGGCAGGAGATGGCACTCGTCAATATTGCCAATGCCGGCGTATTTTCCTCTGATTATACCGTGCTCAAGTATGCCGGCGAGATTTGGAACGTAAACAGCAAAACAAGGATTTTTTAACCGATTTCTGAAAGGCTTCCTGCAGGGGGAAACTCGAAAAGGACTGTTTGCTTTTAGCTGCTGCATACTGCCCGGAATTCTTCCGCTAAAAAGCAGCCGGCAAGGGCCGGGCTTTTCATGGGGGGACCGGGCATCCAGCAGCATAAGCCGTTTTCCGAAATTAAATTTTGTCCGAATTTTTGCTTTTCTGCAGGAAAAGATGCCGGCTTGGCGAATATCATCCAATAGATTTCCGGCAGGAGGGGGAGACGCTTGAAAAACATTTATTTTTTTACCGGTTTTCCCGGGTTTATCGCTTCGTCGCTGATCAGGCGGATGGCACAATTGGATTATCCGGCCGGGCACATTTATTTGCTTGTGCTTCCGGCGATGCGCCAAAAAGCAGAGGCGGAGATCGGAGAAATTTGCAAGGGAGCGGAAAACATTGCAAAGGAACAGTTCACCGTCATTGAAGGGGATATTACAAAAGAAGGGCTTTCGATTGAGGGAGGGATGCGCTTCAAGCTGGCAGAAGAAGTGACCCATGTGTTCCACCTTGCCGCCATTTACGATCTTGCGGTGAAACGGGACATCGCCTGGCGGGTGAATGTAACGGGAACAGAGAATGTAAACCAGTGGGTAAAAACGCTTAAAGCCTTAAAACGGTATGTGTATTTCAGTACCGCTTACGTATCGGGCAAAAGGGAAGGGCGCATTTACGAACATGAACTCGACATGGGGCAAACGTTTAAAAACCATTACGAGGAGACGAAATTTGAAGCGGAAAAGCGCGTCCGCGGCATCATGGGCGATGTGCCGGTTACGGTGATTCGCCCGGGGATTGTAAAAGGGCATTCAAAGACCGGCGAAACCATCAAATTTGACGGCATTTATTTCCTTTTGAATACGCTTACGAAATTTAAAATTTTTCCCGTGATTCCGTATTTCGGCGTGGGCACGGCGGAAGGGAACTTTGTCCCGGTCGATTACATTTTTGACGCCACCCTTTATCTTGCCCATGCGCATGCCGGGGCGGGAAAAACGTATCACCTTACCGATCCGCATCCGTACCGCATGCGCGAATTGTACAAAATGGTCATGGAGGTGTATCTCGGAAGAAAACCGCACGGGACCATCCCGCTGTCGGTAATGGAATGGCTGTTTTCTATTAAGACTTTCCGGAAATGGCTGAATGCGGAGCGGGAAGCCCTTGAATATTTTACATGCAGGGCAGAATATGACTGCAGCACGGCCCAAAAAGATTTAGAGGGGTCCGGGATTTCCTGCCCGGATTTCAAAGAGACATTGCCGGCAATGGTCCGTTTTTATCAGGCGCACAAAGATGACCGCGATAAGCAGCTGAAGATTGTTTAAAGGGAGCATTCCGTATGAACGAAGAGTCGATTCTTGCAAAACAGCAAGCCTTCTTTTATTCAGGGAAAACAAAGCCGTATGCATTCCGCGCCGGGGCGCTTGAGGCGCTGAAAAAAGCTGTCATCCGGCATGAAAAGGCGCTGTCGGATGCGCTCCGGAAAGACTTGAACAAGTCGGCGTTTGATGCGTATGCAACAGAAATCGGCATTCTTCTGAGCGAGCTTTCATTTACATTGAAACATTTGAAAAGATGGATGAAACCGGAGCGGGCAAAAACGCCGCTCACCCATGCCGGTTCAAAAAGCATGATTGTACCGGAACCGTACGGCACGGCGCTGATTATTTCGCCATGGAACTTTCCGCTGCAGCTTTCGCTTGTACCGCTTGTTGGCGCAGTGGCCGCCGGAAACTGTGCGGTGATCAAGCCGTCGGAATACACGCCGCATACTTCAAAAGCTTTGAAAAAACTGGTGGAAGAAATATTCCCGGAAGATTTTATCGCCGTGATCGAAGGCGGGGTAGAAACGAGCCAGGCGCTTCTTGAACTGCCATTTGAGCCGTTCGGCGGCGTCGGGGCAAGCGGGATGGGCGCTTACCACGGAAAGGAAAGCTTTAATGCCTTCTCCCACCGGAAAAGTGTGTTACGACAAACAACCGTCTTCGACATCCCGTTCCGTTATCCAAATATGAAAAATGGGTTGACAAAAATAAAAAGATTTTTAAAATGAAGATTGACATTTTTTATTTTCAGCATTAAGATAATAATCAATCAATGGCAATGAAGAAGCGTAACCTTTGTGGATTCCGAAGAGAGCCGGTGGGTGGTGCGAACCGGTGATGACATGCAGGCGAATGGGCTTCCGAGCTTCCAAACCGAAACGTCCGGAGTAGGCTTTGGCGAATGCCTTATCGTTACAAAAGGCAGGTATACGGTTTTTCCCTGATACCGTCAAAGCCGGGCTGATCAAGCCAATAAAGGTGGCACCGCGGGTTTCCCGTCCTTTACGTGGATTGGGGTCCTCTTTATATTTTTTTAAAAAATGGGAGAGGGATTATGATGCAACTGAATCAGAGGCACTTTAACTGATATAAAATACGCGCTTCATGAATTAATTGAAGGTTTTTTTTATGGAGAAATGAAAGATATGGCTCACAAATATGCGAGTGAGCATGAGAAAACAAATCTTCCTTTTGGAATGTTGTGTGTAAACCACCACCATTTGCTGGGCGGAAAAAGCGCTTCTGTTTTTCATGTGGCAGCATGTGTAGAACTGATTATACTTGCCTTTAATATTTTAGATGACTGGCAAGATCAGGATCATCATCGCTCGCCATGGATGCAAGATCATGCAGGCCAATCATTGACGGTGGAAACGGCCTTTTTGTTGTTGGCTATGTCAAAATTGAATGGATTTTTAGGCAGTCAAAAAAATAATTTGGCTTTTCAACTAATCGTTGACCGAATAAATCGTTCCGTTCATGGTCAATTTGCTGATATTCGAAATGCACCATTGAAAGAAGAAGAATATATTGCAGTAATTAAGCAAAAATCAGGAGCACTTTGTGCGCTCGCTTGCTTGTGCGGAGCTATGCTAGCTGGTAATACTACTGATCTTCATTTAATAGGTGAGTATGCAACTGGAATAGGTATTTGTGCCCAGCTCGAGAACGATCTTGATGATGTTCTCCATTTGGGTGAAAAAAATGATCTAATTCACAAAAAATGGACACTGGCTACCATGTATCTCGCCCATCACCCAAGCCGAATCGGAAAGGCAGTGGCATCTTATTTTGAAAATCGGCTGTCTTTAGATCGATTACTAGCCATTCAATCATTGGAGGCATGGATTCAATCATCAGGTGTTATTCTCTATACAAGAGTTTTAATAGAAGCTGAAAAAATAAAAGCAAAAAACATTATTGATAAATTGTCCGTTGACGAAACCATTAAACGACAAATCAAGAGCTTTGTTGATGGAATTCATTTCAAGGCGGATATCCCAGGAGAAACTTAAGATTGTAAATCTTAGTTTTTTCCTTAATCTTTAGTTGGAAACATCATTTTAAAATATATAAATGGTATTATATGGATGATAGATGAATAATATGGGAGATGATAAGATGGAAACGTTTATTTACCAGTTGATGAAGCAACCACATCTGATTGAAGAAATTAAAGCGGGGACTTTTGATTACCCGGAATCTTTTACTGAAGAAGATAAATGTGCCGTATTGAATGCTATCAAAGGGGAGAACAGTCAAGATTATCGTTTATGGGCCTGATATAAAATGATTAGAATGCGCTTTCTTTTGCTAACTGGTTTATTTTTGTCGTTTATACTTGCTACGTATTTTGTGTTTGTTATTTTTAAGTATCCATACATAGGCATTATTGTCAAAAAGGCGGATCATCAAATCGTGGTGGACAGTGTAGATCCGTACGGGTGGGCTTCTGAACAGTCCATTTACAGGGGGGATGTTATCCGGCTTATTGACGGACGTTCTCCAACAAAAAAGCCATCCGTCCAACATAAGGAGATTATTAGTGACGCTAAGAAAATAACGATAGAACGCGGGAACCAGGATGTACAATATAAAATAGATAATCATCAGCCTGTTACTGGAATGATTTATTATTTTCTTGTTCCATCGGTTTTCTTTTTGGTTTGTTTTTCTTTAGGATGTTTTTTATTTAAATTTCTGGATAAAAACAAGTCAATTCCAGTCCTGATCCTTTTTTTAGCAGTAATCGCCCCCGTATTACTAAATATTAGTGCCAATTCCCGAATCTACAATTGGAGCAGGTATACAGTGGGGATATTTATGTGTATCAGTCTGGTATTGCTGCTACATTTTTTGCGAAATTATTATCATTCCTCATCACGACTGGTTTCAAACCATGTGCTTTCTTTTCTATATTTAGGCGCCGGACTTGTTTTGATAAACCGGGTAATCGCCGCCGATTATCCGCTTGAACTGTTTTTTGTGCCCGTTGTCTTTATCATTCTTATGATCTCTGTTTTTCGATTATATTATCAAACGAAAAACAGTGAGGTGAAAAAATCATTACAGGTGCTTTTTACGGGTATCTTCCTTGCCCTTATGCCATTTGTCACACTTTACGCACTTCCAATCGTCATTTTCAAGGATTCAATCATGCCATGGGAGTGGACAACACCTTTTCTTGTTTTTTTACCAATTACAACGGGCTATTTGGTGCTGACTTATAAAATGATTGATTTGTCCTTTATTATCAACCGGCTGCATTATTATTGCTTGATGAGCCTAATGATAATGTCCGTTATTTTAACGGGAACGCTCGCTTTTGATCCGGGTAAACTGTCGGGCAATATATTTAGGATTACACGCCTGGCTCTGTTCGTTTTTACTGTTATACTGTTGTTTTTATATATAAAAGATTATGTCGAATACCGGTTTAGAAAAATTATGTTTCCAAAACGGCAGGATTTTCAAATGAGCTTGAATCGTTTTTTGCAATGGATGAAGTCGGAGCATAAGCTGGCTAATTTAGCCTTTATTTTGAAACGGGAAATTGAAAACTTTCTGCCAGCTAAGGAAGTTACTTTAGTAAAGGTCGATCAGAATGGGAAAGCTATTTCTTTACTCGACAATACTAAAGTGAATGTGACACATCACTCGATGACGAATGAATGTACAGAACGTCTTCAGATGGATGTGCACGGGTTTAAAATCAACTTGTATCATGACAAAAGCGGCACGATCTTTTTATATGGGCGTTGGAAAATGCGAAGAAAGCTCAATCCCGATGAAAAGATTTGGCTTGAGACGCTTTTAAACTATGCACAGGTTGTGATTGAGAATCAGGACAAGGCTGAAGACCTTATCGCTTTATTAAGCTTGGAAAAAGACCGGGATTTGTTGCCGCATACAGTAAAAAAAGCAATTTTTAACATTTCAGAGCGCGAACGCAAGCAATTGTCGAGGGATCTACACGACACGATCATACAAGAGCTGCTGGCACTGGCGAGGGATGTCGATATCAAAAGGGCCGGTTGTGCTGATCCATTTGTTATTGACATGCTGTCCGAAATTCGGGAGGGAATTTTAAATAACATTAAAACATTGCGGGAAATCATACATCATTTACATCCGGAATTTATTCACAAAATGGGCTTGCCCCTTGCTCTGAATCAATTATGCCTTCAAGTACAAAAACAATCATCATTTGCTTTACATATGCATATCGATCAGCATTTTACAATTTTTGATCGTGAACTGGAAATCAACATGTATCGTATTGTCCAAGAGCTTTTAAACAACGCGATCAAGCATTCCCAAGCAGAGCATGTAAGCTTAATTTTGGCTGAAGAAAGCACGAGGTATATTCTTCTTTACGATGATGATGGGATTGGGATAGACAAAGATGTACTCAAACGCCAGCATCATTTCAGCACGATGGGATGGCCAGGTTTAAACGGGCGCGTAGCCATTACCGGCGGTCAATTAAACATAGACTCACTTAAAACAGGAAACGGTAGGAAAGGGCTTCATATAGAAATTGTCTGGCCAATCAACCGGGGTTTATAAATAGCCAGTTTTACAAGGAGGAGTATAATGATGGCGTCCATACTTGTCATTGATGATCATCGTTTAGTGGCAAGCGGTACGAAGAGTTTGCTGCAAAACGCTGGATTTGAAGCGGAAGCCATTTTTTCTGCTGATTATTTAAAAGAAAAGATAGAGAGTGCGAATTATGATGTTTTTCTTATTGACTGGAGTTTTCCTGAAGTGAACGGTCTGGAAATATCAAAAAAAATAATCAAATTACAGCCGCAAGCTAAAATTATTATTTATACGGGTTTTGATTCAGAACTTGCTATTGTGTTGGACCAATTAATTGAAGAAGGCATTTCCGGGATTATCAGTAAAACGGCCTCAGTGAATACTTTAATTAACGCTGTTCATGCCGTTATCAGTGGATACAGCATTTTTCCAAATACCCTTGTGAAAGAGTCTGTTTACACCCTCCGGTTGAAAAAGGAAACTGAAAATCTGTTTAGTGAAAGAGAAATAGAAATTATTGAGTGTTTAATTGACGGTGATACGAACAAGGAAATTGCTGCTAAACTTTACATCACTCAACGTTCTGTAGAGTATCAGCTGCGCTCCATTTATAAAAAATTGGGCATTCATTCCAGAGAACAAGTCGCGGATAGAGTAAAAGAAATGAGGATTATTTCGCCTGATTCATATAAAATTCATGGATAGAGCGGATTTGCAAAGAATTCCGCTTTTTTGGTATTAGCCACCAATGTTTGGGCAGCAGCTGTCCACTTTTTTTCGGTGTTACCACACAAAAATTTCGGTGATACCCCGCAAAGATTTCGGTCATGCCACACAAAAATTTCGGTGACAATGGCTCTTTTGTCAATTAAAATAAACGTGTCATTTTTTAGGCACTTTTTTGACAATTAAGGATCCCCTCAGTGCAAAGTAAATTAGGTCATTTGTACTGTGTGTTGGTGATGTCTTTTTTTATATCAAATTTGATTGGAGGATGAAAAGTTGATCGAAGCCAAGGACATCTCCGTTTCAATTGGAGGAGTACCCGTGCTGCATGCTGAGTCAGTACGTTGCAATTCCGGAACCATGACAGCTCTCGTTGGTCCCAGTGGGTGTGGGAAAACCACACTTCTGCACTGCCTTGGGTTGTTGCTCCCGGTGGATCAAGGCCAGATTTTATTTAATGGAAAAGATGTTACAAAGTACAATTCATCGGCACGACGCAAATTTTGGTGTGATCACGCAGCCTTCATACTTCAAGATTACGGAATCATGGATGAGGAGTCGATTGCTTTCAATGTAACCATGCATGCAAGTATGTTTGGTCGGCGTTTCAGGGGAAATCGCGAACGCTTGGCGAAGGTACTTGAGCAAACAGGTTTACAGGGCCGGGAAAAGGAGCTGGCCGGTCACCTAAGCGGAGGAGAAAAACAGCGATTAGCTTTAGCGCGTGCTGTTTACAAGGATGCGGAGCTTCTATTTGTTGATGAGCCTACTGCTTCTCTTGACGCAGTCAATCGGAAAAAAGTCTTCCATTTGTTGGTAAAATTTGCTCTGAGTGGTCGTACAGTGATTGTGTCAACGCACGATTCCGAGATGATTAACGCATGTGGTGCCAAATATGAAGTCGGTTCTAACAGTTCATTACATAATCCGTCTTCTACTGATTTAACTGGTAATATGGGAGAAACCTTATGAAGCCGGTTCATAAGAAAATTATTGGTGTGGTTGTCGGTTTGTTGCTAATAGTGGGAGCGCTTGCGTTACTGAACGGCTGGTTCTCAGGCTCAGAGGACACGCATCCGCCGTGCAATCAGCTGCCGACTGTGTCGAAGGTAGATGAGGCGATTGCTAGCCATCAAAAACTTACTAAGGAGATAAAATCAATAGGGGATGACATTACAGTTGAAGTGGGGAGGCCTTGCTCCAAAGACCAGAACCGGGGACTGGTCATGGTGAAATATGGTACAAAAACTGAGCGTAAAGCGATTGATGATCTTCTCAGCCGTCGAAACGGGTTCGGGGTCCCGGTATATCTGGTGAAGAACTAATGCCTATTTCCACCGTAGGATGACTTTTTACATTAGGAAACAGCATGGCAATAATTCATTTGTTTTTTTAAATATGTTGGCCGAATAACAGTGTGAAGGAAGGAAAGGAATAAATGAAAAAACATGATCTGCTAATCCTCGCTATTACACAGAGGCTCAACGATAATAATAAAAAACATTGGGAAACGGTGAGTCGAGTTTCTGACGTTCATGGAGGGTTTATCTGTGTATAAGCGTATTATCGTGGTGGTTGCGAGTGCCTTGTTTGCACTACTTGCGTTGCTCGCTGCAATTATCACAGGCCTATATGATCGAGACTTTCCACAAGCCATTCATACTGGGAGTAGGATTAGCCTAGACTTTAGCGAATCAAATATTTCCATTACTAAGGCATTTGACACGTTGGAGAAATTAGATCCACGCTGGGGTCTGGGACTAGGTGAACTCGTTAAAGCAATCAGGTGTTAAGGTGAGTCGAACGGATGCGTCAATTTTTCGCAGTCTAGAATTTGTGGTGCGGGAAAGGGGATTTGCTGCTGCTGTTGTTGCAGCTTTTGCGCTAATCGCCGCACTGGCGTTGTTTTGGTTGTCGTTGAGAGCACGCGGGCGAGCGCTCCGTGTTTTAGGTGGATGTCCAACCGTACAAATCCAAATGCAGGATCTATCAGGGTTCGGTGGTGCACTACTGCTTGCGGCGTTAGTCGTGGTGGTGGTTTCAGCAGGCTATGTAGGTATATTTCATGGCTGGATGTACGTAGGTGCCTTTCTCAAAGCTTTAGTAAGTCTACAAGTTGCAATCATCGGTGTATCCCTATTCGTAGCGTTTGTTATGTCGGCTTCTGCCTGGCCGAGCGCCACCATGCTTGCCACCAGACAACCAGCAGTAAAGAGCCTGCGTGTAGCGGCAATTGTGATTCAAGTATTAACTTTTCTACTGGTGGTTGCTGCGGCCGGACCCGCATGGTCTACATACAAACACTCTTCAGCTATGGCAGCTGAAATGGCACAGTTGAAGCAATTGGCAGACCAAGTCGCCATTGTATTTGCAACAGATGTTGATGAAATGGACAGCTTGGAACCCCAAATTGGCAAATTAGTAAAAGAAGCTGAATCGCGTGATAAGGTTGCTCTATCTTATACTTTTACCAAAGAAATGGGATTACCGGCTGATTCTGGAAAGTATTCAGCAGTCTCATTCGTGAACCAGCGTTGGCTCGACCTAGTGACTAAGGGTGCACCACAGTCAGCTGTTAAACCGGTACCTTATCGCAGTATTCCAAAGGGACTCATTCAAATGGTTCGTGAAGAGACTAAACTTCTATCAAGGCATGGTTTTTCTAGGGAATCATTCGGACAGCTTCAGTTTATGCAACCAGTAAAAGGGTTTCAGTTACCAGTGGCCCAAGGAGGTGGGGGCCAAAGTCTTCACTTTGCTGACGATGTCCTGGTCGTTGTTGTGCCATCGATTTATGATGCATTTAACGATTCTACACTAACCTCCATGGCTTCAACTAGTAACATTGTGTTTACCGGTGTGGCTGCTACACAGCAATTGTTAAAAAATCACGGCCTTGATGTGCGCGCGTTACGCGAACACGGCATTCATGGTGAACTTCATATTGCTTACATTGCTGAAGATGGGATTCTTCAAGCGCAGTTTGCAGCGAATGTTGTAAGGTTGCAGAGCTTTGCGCTGATTGCCTTGGTGGTTGCTTTCACTGTCGCAACAGTGATCAGTGCGTTGATTACCGCGATATTACGGGCGAAACATGACTTCCCGCTTCGGTTGGCGGGTCAATCTTGGGCACGGATTTTATGGAATCGTGTGGTCAAGGAATTGCTAATTGGTACCGGCCTTGCGGGCATTGTTGTCATGCTACAAAGGCCAGATGCGATGGAAGCCGTACTTGTGATAGCAGTATATGGATTGCTTGTCGTACCGTTAAGTCATCTTTTTGCTACGCGCTATTGTTTCAATGGTGTTATCAGACGTCGAATTTGATGGCAGTCTCAGACAATTTTATATGAAAAATGTTTAAATGGTCATTTTATTTAATGTGCAATCTGAACTGTTTTCTGTTATATAAACGAAGTTGGTTTCCAACTTTTCATTCTATGAAATATTTTTTGGATTGAGATTTTTGTGGGACTTCTTTCTTTTTAGGGAAATCGCTGGATTATTCTTTTTACTACTATTGTTTCTAGGGTAATAACCATTGTAGAACATAAGGAATAATAAAAGACATTTGAAATTAAAACAAAAATAAGGTACATGCCTGAGGCCAGCAGATAGAGTAAAAAAATGAGGATTATTTCGCTGATTCATATAAAAATCCATGGATAGAGCGGATTCGCACAGAATTCCGCTTTTTTGTATTAGCCATCAATGTTTGGGTAGCATCTGTCCACTTTTTTTCGGTGATACCACACAAATTTTTCGGTAATACCACACAAAGATTTCGGTGACAATGGCTCTAGGGCCTATTAAAATATGAGTATCAGATACATTGATTAGTGTATCTTTCTAAAGTTTTTAATGTCCTTAATAACTGATAAAAAATATCCTTGATTTTCTTATGGGTTGAGGAAAAAGGATTGAAGAATTCAACTATTAACAATATTAAACAATTAATGGAGAGATAAACAAATGAAAAAAGAAATAACATCATCAAATACTTATTGGATTTTTATTTCTTTATTTTTTATAGTAATATTTAATGCTTTTTTTCAATACTGTATTCATCAAAAAGCGCTAAATTTGTTTTGGTCTCAGGTTGATAAAGAAAATCATCTTGGCTCTTCAATTAATGTAATATTTTATGCTGTTCAAAGTTTTACGGTGCTTACGTCAATAGTTGGCATATTAATAGGAGCTTTAGTGGTTGCTTTTTTTGGATTCCTGTTTGGAATTAAAAAAAAGAAAAAAGATTATTTATTAGTTTATTCCCTAACTTCATTATTTCTTTCATTTAAACTTGTCATAGCAGGCATAGTAAATCTGTTTCATGCAAATACAAGCAAAATCTATATTGTTGGAAAGCAGAGTTTTCTTTCACAAATAGCGGATCCTTTTTTATGGTTAAGTACTGTTTTATTTTTCCTTTTAGGAGTTAATATTTTATCAAGCAACAGAAAAAAAGTATTTTATTTAACACTCATTTATTTGCTGATTAAATTTGTAAATATCGGTCTCTCTTATTTTCTAAATTATATAGTTTAATAATGGGGGGCTATTAAACTATATATATAAAAATTAAGATTGGAGTGAAATGTATGGTAAACAGCTTATCTAACAAAAAAAGGGTATTTCTGTTTGTGGTAATTGGGCTGGTACTCGCCACTCTGTCATCGGTTGCGTATATCAGCACACTACAAATCACTATTCATCAAACTGCAGTTTTGCCTGGCAATGCTTACTTAGCAAGCACTCTTGGCATTTCCACCGCCGCAGCAAAGAAGGCTATCGATATTATCGATACTGCTTCAACGATTGCATCAATTATTTCTTTAATTGGTGTTGTTACAGGCGCTGGAGCTATCTCTTACGCTGTTGTCGCTACTGCTAAAGCGATGATCAAAAAATACGGTAAAAAGTACGCGGCAGCTTGGTAATTAGCATTACCTGCCCCCCCCTTTTTTAGTTTGAAGAAAGAGTTGACGAGTTTATGAAAAATAATAATTATAGTATACTGTATTATATTGTGAAATTTAATATGCTCTCAAAGACAAGAAAAAAATTAGACGATTGGAATCTGAATCATATTGGGGTTAAAAAGGCCTTTTATGCTTTATTATCCTTTATCTTTCTCACTTCATTACTAGTGTTTATTTTGTCGTTTTATATTAGTAAGAAATACATGCTCCCAAATACATATTTACAGTTACTGTTGGTATTCATTTTCATTGAACAAATCGCTTCGTCCCTAAGTTTTTTCAAAAACAATAGAGACTATTTTTTAAAAGATGAAAGAAAGTTAATCCATCAAAATAGAAGGATTAGGATTGTTCAGTTGAAATCTGTTTTAGTATATAAAACTATTGAAAAAGCAATGCTAACAAGTATTTTAATATTAATACCCGTTTTATTAGCTTTAAACCTAACCCAAAACTCAATTATCGGTATATTTGATTTGCTTCTCATAGTACTTATGTATTTCTTTGTTAACTTTTTCTTGTCGTTGTTATTCTCTTACATTCCATATATTTTATCAATTTTATGGTCAAGAGCATTAAAATCATCCATTATAAAAATAATTGCATTAATTATTAACCTATTGGTACCTGTGATTATTGGCTTCTTCGGATTTTATTTGCTGAATAAATTTAATATTGTACAGTCCCTGTATGAATTATCCCATACTAAAATATTTTATTATTTTAAAGTGGCAAACCCTTATCAAGTAATTTGTAAAAATAACATTTCCTCCGACTTAATCATTGTTTCAATTTTGGCGGTTTCATGTGTGCTTGTATATATAATATGGAGCAAAACTTTAGAGAGATTCGACTTAATAGAGTACACGAAATTAAATAATCGAGTTTACTCAAACACAATACCGCTAGCAAATAAAAAGAAAATATTTTATTGTATCTTACATAAAGATAGAGCTTTTCTATTAAGAATCGATGGTTTCTTTTTTAGAAATCTTGGCAACATGCTATTTTTGGTTATGTTTTTTCTTGGATTTGGTTTCCCTTTTATCTTAAGATACTTTAGTGGCTATCCTGTTCAAGCATCGATTATTTCCGCTTTTTTAATTTCTTCATTGTTCTATCAGCTTGTTGGAGATGCAATAAAAATGATTCTTTCCGTTGAATTAGATTTAAAAAATTACCATATTTTTTATTCTAATGTATTTAATTTATGGGAATTAGCAAAACCAAAATTAAGAAATTATAATCTTATTGTTTGGTTTCTAACGATTTTTCTAACTTTTATTTCTTTTTTCTGGCAACCTTATTTCATTCTGCTTCATTTTGTATTTTTTATTATATTTTTGTGTAACGGTTATTTATATAGCCTTATTCAAACAAGTAGTGTTTTACTGTATCCAAAAAAGAACTGGGAGCATTTCTATGAAATCGGGGAATCAAGTAAAGCAAAAACATTTCAACATATCTACGAAGGATGTATCTTTGTCATTATATTACAAATGATAAGTCTCGTCAGTTTCCTGTTAATGAAATTCAGTACTTTTTCTTCAATTATACTTTTAAGCCTTGGGACAGTTATGATTGTTTTTACTTTACTTAATTATTTATTCTCTATGTTATATCTAAAAAAGATTAACATGAATGAGAGGTACATTTTGAATGATAGAGATTAAAAATATTAAAAAACGATTCGATAAAAAAATTGTTCTGAGGGGGCTTTCTCTGGAAATTAAAGACGGCGATTTTTTTGGAATATTAGGGACAAACGGTATAGGGAAAACAACTTTGTTAAAAATTATTGCAGGGATGATGGTTCCTGATAGTGGGGAAGTCACCATAAATGGAGAAAAACAAGACATTAAAAATTATGCATTGCAAAATCTTATAGGATTTGTACCGGATCACGCTATTTTATACGAATATCTTACGGGAGAAGAGTATCTGTATTTTGTTGGCGGAATGTTTAATGTGCCAAAAAAGAAAATTGTCGAATTTGCCGCGAATATCCTTAATGATTTTGAATTGTATAATGAGAAAGATCAATTAATAAAAACGTATTCTCATGGAATGAAGCAAAAGATTTCGATAGCGGCTGCTCTAATACATGAGCCTCAAATTTTAATATTAGATGAACCGCTTACGGGAATAGATTTAAAATCAAGTAAGGTTATAAGGAAATTTCTAAAAGATTACACGGATAAAGGAAAAACAGTGCTCATAACAACTCACTTATTAGAATTAGCTCATTCTGTTTGCAACCAAATAGCAATCATCCATGAAGGCAAACTTGCCAGAAAAATAACCGTGCAAGATTATAGCTTGGATAAATTAGAGGAGGAAGTAGAAAACATATATGTATAAAGTTCCCTCTATTTTAAGAAACAATTGGATTTTGTTGACGATTACAACAGCAATCTATGTTTCGGGTTTTGTATACGGTATCACATCCGCTGATCCAGTTAATAAAAGCGGAAGTTTAAATACAACATCTAGTCTGATACATCTAATTGACAATAATTTATTAGCGTGCGGTCTGATCATTTCCGGTTTTTTTACGTTTGGTTTAACTACAATTTTATATTTATTTACAAATGGATTAATCCTTGGCGAATCCATTATGAATAATCTGGACTTTGGTGTATTAAAAATTGTTTTATTGATTTTACCACATGGAATATTCGAAATTCCTGCTTTAATTGTAAGTGGAGTAATTGGTTTTAAAGGTATTACTCTAATTCCTCAATTGTTCCACAAGAAAAATATCAGCAACTTTATCAAACGCATATTCCGCACGTAAATTTTTCCATTTTATGATTTTTTTAAAGGAATTTTCTCCTTCTTTGTAGAATTGAATGATTATCTAATTACGGGAAGATGAGGAAATTTTTATGTCAGATCAAATTTTAACCTTACATGTGGGGCCGTCTCAACTTTTATCTAAACTGTGTGATGAAATAGAACTCGAAAAAACCATTAATGATTTAGTCAAATGGGATTCTGTCCGTTGTCATATCTCACCCGGAACAAGGATTAAAGCCCTTGTCTTAAACATTTTATGCAGTGGCAAGCCCCTTTATAAGGTTCATGAATTCTATCAAAACCTAGA
>Ga0207748_1000304_pt1 | contig 42077 bp, 34 predicted proteins | sample HigsolmetaGSP13D_FD_184841 | JGI IMG/M metagenome (GOLD analysis project Ga0207748, IMG submission 184841) | High solid enriched microbial communities from the Joint BioEnergy Institute, USA - SP1-3-D (SPAdes) | ecosystem: Engineered > Bioreactor > SSF (Solid state fermentation) > Aerobic >...
GACTTGCATGTATTAGGCACGCCGCCAGCGTTCGTCCTGAGCCAGGATCAAACTCTCAGTAAAGATGTTTGATAAAAGCTCAAAAAGAATTTGACGTTTCGTTTTGTCCAGTTTTCAAGGAACAATCTTTGCTGTTCTTAACAGCGACTTAATTATTATATCAAAATATCAATTCGCTGTCAACATCTTTTTTATCAGACTCCCAATATTTATCAGTTCCTGTCGAGTCAGCTTTATTATCATACCATCCGTGTTATCCTAAGTCAATATAAATTGGCATGAAATTTTTTCCAAACCCAATCCATCAAATTACCAACAAAAAGACCGACACACGGGGATCTTTTGGGCAAAATCAAATTGACTTCTTTTTGTTATCAGTGGAAAATGAAAACGTGTAGGAGCGATGCATTTTCCGATTAAGGAGAGGTTGATTTTGAAAACATTTTTTCGCAATTACAAATCCACTGCCATATTGTTGGCTGCCATCATCATTGGCGGCATTGCGGGCGTGGTTGCAGGCTCAAAAGCAGAAGTTGTAAAGCCATTCGGGGATTTATTTTTAAATTTAATGTTTACGGTTATTATTCCGCTTGTCTTTTTCAGCATTTCTTCTGCCATCGCAAATATGGCCGGTCTTGGCCGTTTGGGCAAAATTTTAGGAAGCATCATTCTTGTATTTCTTGGCACTTCCCTCTTGGCAGCCATCATTGGTTTTGGCGGCACTTTCATCATCAAGCCGCTTGCGCATACAGATACAACCGCCATAGAACAGATGATGGCAAAAGCAGACGGAAGCCGGCAAAGCGGCACCAATCCGTCTTTTCTCGAACAGCTTGTTCAAACATTCACAGTGCCTGATTTTCCAAATTTATTTACCAAAACGAATATGCTTCAGCTGATTGTTTTTTCCGTTCTGTTCGGCCTGGCTACCACATTGGCCGGGGAGAAAGGAAAGCCGGTTGCTGCTTTTTTGGCATCGGGAACAGCCGTCATGATGAAATTTGTTAAAATCATCATGTATTATGCGCCAATCGGGCTCGGGTGTTACTTCGCTTCCATCATCGGCACACTCGGCCCGCAAATTTTGGAAGGATATGCGCGTTCGTTTGGTTTATACCTGATCTTAACGGTCATTTACTTTTTCGGCTTTTTTACCTTATATGCCTTTATGGCCGGGGGGGCAGAGGGGATCAAAGTTTTTTGGAAAAATGCGGTCCCCCCTTCTGTTACGGCTATTGCTACCTGTTCAAGTGCTGCCTGCATTCCGGTTAATTTGGAAACTGTTCAAAAAATGCATGTGCCTTCCGACATCGCGGAAACGGTGATTCCTTTAGGCGCGAACACGCATAAGGACGGCTCGGTGTTTGGCGGCGTGCTGAAAATCGTTTTTTTGTTCACCTTGTTCGGGAAAGATTTGACAAGCCTGCCCCATATGCTGGCTGTCATTGCCGTTGCATTTCTTGTCGGCGCGGTAATGGGGGCGATCCCAAGCGGCGGCATGATCGGGGAGATGCTGATTTTAAGCGTTTTTGGATTCCCGCCGGAGTCGCTTCCGATTATTGCAGTAATTAGTACGATTATTGATGTTCCGGCCACGCTTTTAAATTCGACCGGAAACACGGTAAGCGCCATGCTCGTTTCCCGGCTTGTTGAAGGAAAACACTGGCTCAGCCGCACGCAGTAAAAGAAAGAACAAGGCAGCCCGTTTCTCAGGCGGAAGCCGTGGAGTGCCGGAGAAGGAGCCGGATTTCCGCCGGTTTCTTAAAAGAACCGCTGTTTCAGAAAAAACATTATGGAAATGGAAAAACCGCCGGGGAAAATGATTTTCCCGGCGGTTTTTTGTTCAGGGTTGCCCGCAAAATTAGTTTTTCACAGCTGTTTCCTGTTTTTTGTACAGATTCAGCAAAGCTTCGTCCGCATATGTTTCGTCAACTGCGGCTTGTTCAACTGCATCATATGCCATCGTGTTGGTTACGATCACCATCGTTGTCGTGTCATAGCCGGCTTCTTTGATTTTTTCCGGGTCAAAGGTGCCGAGTACGTCACCCTTCCTGATGCGGTCCCCGGCTTTTACATTGGAATGGAAGTGTTCCCCGTTTAAGTTGACGGTATCGATGCCGACGTGGATCAATACTTCCGCTCCGCGGTCGGATTGCAGGCCGTATGCGTGGCCGGTCGGAAAAGCAACGGATACTTGCCCGTCAAACGGGGCTGCCACTTTTCCTTCTTCCGGCACAACGCCAACCCCTTTCCCCATCGCTTCCGAGCTGAAAACAGGGTCATTCACAGAGGTTAACGGAACAACGCGGCCCTTTACCGGATTATAGACAATTTCGTTCAGTTCCATGCCGGCCGTATCCACTTTCGGCAGTTCTTTTTGTCCCGATTCCATCTTGCTTTCCACAGCTGCCGTTTTCTTTTCCGTCAGGCTTTTCTTGCCCATTTGGACATTTGCGAGCATTTTTTCATTGTTTTCTTCATTAAAACCGAAAATCAATACAAGTACGAATGCAATCGCCCATGCGGCAATACCCGCAACGGCTTCCATGGCAACGCTTGAACCTTTGCCGATAAACAGCGGAAGTTCAAAGAAATTCATAATCGGCGTGTACTGGAAAGCTTTTACACCGGCAAAACCGGCAATGGCGCCGCCGATCGCACTGCCGGCCAAACCGAAAATAAAACCTTTTTTGTATTTCAAATTGATGCCGTATATCGCCGGCTCCGTAATGCCAAAGAAGTTACTGATTGCAGCGGAAACGGCGATTTCCCTGTTTTTCGATTTTTTTGCTTTAAAAATCGCGCCTGTCACCGCACCGAACTGTCCGAAGACGGCAACAAACATCATCGCCAGCAGCGTATCATAACCGTAGTTTTGAATGTTAATCAGTGAGATCGGCAAAATTCCCCAGTGCAGCCCGAAGACGACAAACACCTGGAACAGCCCGGCCAGAATAAATCCGGCAACAGCAGGGCTCAAGCTGTACAAGTATTGATAGCCGTAAGCAAGGCCCATGCCGATCGCATTGCCTAATGGGCCGATCACGATAAAAGTGAGGGCGCCGGCAACAAGCAATGTGAAAAACGGCACAAATACAAGCTGGGCAACAGCCGGTAAATGTTTCTTAAACCATCTTTCAATATAACTCATCATCCAAATGGCCAAAATGGTCGGGATTACCGCACCGCCGTACTGTTTAAAATTGATAGCGTACCCGGCAATGTGGCCGATTTTCGGAATGCTGCTGTCTGTCAGCGGGTAAATCATCGCGGCAGCAAGTGCAACAGAGATAAACCGGTTTGTATTAAACTTATCCGCCGCCGTAATTGCAATAAAAATCGGCAGCAATGTAAACACGCCGGTTGCGAGCGCGTCCAAGATGCTGTACCAGGCGGATGATTCAGACACGATATGAGTATTTGCCAAAAGGATGGCAACGCCTTTTAAAACGCCAGCACCAGCCAGGACGGAGATAAACGGTGTGAAAATACCGGAAAGCACTGCCACAAAGCGGTCGAAAACATTGCCTTTTTCTTCGCTTTCTTCTGCCGAAGCATCGTTTTCAGCCCCCGCATCGGAAGCCGTAAAATGATACTCATCCATAATGGCGTTATAAACTGGAACGACCTCATCCCCGATCACGACCTGGTACTGTCCGCCTGCATTCACCGCCGTCAGTACATTTGGCAAGCTTTCCAGCGTTTCTTTGTTTGCCTTGCCTGTATCTTTTAACCGGAAGCGCAAACGGGTGGCACAGTGCACAAGCGACTTTACATTATCAGGCCCTCCGACATTTGCCACAATATCGCGAGCAAGCTGCGCGTAATCTTTCTTTGCCATGCAAAATCCTCCTCAAATCATGATGGTTTCCGGAAACAGACGTGCAGCAATTCCCCGGGAAAATAAAAAGGCATGAGGAAAAAGCGGGAAGGCCGTGGCGGCTGCCACTCCCGGCATCTTTTTCACTCATGCCTGATCGAATCAGTAACACGTTATGATAACCATTGATTAATTTTTGATATGGAACCCGTTTCAGACGCATGCCGGAAAACCAGCTTCTGCATCGTACACCGGTTTTTTACTGTTTGCTGCACCATTCACAATTTCCACGACAAATTATAGCACCACAGGTTTCCTGTTGCAAGAAAAAAATTAAAAAAGCATTCTACATCCCGGCATGAAAAATCACGGCGTTTTGCCATATATTCAGCCTTTCATCACGCATGCCATGTATGCCCGCGATCAGGATGGCGTTTCATGATTCCATTTTGGTTTGAATCCGCTGCAGATGCATCGTCAGGTAAACGGCTTCTGCCTCGTACACCGGTTTTTGCAATGCTTGCTGCATGATTTTGATCAATTTCCACGACAGATTATAACACCGCGGGTATTCCTGTTGCAGAAAATGATTCAATTTCTCGGGCTCCTCCACTTTTTCCCCCGTCAGCACGCGGTCAATCGTATAGCGCAAATGGCGGACAAGGCGCATGTAATGAATACTGTCTTTGTCAAAAGTCATTTTAAATTCATGCTCAACCGTGGAAATGAGCTGCCCGATCAGATGGGAATGCCGGCTTAATTCGGAAAGTTGCTTATCCGTTACGGCACTGTGGATGTGCAAGGCAATAAACCCGGCTTCCCCTTCCGGCAAATAGACGTCCGTTGCTTCATTGATATAATCCACTACTTCGCAGGCAATTTCGTATTCGCGCGGATAGAGAATTTTCGTTTCGGCAACGAACGGATTTTTGACAGCCAGCCCTTTCCGGATCCGGTCGATCGCAAAAGCAATATGGTCTGTCAAGGCAACATGGATATGTTCATTTAAAGGAGAATCCGCCCGGCTGCGGATCATTTCAATCGCCGAAATGACCACTTCAAGGGTTTGATTATCAATAGAAGGAATCAGCTTCATATACTGTTCCTGTTCTGTTTCGTTTTTCAGCACAAACATTTTTTCAGCGGATGCCTGCGGGATGGGCTCCCCTTTTTTTCGGTTAAAACCAATCCCCTTTCCAATCAACACCGTTTCTTCATAGCGGGGGTGGGAGGCAACAAGTACATTATTGTTTAAAACTTTTTTAACGATAAAAGCTTCCATTTCAATCCCCCTCGGCTATAGTACAATATGATTAGTTTAAATGAAATGCGCCGGTTTTTCAATTTCAAGCGCCATAAAAAAACTTGCAGAGCGCGCTCTGCAAGTTTTTTGGGCACTATTTTAAGAAAATAAAATACAGTAAGAAGACGACAAAGAAGAAATACATGACCGGATGGATTTCTTTGATTCTTCCTTTTACAATCATCGTAATCGGATAAAAGATGAAACCAATGGCAATCCCGGTTGCGATGCTATAAGTGAGCGGCATGGCAATCAATGTAAGGAAAGCCGGTACGGCAATTTCGAATTTATCCCATTCAATATGACGCAAGTTCGATACCATCAGCACGCCGACAATGATGAGCGCCGGTGCTGTGACGTTGGTAGTAATGACTGATAAAAGCGGGAAGAAAAAGATCGATAAAATAAAGAAACAGGCCGTAACAAGAGAAGCAAAACCGGTTCTTGCCCCTGCGGCAACCCCTGACGAAGACTCGACAAAGGAAGTTGTCGTCGAAGTCCCGAGCACAGCCCCAATAATGGTCGCAATGGAATCTGACACAAGTGCCCGTCCTGCATTCGGCAGTTTGTTGTCTTTCATGAGCCCTGCCTGGTTTGCAACCGCCACAAGCGTTCCGGCATTATCAAAAAAGTCGACAAAGAAAAACGTTAAAATAGCACCAATCATTTGCGCCGACCAGAAAGAGGAGTCCCCGAATGAACTGAACAGCGCGCCGAACGTCGGACTTAAACTTGGAACCGAACTGACAACTTGATGCGGCACCTTCAACAATCCAAAAATCATCCCGACAATACTTGTAAGAATAATGCCGTAAAAAACGGAACCTTTTATCCCTCTTGTCATCAGAATAACGGTGACCACAAGCCCGAAAATGGAAAGCAGAACAGGCCCTTTTGACAAATCCCCCAAGGCGACAAACGTTGCATCATCCCCGACAATAATGCCGGCATCTTTCAGCCCGATAAACGTGATGAACAGGCCGATGCCTGCACCGATCGCGTGTTTTAACTGGATCGGAATGGCGTTGATCAATTTTTCGCGGATGCCCGTCAGTGTGAGCAGAAAGAAGAAAACGCCGGAAATAAAGACAGCGGCGAGTGCGTGCTGCCAAGGAATTTTGTAGCTCAGGACGACTGTATAAGCAAAAAAGGCATTCAATCCCATGCCAGGAGCAAGCGCGAGTGGATATTTCCCAAAAAGGCCCATCACAATTGAACCGATCGCGGAAGCAATGGCGGTGGCCACAAATACAGCCCCCTGGTCCATATGCATGGAAGCCGGAAGTCCCTTTACGCTGGCAAGCGACAATGTCAGCGGATTTACGGCCAAAATATAGGCCATAGCCAAAAAGGTTGTCAGTCCGCCAATAAATTCCTGGCGGTAACTTGTTCCGATTTTTTCAAACTCAAAATAGTTCTTCATGTTGCCTTATCCCTCCTGTGGAATTTCCAAATTCGCCATAACAGAAAAACGTTCCGAACGTAAACGCCCGAAACGCCAGACTTAAGGAATGAGGAGGGGCAAAGGTTGCTATTTTTATACGATTGCCCTCAGACTCTATCTCATTACCTCGTAGTCAAGCTATTTACGGCAGCTTGGTAGAAACGTTCAGGCCATATCCCTGAATATATACGATGGTATTGCATATTGAATTGACAAGATTGATTGTAACGGGAAAGTGAAAAGAAGTCAATAGAAAACACGAACATTTTCCTCTTGCTGCAGGTTAATATTCGTTCGTTTGTGGGCCGCCATTTTGTTAAAAATAAAATTTTTGGGCTGGCAGAGAACCGATTTTTCATTTATCCGCCCCCAATTCACGAAATAGAGAGCCCCATTTTTCGCTTTTCGCCAGTTGCAGGAAAGGACATCATCCCTTAGAATGAGCATATATTCGACAAAGGAGGTGGAAAAATGGCAGAAGTCACAAACGAAACGCTGCTTACGGCCATCAAAGAACTGTCCGGCGAAGTCCTTTCAATGAAGGCAGAGATGAAAGAAATGAAAGCAGACATCGCCGGGCTCAAACAGGATGTTGCCGAGCTGAAGCAAGATGTTGCAGTGCTAAAACAAGATGTTGCTTCCCTGAAAAGCGAAATGGCAGAAGTAAAGCAGGATATTGCAGTGCTGAAACAGGATGTTGCAGGTTTGAAACAGGATGTCGCAGTGCTAAAACAAGATGTTGCCGAGCTGAAGCAAGATGTTGCAGTGCTAAAACAAGATGTTGCTTCCCTGAAAAGCGAAATGGCAGAAGTAAAGCAGGATATCGCGGGCATGAAAAAAGATTTGGACAACCTCGACAACTATTATGCCAGGCTGGATGATAAAATGGATGTCTTGTTCGAAGACTTAATAAATGTCAAGACGGATATCCGCCACTTAAAAAAAGCCCGATAAGAAGCTTCCATTTTGCGCAGCGGACAGCCTGCGTTTTTTTCTTTTAAAAACCCCGCCATATACACGGAATAAACCATGCCAGCAGGCGGGGACCAACATTTTTTAAAACCACTCCGTACCAAAAGGCAGGCCCGGATCTACTATTGGTACTGGGCCTCGTGCAGTTTTGCAAAAATCCCCCCGCGGGTAAGGAGCTCATCATGGCGCCCTTGTTCGGCAATTCCATCCTTGGTGACGACAACAATCCGGTCAGCATTGCGAATCGTCGCCAGCCTGTGCGCAATGACAAGCGTTGTCCGGTCTTTTGCCAGTTCATCCAATGCCGCTTGGATTTGCCTTTCGGTTTCCGTATCAAGGGCAGACGTCGCCTCATCCAGGATTAAGATGGGCGGATTTTTCAAAAACATGCGCGCAATCGCCAGCCGCTGCTTTTGCCCGCCGGAAAGCTTAAGGCCGCGTTCGCCGATTTGCGTATCAAACCCGTCAGGCAGCGCACGGATGACCTCTTCCAAATGGGCGCGCCGGGCTGCTTCTTCAATTTCTTCATCTGTAGCATCCAATTTTCCATACGCAATGTTTTCGCGGATGGTGCCGGCAAAAAGGAAGACATCCTGCTGGACAATTCCAATCTGCGAGCGGAGCGATTTTTTCGTCATATTGCGGATATCCATTCCGTCAATGGTAATGCTGCCGCTTTCCACATCGTAAAAGCGTGGGATCAGGGAGCAAATGGTCGTTTTCCCTGCACCAGAAGGCCCAACAAATGCAACCGTCTCCCCGGCACGAATTTTGAGATTCAGCCCCTTTAACACAGGCTGGCCGCCCGGATAAGCGAAGCTGACATTGTTGAACGCGATGTTGCCGTTTAACGCCGGAACCTCGACCGCATTTTCTCTGTCCCGGACATCCGGCGTGCGGTCCAGTAATTCCGTAAACCGTTTAAAACCGGCCATCCCTTTCGGATACAGCTCCATGATCGCACTGATTTTATCAATCGGCTTGAACAGCACGTTCACATACAGCACAAAACCGACCAGCTCGCCGTATTTCAATTCCCCGCTGTATACCAGCCATGCCCCGTATACAAGGACGACAAGGACGATCAGCCGGCTCATCATATACGTGCTGGAATTGGTCAGCGCCATCGTTTTATACGCAAGCAATTTCGCCTTTCGGAACCGTTTGTTATTTTTCTGGAACTGCGTGATTTCATAATTTTCATTCGTGAATGACTGGACGACGCGGACCCCTGCAACACTATCCTCGACACGCGCATTCACTTCGGCAATCTCGCCATACATCTTGCCCCATGCCTCGTTCATTTTCATATTGCAATACGTGATGATCCAGACCAAAAACGGCACAATAATGAGGGTGACGAAAGCCAGTTTGGCATTGACCGTAAACATAATGCAAAACGCGCCGAAAAACGTCATCACGGCAATAAAAGCATCTTCCGGGCCGTGATGGGCAAGTTCGCCGATGTCAAAAAGATCGTTTGTGATCCGGCTCATGACGTGGCCGGTTTTCACATTATCAAAAAATGAAAAAGACTGCCGCTGCACGTGTACAAACAATTCTTTGCGCATATCCGTTTCAATATTGATGCCGAGCTGGTGTCCCCAGTAGGTGACGATGTACTGCAAATACGTACTAATCAAATAGAGGACCAACAGAGCAATGCTGACGCTCGTAATCGTTGCCCATTTTCCGCTTGGCAGCAGGCTGTCAATAAACCACTGGACACAAAGCGGAAAGGCCAGTTCAAAAACAGCTACAATCACCGCGCTTGTAAAATCAAGGATAAACAGCTTTTTATGCGGCAAATAATAGGAAAAAAAGCGGCGTAACATATGTCCCCTCCTGTCACAAAGTTAGTTGGAAGCATGCCGTGTGGAAACAAGCCATTTTCTCTTCGCAATCACGGCCAGCCGGATCGAAAACACAATGGCCAGCACCGTGAGCACAGCGATCATCAGCACAACCCCGTTCCATCCGAGACGGCTGTAAAACACGCCCCCGACTGTCCCGCCGATGCTTGAGCCGATATAATAAAAGAATAAATACAATCCGGACGCCTGCGCTTTATCATGGGAGGAAAGACGGCCAACCCAGCCGCTTGCGATCGAATGGCCGGCAAAAAAGCCGAATGTGAACACGGCAATGCCGAAAATTTTCAGCCATAAAGACGGAATAAGCGTAATCGAAGCCCCCAGGAGCACAATAAGGAGCGAAAGCTGTAAAATTTTCCGCCTGCCGTGCCGGTCCGCAAGCATCCCCATCCATGCCGAGCTGAATGTGCCAACGAGGTAGACGATAAAAATGAAGCCGACGACCGTCTGGCTCAGCGAATACGGCGGCGCAATCAGCTGGAATCCGATATAATTATACAGCGAAACAAAACTCCCCATTAATAAAAATCCAATCAAAAATAAATAAATCAGACCCGGTTCCGCAAGCTGGCGGACGAGACTCCCTGCCAGTTTTCCGATCTCCAATTTCCGGGCGGTAAAGTGGGAAGACGGCGGCAGCACGGCCCAAAACAGGATGCTTGCGAGCAGGCTGATCACCCCGATCGCAGCCAGCGCCACATGCCAATTGAAAAAGTCGGTCAAAGTCCCGCAGATGATCCGTCCTGCCATGCCCCCGATCGAATTTCCGCTGATATATAACCCCATCGCAAGTCCGAGGCTTGACGGCAAAATCTCTTCTCCCAAATAGGCCATGGCAACAGCCGGCAACCCGGCAAGCACAAGGCCCTGCAGTACCCGACAGAGAATCAGCAAATGATAAGTCGGGGCAAAAGCGGTCAAGATGCAAAGAGCAGACGAAGCAATCAACGAAAAAGACATCACGGATTTTCGCCCGAACACTTCCGACAACGATCCGGCAATCAGCATGCTCACCGAGAGCGTCACGGTGGTAGAAGACAGGCTCAAACTCGACATTGTCGGTGACAGGTGAAACTGCTCCGCAATATCCGGCAAAAGCGGCTGCATCCCCCAAAGAATCGCAAACGTATTGAACCCCCCGGCAAATAGCGCAAGATTTGCCAGGCGGAATTCCCTTGTCCCTTGCTCGATGTATTTCATTTTCTGTACAAACCCCTTTGCTGCAAATTCCAAAAATTCCGTACCATACTATCTATCATACCCTTTTTTTCTTTCTGTTCCAATCAATCCAATCCACACGCCCGCATCGCAAAGAATGCTCCCACAAAGCAGAAAGAACAAAATGGAAAGATAAAAAACAGAATGTATGCCAGGTGCAATTCAGCTATAATGAAAAGAAGAAAAGGCGGAGCCGGAGGGGAAAGAGGATGGAGAAAATTAAAATTGTGATTGCCGATGACAACTCTTTTATACGCGAGGGGTTAAAAATCATTTTATCGTCATATGAAGAGTTTGAAGTCATGGCAACGGTCGGAAACGGCAAGGAAGCGGCAGCATATTGCCGGAATCAGTCGGTTGACATTGCCCTTTTGGATGTGCGGATGCCGGAGATGAACGGCGTTGAAGCTGCGAAAATCATTGCAGCCCAAACATCTGCCAAACCTATGATCCTGACCACCTTTGACGATGACGAATATATTGTCGATGCATTAAGAAACGGGGCAAGAGGCTACTTGTTGAAAAATAATGATCCCGAAAAAATCCGTGACGCAATCAAAAGTGTCTATAACGGCAACAGCATTTTCCAGGATGCGGTTCTCGATAAAATTAAATCCAATTTAAGTGGCAGAGAACCGGAACCGAAAATAGACCTGAAAAAGTTCACGGAAAGAGAGCGTGAAATCATGTCCCTGATTGCAAAAGGCTTTTCCAATAAGGAAATTGCCAAAACCTTATACATTTCAGAAGGGACAGTCGCAAATTACATCACCTCAATTTTTGGCAAAACAGGGCTTGAGCACCGCACCCAAATTGCCGTTTATTATCTTACAGGGAAAGGGAACGAAACATGGAATCCCGGCTGATTGCGGCAAAACTGGCACTCATTGGCTGGGCCGCTTTTATGGCTATTCAGGAAGATTTGTCTCTTGCTCCCGCTGTATTCCTGCTTCTTCTCTATTTTATTGCAAATATCGCGATGTACATTTGGAATAGAAAGGCGTTGCCTGCTTTTTTTGCGGCCTGCTCCATTGGCATTGCCGGTTTCGGCGCTTTATATGTAGCTCCCCTGTTTGTCATCTTCGCGCCGCTATCCGTTTTGGAGCTCGCCGCAAAGTGGCCCGTGCCAAGATCGATACAGGCACTCATCCTGCTTGTACCCCTTTTTTATTTAAAAACCGGGACAGCCGGCCAGTACGTTTTCTCGTCAGCCTTTAGCTGGATCATTTGGGATACGGCCGTTACGTATGCAGACCGGCTGGAAAAGAAAGAACAGCAGCTTGACCGGCTGCGCGCTTCAGTCCAGAGACTCACGCGCCGCCTGAATGAAAACGAGGAATTCATCCGCCAATCCGAATACACCTACCGGCTGGAAGAACGGAACCGGATTTCGCAGGAAATTCATGACAATATCGGCCACGTGATGACCGGCGCACTCATCCAGATGGAAGCGGCAAAAAGCCTTCTGGAAAAAGATCCCACCCGCGCACGGGCGTTACTGCAAAACGCAATCACCATTACAAAAGAAGGAATTGAAAGCATCCGGCTGACGCTGAAACAAATGAAACCACCCGTTGAACAAGTCGGCATTCACCGGCTGCAGCTTGCTTTAGATACGTTTTCCGCAAGATATGAACTTGAAACGATGCTCACTTACAGCGGCAATCTCGACTGCATTACCCATGTACAATGGAAAATCATTCACGAAAATGTGAAAGAAGTGTTGACCAATGCGCGCAAATATGCCGATGCATCACAGATTGCCGTCAACATTCAAGTCCTCAATAAAATCATCAAAGCAGAAGTAAAAGACAATGGCAAAGGTGCCGCTAAAGTTAAAAAAGGGCTTGGCATTACCGGCATGGAAGAACGGGCAGCCACACTTAGAGGCCATGTCATCACCGATGGTTCGCACGGTTTTTCCGTGACCACCCTACTTCCCATTGAGCCGTGAACAGCCTCACCTGCAAAATATGAATTTTTTCATATGAAAGTCATGAACGATCCCACTTACCAGGAATCGTTCCTTTTTTTATACTAAAGACACAACGGAAGTCAGGGGGAAAGAAACCATGAACGTACTGGAAATCCGGAATTTGACGAAAAAATTCGGCGACTTTATTGCGGTTGACCGTATCTCACTGCAAGTAAAGAAAGGGGAAATTTTCGGTTTTCTCGGGGCAAACGGCGCCGGCAAAAGCACGACGATCAACATGATTGCCGGCTTGTTAAGAAGCAATGACGGGACCATTGAAATCCTCGGAAAAAACATCATGAAAAACAAACGGTTTGCGAAAATGAATCTCGGCATTGTCCCGCAAGATCTTGCCATTTACGAAGATTTAACCGCTTTTGAAAATGTCCGGTTTTTCGCCGGGCTCTACGGTCTGCGCGGCAGTGAACTGGATGCAAAAACAAGGGAAGCACTCGCTTTTGTCGGCCTTGGGGACCACCATAAAAGCACACCGGACAAGTTTTCCGGCGGGATGAAGAGGCGCCTCAATATTGCATGCGCGATCGCCCATCAGCCGAAACTGATCATCATGGATGAACCGACAGTCGGGATTGATCCGCAGTCGCGCAATTATATTTTGAATTCCGTGCGCAAACTGAATGAAATGGGCTGCACCATCATTTATACGAGTCATTACATGGAAGAAGTGGAAGAAATCTGCACAAAAATCGCGATCATTGACCACGGCAAAATCATCGCAGAAGGCTCAAAGGAACAATTGAAATCGATCATTACAGACAAAAAAGAGGTCCGGATTGAAGTGAAAACAACAGAACCGGTTGATCCCGCGGAAATCAGGAAGATAAAAGGCGTTGAAACGGTATCCGTCCAAGAAAATATCATTCGGATCCAGTCTGATGCAAGCATCAACAATTTAAATTTGATCCTTGAATTTTTAATCAGCCGGCATATTGAAATTAAGGCCCTGCAGGAAAAAGAACCGAACCTTGAAACGGTATTTTTAACTTTAACCGGCCGGAATTTAAGGGATTAGGGAGGAAAAACGCGATGTCAAGCATCCTGCACATCTTAAAAAAAGAAGTGATTACCGTATTCCGCAACAAACGCACCCTTATATTTATGCTTGCCTTTCCGCTCGTTTTAATGCTTGTGCTCGGTTCCGCCCTTTCGAATGCGTTTGACAAGACGGTTTCGGTCGGCGAGATTCACGTGTTGTACAAAAATGACCTTAATAAAGATGCCGCACCCTATTTCCATACATTCCAACAGTACGCGGAAAAATCGGATATCCATTTTGAAAAGGCCGGCAAAAACACGGACGGCTTGAAAGAAGTAAAGCTCGGCAATGCGGATGGATATGCCGTTTTAAATGGCCATGGCATCCGGCTATATACGAATGGAAGAAACAGCATAAAAGGCAGTATTTTAGAAGGCGTATTTTCGGCTTTTGCCGACCAGTACAATCTTGCCGCAGAAGTGATGAAAACTGCGCCGGAAAAAGGTGGGGCTGCCTTCGAAAAGATTAAACACAATTACATTCAAACGGAATCTCTTCTTCCGAATAAAGAGCCCGGCGCGATGGATTATTATGCGATCGTGATCACGACAATGATTTGCCTGTACGCATCTTTAGGATCGAGCGCTTTTATGCAAGTGGAGCGGACACGGAAAACAGCTGACAGGCTCATTGCCGCCCCGGTCAGAAAAAGCAGTATTTTTATCGGAAAGCTTTTCGCAGACGTTCTCGTTTATACCGCTTGCATAGCACTTATCATCATTGTGAGCAAGGTCGTTTACAAAGCGAATTGGGGAAACCATCTTCCGCTTGTATTCCTTGTGCTTTTAACAGAGATTATTCTTTCGGTCAGCATCGGCATCGGCGTCAGTATATTCAGCAAGTCTGCCGCGACAAGAGCGATTCTAAACCTTTTTATCCAGCTGTCGGCATTTTTTGGCGGTGCCTACTTCAAAATTGAAAACCCCGGCAAATTACAGGCTGTAATGGACCTTTCGCCGTTGACATGGATCAATCAGGCGATTACGAAAATCATTTACAACAATGATTTATCTGCCGCCACCCCGGTCGCTGCAGCAAATCTTGGCATTGCCCTATTGATTCTTTTCATCTCTGTAACGGCACTGCAAAAAAGGGAGGGTTTGTAATGAAAGACGTTTTATGGCTGGTCCGCAACACATTAAGCAAAACCTTTCGAAAGAAAAGAAATGTTCTCCTTTATATCGGGTTGCCTTTTATCAGTATCTTCATCGCTTTCCTTGTATACGGGGGGAGCGGTGTAAAAACCCTTCACGTTGGCATCGTGGATAAGGATCACAGCCAAATCGCCACTGACACGGCCCATTTCCTGAGCGGGCTGGGCAATGTCAAAACGGCCGCTATTCCGCAATCCGAATTGAAAAGCCAGTTGGCAGACGGAAAGCTTGACTGTGCCATCATTTTTGAAAAGGGGTTTGCCGCAAGTGTCAGGAGCGGAAATCCTGCTCATATCCGGATGGCTTCAATTAAAGGAGCAGAAGTAACAAAGTTTGTGCAATCCTATTTATATCAATACATCGATCATATCGAATCCATCAGCAAAGTATCGTCAGGAAACGAACAGACTTTTCAAACGATGTATGATGAATTCCAAAACGCTTCCTATAAAGTAAAAACCATTCATTTGCAGGATCTTTCCCAATCTAGTGATTTAACCTATCAGACGATGGGCGTGCTTATCCTGTTTATGCTTATGTCTGCCTTCAGTTTGTCTGAACTGATTCTTGCCGAAAGAGAAAACCGCACGTATTTCAGGCTATTGTCTTCGCCGGTCAGCGCGGGCAAGTATGTATTGTCCAATGTACTTTGCAACCTGATCGTGATGGCGGTTCAAATTGCATTGATCACAGCGGCCATGAAATATGTTTTCCATATGACGATGAATCTTTCCATCTGGCAGCTGTCAGCCGTCATGTTCCTGTTTGCCTGGATTTCAACCGGCATTTCCTTAATGATGGTGTCGCTGTCAAACAGCCGGAGTGCTTTTAACTCGCTGCAATCCTTAATCGCCGTACCGACGTGCATGCTTTCCGGCTGCTTCTGGCCGGTGGAAATCATGCCGAAAGCCCTGCAGAAAGTTTCCGATTTTCTGCCGCAGCGCTGGACATTGGAAACCTTGGACAAATTGCAAACCGGCCATCCGCTCAGCAGCCTGTATTTAAACATTTTGATCCTGATTGCCTTTGCGCTTTGTTTCTTCCTGTTTGCCATTTACAAGTTCAGCAGAAACCGCAATACCCATAACTTTGTATAGTTCTTGCAAAAAGAGAGGCAGATCCGCCTCTCTTTTTGACATGTTGCCGGCTATGTTGCATTTGCGTTTGACAGGTTGCTTTTGCTCCAGTGCAACCAATCAATCAACAGGCCCGCAAAAGAGCAGGAACACCCCATTCACCTGCTTTTCAATTCTACAAGTTCCGGTTTGGATCCCTGTCCCGCTTGCCCCACACCTGCGGGATAGGCATCCATTTTTTCGGCTTCACTTCCATGGATTTTTTTCTTCATTTCATGGAAGCGGTGTCAAATTTTCTAATGCACTTTTATGCCAGGGCCGGTTTGAATTCCCCTGTTACCGTTTGATGGCCGTTATTTTCTTCCAGCGCCTGTGATTTTTCAAGGTTGAACTTTTCCATGATTGGTAGGTCGCTGCAGGAGAACAGGAACGAATCCTCCAATGCCACATGCTCATGCCATGCCCAGTTCGGAATGACGAAATAATCACCTTTTGACCAGTCAAAGCGGACGCCGTTAATGATGCTGTAGCCGGAACCGCGGAAGACGTTATAAATCGACGCATGGGTATGGCGGTGCGCTTTCGTATGGAATCCTTTCGGCAGTTTCTGCATCCACGAAGCAATCGTTGCATTTGCCGTTTCACCAGTTGACGGATTGATGTATTCAACCGCATAGCCGTCATACGGATCAGGCTCAAACGCGCTGAGCCCGTCGATTGCTTTGACCGTCTGGCTCCATTTATAATCGGCAAGCGGCGCCACACTTGCATAGCGGTCGGAAATCGGGCGCACCATACCGCCTTGATAGCGCCTTGACGTAAAGTTATCCGGTTTTTTCGGTTGTTGAAGCTGATCCGGGTACGGCTCGAAAAACGTTCCGCCCATCGAATAAATGACCGGTATGTCAAGCGCATCCATCCAAATCATCGGCTTATCCCCGACATGGGCGTGGCCGTGCCAGAGACCGGCCGGCGTAATCAGAAAATCCCCTTCTTCCATAAAAATGCGTTCGCCCTCGACAATGGTGTAAGCGCCTTCCCCGTTTGTAATGAACCGAAGCGCACCTTGCGAATGGCGGTGGGAGGGCGCTTTTTCACCCGGCAAAATCAATTGTGCCGCCGCATACAATGTTTGCGTCGTGGAAGCCCAACCCCAAGGCTGACGGTAAGTAAGCCCCGGATTTTGGAAATAAATGGCGCGGCGTTCGCCTCCGCGTTCCGGCGTGAAAATTTCAGCAGATTCCATCAATTTTTTATAAATCAGGTCCCATTTCCACAAATACGCTTCTGCCTGCGGTTTCGGTTCATGGTTCATAATAGCGGGAATCGCTTCCCAAAGCGGCCCGAGGTGATATTGTTCCAAATCCCGGTTAAAATCCTTTACTAACTGGCTTTGCATAAATTCCGTTGTTTCTCCCATCCTCATCTTCTCCCCTTATTGATTAATATGAAATTTTGATAAATTCCGGTTGATCTGCCCGTAATGTTTGGCAATATGTTCGACAATTAAGTGATCGACAATAAACGAAACCGGCTTGGTCCCAAAGTTCGGATTTTTGCTTTCCGCTTCGATCTGCAGGGTGTCTTCATCCAGTTTTTCCAGCCGGCCGGCAAGCTCGGTTTTTAAGCTGCGGAGCCCCGCCAAAACTTCTGAAACGGACCGGCTATCTGTTGTGTTCACGGCTTCAAGCCGCGCTTCGTCATTCAGCCCGCGACCCCATTTGATCTGTGGATTTTTCTTGATTTTTTCAATTTCCCCCATCCAGTAAGGCCCGACTTCCAGGACATGGCATAGGATTTGCATGATCGACCATTCTTCTTCACTCGGTTTTTTGCGGACGATGTCTTCGGAAAGCCCCTCCGCCGTTTCAATGATCTGATCAAGCGATTTGTGCACAGACCGGATTGCGTTTTCAATATACGGAATTGCCATTACACTATCACCTCAGTCGTTTTTTTCACTTTGTTCTCAAGGGCACCGATTTTGTCAATTTCAATCCGGACCACATCCCCGTCTTTCAGGAACACTTGCGGATCGCGGGCAAATCCGACTCCCCCGGGCGTTCCGGTTAAAATGACATCGCCCGGTTCAAGCGTCATTAAGTTTGACAAAAATTCAACCAAGTATGGGACTGTGAAAACAAGATTGGCTGTATTCGTATGCTGCCTTTCTTCCCCGTTGACAGTAACAACCATTTCAAGGCCGGACGGATCAGTGAGTTCATCACCGGTAACAAGCCATGGCCCCATTGGCGCTGTGCCGTCCACCGATTTTCCTTGAAGCCACTGCAATGTTCTGCGTTGAATATCCCGGTACGTGACATCATTGACAATCGTGTAGCCGGCAACATAATCGAGCGCATCTTTCTGCGAAACATTTCTTGCCCTTTTTCCGATGACAAAAGCAAATTCCCCTTCGTAATCCAGCTGCTCCGAGATCGGTAAGAACGGAATATCATCCTGCGGCCCGATGACCGTATTTGCAAATTTGGCAAACACAACCGGATAAGGAGGCAGTTCCCGCTTCATTTCAAGAATATGCTCTTTGTAGTTGTGCCCGACGCAAATCATTTTCCCCGGTTTCGGTACAGGCGCTTCCAGTTTCACTTCTTCAGCCGGAAAAACAAGCCGCCTTTCCTTATCTGTCTTTACTTTCAAGGCATAGTCCACCGCTTCTTTTGCGTACTCCATGCTTTCTTTGCCGCCCTCTAGAAATCCGTTCATATCATTTGGAATATAAGCTTCCGCAATCTGACGGGCGCGGAGTTTCCCCTTTGATTCCAAAAGTGCCGTAAAAGCCGTATGTAAATCTACAGCAAGCCCATCTGCGTAAGCGCCAATTCTGGCCACACCTTCAGAACGGAAGGTCAAAAGTTTCATCCCATCATCCCCATTCATATTTTGTACACGGTTACATTTTTAGTTGGGCATATTGAATTGGAAGGCAAATCAAACATTTGCATCCATTCTTCCCTTTTTCGTATTATAACATTAGTAATCTATGTTCACTTATATGATACTAGGTGGACGATTCGGTTGTCAATACTTTCTATTCTGATTTTTACAAACGACAAAACCCATGGTAACATGATCCATGCTATAATGTGTTTTGTCTGCCACTTTTTCGAAATTTATAGGAGGCCTTTTTATGGATATCATCAAAAACGGCTCGACCATTCAATCGCTCCAAGTTGGGAACAGTATTCTGGATGCCCTGTCAAAGCAAAGAAGGCCGTTAAAATTCTCCGATATTCAGGAATTAACCGGCATTACAAAAAGCAATTTGTACAAATATTTAAATACATTTGTCCAACTCGGCATTTTATACAAAGATGACGCCGGCCTTTATACATTCGGGCCAAAATTGATTGAGTACGGCATGGCTGCAGTGGATCAGGAAAATGTATTGGACAGGGTCGTGCCTTTTCTCGAAAAACTCAATCATGCAACACGCTGCTCCACGCTTTTTGCAGTCTGGACGCCAGAGGGACCGATGATCATCAAACTTGTCAACAGCAATCCGGGGTTTAATATTGGGGCACAAATTGGCACCATTCCGCCGCTCGCTTCCGCTGTTGGAAAAATTTTTCTCGCTTTTATGGATCAGGGTACCATCCGGGAGTGGAAGGAGCGGGAATCGGCAAAATTGGACCACAACGTGAAGGCGGATTTGGAAAAAGAAATCCGGTCTGTCCGTAAACAGAAAATCGCCTTTGCGAAAGAGCCGATTTTAACTTCAGTCTCCTCGATCGCCATCCCGGTTTTTAATTATAAGAAAACCTTGCTTGGCGCCATCGCGGTTGTCGGCTTCTCGGAACAGATTCCCGCGGCGGAAGAGGAGGATGCGGTATTTATCACAGACATTAAAAAGACAGGATTTCAAGTGTCACAGGCATTCGGATACAGCGAGGATCCCGTGACCCCTTCCAAATAAAAGCATTCTCCCGGAAAAACACTTGGCTGGTCCAATATGCATGTCAAAATAGCAGGGTAACCCCTGCTATTTTGTTTTTTCTGATTGTTATACAAAATAGCTTGCTATGCGATAAACCTTCAAATATAATCAAAATAGAGAACCGAGTTTTCTATTTTGATAAAAATTGTAAGCGGTTTCTGATTTGGGGGGGATGTACAAATATGAACTTTTGCCCTTCTTGAGAAAAAAAGCAAACTTTTTCCTGGTTTAGGAATGGGAACGGGCAATAGTGAAAGCAAGACGGGTTTTTTCCCGGTAACAGAGCACGAAATTTTTTACACGGATGGGGACGAAAGGGAGAAATTTGACAATTATGGAGGTCAACAGATGAACAGTGTAAACATTCATGCGTTTATTGACAAGCAGCGTTTTAACCGCTTCCATTTCCTGCTTGTGGTCACTTGCATGTTTATTATCATTTGCGACGGCTACGATATGTTTATGTTTGGAACCATCTTGCCGTCTTTGATGAAAGAATGGAAGATCAATGCCGTTGTCGCCGGAAACTTGAGCAGTTATGCCCTTATTGGGATGATGCTTGGCGCCCTCATATTCGGCCCGGTTGCCGATCGGATTGGACGGAAAAAAGTCATTCTGCTCTGTACCGCCATCTTCACCATCATCACTTTTACATCCGGCTTTGCCAACGGCCCAGTTTCATTCGGCTGGCAACGATTTTTGGCAGGTATTGGTCTTGGCGGTGTGATGCCGAACTTAATTGCGCTTGTGACCGAATATGCACCAAAAAAATTACGTAGCACCCTTGTAGCTGTTATGTTCAGCGGCCATGCGCTCGGCGGGGTCGTCGCATCTCTCGGCGCGCTCTTTCTTTTGCCGCATTTCAGCTGGCGGGCGGTTGTTTGGATGTCCATCATTCCATTGTTCCTGATTCCGCTCTTTATCAAATTTTTGCCGGAATCTTTTACGTATTATGTCAGAACAAACAAAAATGAGGAGCTGGCAAAAACGTTAAACCGTGTCAATCCGCATGAAAAATTCAGCCCCGGGCAGACATTTCATATTCATGCCGCGGACGATCCGAGCACCTCATTCACAAAATTATTTGTGGAAAAGCGCGCATTCAGCACAATCATGTTCTGGATTGCCACCTTTATGTGCCTGCTTGTCATGTACGGTTTAAGCACCTGGCTGCCGAAAATTATGCAGGCTTCCGGATTTCCTGTTGGATCCAGTCTCCTGTTTTTGATTACGTTAAATCTCGGGGCTGTCACAGGTGCGATTTTTGGCGGGAAACTGGCAGACCGGTTCGGCTCGCGTACCGTTTTAATCACCTTTTTCATCGCTGGGTTTGCCGCTTTAACCGTGCTGGGTTTTAAACCAGGCATGTTTTTATTATATGCTTTGCTGTTTATTGCTGGTGGTACGACAACCGGCACCCAAATTTTATGCAATGCGTATATCTCGCAATACTATCCGTCCGGCATCCGTTCAACCGGCGTCGGCTGGGCGCTTGGTATCGGCAGGGTCGGAGGCATTATCGGCCCGACGCTCGGCGGCCTTCTGATGAATTCGGGGCTGTCCGTCCAGACAAATTTTCTTGTTTTTGCCGTTCTTTGCCTTATTTCCGCGGTGGCCATTTGGCTCGTTCAGGAAAAATACGGACAACTTTCTTCGATGAACCAGACAGGCCATAACCCGGACGGCATCAATGTGGAAGATGGCGTGGTTTAAACCTATAAGTTTTAAAGGCTGCATTCCGTTTCATTTCGAGATGCAGCCTTTTTGGTTTACTTTTTTCGCTAGTTTTCTAGGCTGTGTGCCACTCCGGACAGGGCGACCTAAGGTAATCTTAGATTGACCCTTCACCACCCAGCCCCGCTCGATTTCTTTATTTTCCTTTAAGCGAAAAATTGATCGTTCCGGGTGCTGGGCCTTTATTCCATACCATTGCGATTGGCGTCCCTCTCTTCGATGCCTTCTTTTCCGCCTGCCTCTTTCCCTGCCTGTCCTGCAGGTATTCGCTGGCTAGCCGCGCAAGCACTTCAGCCGGGCCTCATACCGTTCTTGGTTTTCCGGATTGGCGCTTAAACTTTCCCACTCTTTGATTGCTTCCGACACTTCCTGTCCGTTCATCTCCCATTTCTCCAATGCCTGCAAAATTTCCGTGTCCATCGTTTTTTTCGGTAATCCACAGCAGAAAGCATCATCAGCCATGGATAGGCTTCCGGCGGTTCCTCTTTCAGCTCTCTATTTGCTCTCTATATTTTTTCCAATTTGACATAAACTTTGTCAAATCAAATGTTTGGAATTCCAGATGCGGTATCCGGAGGGTTTGAACATCGTCTTCCAGAAGTTGAAACACATTATGGATTCGGTCGGTTTTGTGTGGGAAAAGCGGGACATTCGAGATGAGCAGCATGATCGTAGGAACCGGTATTGTATGATTTATTCCCGACGGCAACGGTAGCGCGTAGCATTTTGCCCACTCAGCCAATACCTGTTTCGGCATACCCTGCTGGTATTCCTCTTGAATTTTGACCAAGATTTTTTCGTGGTTAGATGTATAAAAGAGGGCAACAAGCGGATTTGTTTTACTGTCCGGGTCGACTTGGACCAATTCGGTGTTCTCATATTGAATATCCACGATCCTGTCTTGCCCTTTCCAGTTCAACAAATCATTCAAAAAAGCGATGGTGATGTTTTTCCGGATTGGATGGCCGAAAAGCTGTTTGAACATAAAGTCCATTTTGAGGGCAAGGTATTCTGTTTTCATGAAGATCCGTCCTTTCGAAGTGGTTTTGCGGGGTAATAGAATAAATCTATCAATTTCATATTATTTGAAATATTTTGTGGTGTCAATAGATTTTTTTGATTCAGTTTAGCTCTCGTCCAATTTTTGAGAACGGGCCGCCCATGGAATTTTTTCTGAAACCGGACCCCTCTCCTAATGAGCGAAAAAATAGGGCCGATACGGACGATCCCGTATTGGCCGCATCTTTTCTCTTATCGCTTTCTTTCATCTATGATTCTTCTCGCTTTCATGGTAAAGCGTTCCAACGTCCCGTTTTTAACTTTTTCCACGTCAATCCGCAAGCCGATCCGGTCGCGCAATTCCCATGCCAGCGCTGAAGAAATATCACGATTGGCTTCAAACTTGACTTTTACCTGGTCCATGTAATCAACCGTGTAGTAAACAATGCGAAATTCCGTAATTTCCGGAAATTCACGAATGACGGCTTCAATAGAGGACGGATAAATATTGATGCCGCGGATGACGACCATATCATCTTTGCGCCCAGCAATCCCACCCGGAAAAAATTGATAATGGTTGCCGCATTTGCACGGAAGGCTCGAATTGAACACAATATCCCCCGTCCGGTAACGAATCGCCGGATAACCAAGCCGGCCCAGGTTGGTCAAGACAAGCTCGCCCCGCTCCCCTTCGCCAACCCACTCCAGCGTGTCAGGATCAATCACTTCGGCAATAAACTGTTCCTCATTGACATGAATGCCTTTCTGCTCTGAACAGGAGTAGCCATATGCCCCCATTTCCGTCATGCCGACATGGTCAAAAAGCTTCGCACCCCATAACGCCTCGATGCGTTCCCTTATGGACGGCACCGATCCACCGGGTTCGCCGGCTGTAATGATCGTCCGGACGGAGGTATTTTTCAAGTCCATTTGATGCTGTTCCGCCATCTCCGCCAAATGAAGGGCATAGCTTGGTGTGCAGAGCAGGACAGTTGCCTTGTTTTCAATCATCGAATACAGCCGTTCATTCGACTTCTGGCTTCCGCTTGCAATGACAAGCGCCCCGATTTTTTTCGCGGCTTCAAACGCAGCCCAAAATCCGATAAAAGGCCCGAAAGAAAAGGCAAGAAAAACCGTATCCTTTTCGGTGACGCCGGATGCGCGGTACACTTCTGCCCAGCAGTCTTCCCACCATTCCCAGCTTTCTTTTGTATCGAGCACTTTTAACGGTGTCCCGGATGTCCCCGATGTTTGATGGTAGCGGACATACTTGTCAATTGGAAAAGTGTGGTTAGAACCATAGGGCGGGTGTGCGTTTTGATCTTCAACCAGTTCCTTCTTTTCTGTAAACGGCAGCTGCCTGATCTCTTCCAATGACTTTAAAGGCAGTGTGATATCCTTCAACTTTTCTTTATAAAAGCGATTATACTGCATAATGGAAACGAGCATTTGATTCAATTTGTGGAGCCGGTTTTCCTGATGTAAAAGAAGCGCCTCTCCTTCCCTTTGTTCGAGCATGAAAAATTCCTCCCATCCTAAAGTGGATCACACAAGACAAATGCATTCCCACCCCTGTCTTAAAAGGAACCAGGATTTTTCCAATGTAAAAAGCGGCACATCACATAAAACGGGCGGAATTTTATCTGTATAAAATGAACAAAATATCGCAGCTCTGTTGCCTGCTGTAAAAGTAGTCACCATGCAAATTGCTGTTCCTTCCATCCCCAAACCAGCACTAGAAATCAGACGAGATAAAAGATATTCCCATCCGGCCCAAGCGGAATATTGCCTGCTTCCAAAATGTCCAGCAAAAAGGAAACCGGGTTTTCCTCTTCTGCCAGTTCATACAAGCAGTAAAGCAAGCTGATGTACAGGGCATGCCCAATCAAAAATTGTACTGTTTCCCGGTCCCCGAAAATGGCAAAAGCCTGATCAAATGTACGGTGAAAAATGGCTTCCGGCATTTTATACACAACGTCTTCCAAAATTTTCCCCTTGCCTTGAGCGTCTATTTTTACTTTTAATTGATCCGGAATGTCTTTTAAAACATTCCATAGCTCACATCCTTCAAATGTAAGCTGTTTAGCCGTATCCCCCAGTTTTTCTTTTGAAATCCACTTCACATCCAGTTTCCGAGTACCGAAACAGGCGGCAAATTCCTTTATTTTCTGCTCCGCATACGGATTCTCCCTACCGGCATTGCTGTACCACGGAACAGAGACAAGGCGGGCAATCATCTCATTTACAGATCGGGCAAGCGATCCGTACTTTTTTTCACTGATGACTTCGGCAACCGTCATGGTGCACACTCCTTTCGCCTGAAGATTTAATATTTTGTTGTCAGTTCTGGCGGTCCGAACTTCGGCCCATATGGCCCCTCGTCCAGCCATCTCCCCATACTCGGCACGACAGAAACGAGCGATGCGGCAATTTCCCGTTTCATATTCATTTCGCGCGAATCCCCTTGCAAATGGTGTAACGCCGTTGAAGAGCCGTCCCGGTTCCAAAGCGCGGCAATTCTGCGTTCCTTGGCAGATGCGGCGATGGCTGCTTTTCTTTCCTCCTCGGAAGAAGCGGAAAGCGCCTTTTCAATGCCGCGGACAGCAATCACGGCATCCGGCACACCGGAATTCAGGCCGCGCGCGCCAAATGGAGCAAACAGGTGGGCAGCTTCTCCTGCCAACAGAACACGGTGGTGCTCGTCCGTAAATGCATTTACGACCACCTGATGGAAACGATACGAAGAAACCCATGTAATGCTGTCTGCATATTTAGGGTCCATCACTTTCGGAAGCCATTTTTTTACATTTTCAACGCTCATGTAATCTTCCGGCTTGTCGGAAGAGAGCAATTGGAGATCAATTCGCCAGCCGTCTTTGAACGGAACAAACATGACATTTCGTCCTCCCATAGCCGGGTGTTGGTAATGGAAAGTCCGCTCTAGTGGAAGTGGATTGTCCGGATCTTCCTTGACATCGACGACAATAAATGTATCCGCTGTCCGCGGTCCTTCAAACCGGAGGCCGGCCTGCTCTCTGACAACCGAGCGCGCGCCATCACAGCCGATCACATATTCCGCCTCCCATACATTCCCGTTTGCTGTTACCAAGCGGACACCGCTTTTTGAAATATCCATGGTTTGGACCGGTTCTCCCCACACAAATTCAACACCGGCATGTACACACGCTTCATACAGATATTTTTCAATTTCATGCTGGTGGAGCGATGTAAAATGCGGCAGATGATGCGGGTCTTTGTTGTCGGTCACACCGTAGTTGCGCACATACACTTGTTTGCCTTTATAAAGCGTGCGCTTCACCGGCCAAATAATCCCGTTCCGTGCCAATGTAAAACCTAGCCCTCTTGATGTTTCTTCAAGCAGTTTTAACGTCGCATTGTGCAAATAGATGGCCCTGCTTCCGGCGCGGGGCCTGCCATACGGTTCTGCCTCGATCACAACAGAAGATATGCCTTTTTCTTTTAAAGCAAGGCCGGCCACCAGTCCGACCGGCCCGGCGCCGACAACAACCACATCCGTTTTTTTCGTTTCTCCCATCGTTGCATGTCTCCTTTTTATCGATTTGAAGTCTCGGCAAGCAATATTTCTTTGATATCTTCAGGAATCGGGAAGGCTTTCGGCTTTTCATCGAAAAGTGCCCACGCCCTAATTTCATACCCTTCTGCAACCGGCTGCCCGTCTTTTATAAAGCGGTGACCGATTTTAAAGACTTTCTTCCGCAGTTCTTGTATTTCGCTTTGCACTTCTACCTCATCCTCAAATTGAAGCGGGCTTTTAAACTGGCAGTGAGCTTCGAGAAGCGGGATAATCGTTTGCCGTTCAGCCAATATTCTAGATGATGAAAACCCTGCCGTGGCAAAAAAGTGATGTGTCGCTTCATCCATCCATTTGTAAAAATTCGGGTAAAACACAATCCCTGCCGCATCCGTATCGCCCCATTTCACATCAAATCGGTATATGGCCGGCATGGATTCACTTCCTTTCCAGTGATTTTGGATTGCTTTGAACAGCGGTTTTCAGCAGCTGCTCCCGGAGTCTGACTTTTTGAATTTTGCCGCTTGCCGTCGTTGGAAAATCCTGTGTGAACAAAATGCGCTGTGGGACTTTATAAATCGCAATCCGCTCTTTCAAATAGGTGAGGATGTCTTCCTCCGAACAATCCGCCCCTTCTTTGAGACGAATGACAGCGCATACAATTTCACCCAGCATTTCATCCGGAAATCCAATTACCGCAGACTCAAGGATATAGGGATGCTTCGACAAGACGGCTTCAATTTCCTGTGGGTAAATATTAAATCCGCCGCGGATAATCATTTCCTTTTTTCGGCCGACAAATTTCAGATAGCCATCTTCATCAAGCATGCCTAAATCTCCTGTATAGAACCAGCCTTCGCTGTCAAGCACCTGGTCCGTCTGTTCCGGCATCTTATAGTACCCTTTCATGACCGCAAAGCTTCTAACAGCAATCTCTCCGACCACACCATGCGGAACCGTCTCCCTTTTGTCATTGACAATCTTCAGTTCGACACCCGGGATAGGCCGGCCAAGTGTTTCCAGTATTTTATCTTCATCATCTTCAAAGGTGGTAGAAGTGACAGTCACGGCTTCTGTAATGCCAAAGGACTGGTTCAGCTCCATTCCCATTTTCTCCCTGATTTCTTTGACTTTGTTGGGGGGAATAGGGGAGGCACCGACAATCCCGGTTCGAAGCGAAGAAAGATTATAATTTTCCAAATTTTCCACTTCCAATTGTTTCAAAAACATGGTTGGGACCCCTTGCTGAACGGTTATGCTCTCTTGTTCAATCAGTTTCAACGTTTGCTCCGCCCGGAATTTTTCCTGCAACAGGATCCGAGCTCCGGCGGAAATGGCGCAAACCAGGTTAATCGCCAGCCCAAATATGTGGAAAAGCGGGGCTGAGATGATAAAGGCATCCTGATCCGTGCATTTCAAGACGGATGCAATGGTACGGGCAGATTGGACTACTGCCCGGTGTGTGATCATGACACCTTTTGGCTTGCCGGTCGTGCCGGATGTATATAAAATACAAAAGACATCATTATCCGCGTCTATTTTCGCCTTTTGGACGGATCTATAGCTTGCCGCCCCACCGGTATACTCATCAAACGAAGGAAAACCCATCAGCGGGAACCGTACGGTAATGGATTCTTTTACCCATTGTAAAGATTGTTGGAAGCCAAGGTTTTTTTCCAAACTTTCGGAAGCAATTAAAAGAACAGGTGCTGCATTATCGAGAATGTATTCCAACTCATGAGATTTATAAAGCGGATTGATTGGGACAAGAATTGCGCCTATTTTGGCTGCGGCAAAATAGATGACAGCCGCTTCATACCAGTTTGGCAGGCTGACGGCAATCCGGTCACCTTTTTTCACGCCCTTTGCTGCCAGTACATTGGCGAAATGATCTACATCTTGTAAGAGTGCCGAATAAGAAACTCTATTTTTTAGATCATATATCGCTTCTTTTCGCCCGTATTTTTCCGCCGTAAAAACCAATTGTTCGTATACGCTGAAAAGATTCGGATCTTTCTCCACGGCCATCCCCCTGTTCATGTAAAATAAAGAAACCGGCACCATGACAAAAAGTCCGCCATTATGGCCAAACCTTCAAAAAAACAATCGGGATCTGTTTTTGGCCCAATTGTCCGCTTGTGCCTTTCAAAGAGACAAATCATTCCCGCAATGCAAACCAAATGTCTTTGGGGACTCCTGCTAAAGACAAATCGTTGCGGAGCGTCCTTTTGTGCTTCTCTAAAACGCAAATCAAATCTGCAACATAAGCCAAGTGTTTTTTGACCCCCCAAAAATAGCAGCTGCCTTTTTACGGCCGGCTTGTGCAAGCGCCTGACCCTGTCCTATGAGCTCCGGGGCCGCACATCCTTCAGCTAAAAATTACAAGGCTTCCCAGACTGCTGCGATTCCTTGCCCGCCGCCGATGCACACGGCGGAAGCACCGTACTTTTGTTTTCGCCTGCGCAATTCATATATAAGAGCAGTGGTGATCCTCGTGCCGCTTGCTGCAAGCGGGTGCCCGAGCGCAATCGCACCGCCGTTCACATTCCCCATTTCAAGATCAAAACCGAGTTCTTTCTGGCACGCCAAATACTGTGCAGAGAAGGCTTCATTGATTTCAATTAAACTTAGATCACTTATCGTAAGCTTTGCTTTCTGTAAAGCGTTTCGGATTGCCGGAACCGGGCCGATCCCCATGTATTTCGGCTCCACGCCGACAACGTTCCAGGACACAAGGCGGGCAATGGGCTTTAAGCCTTTTTGTTCCGCATAGTCGCTTGATGCCACTACCACTGCACCGGCGCCGTCCACCATTCCGCTTGCATTCCCTGCTGTGACCACGCCGTTTTCTATGAATCTCGGTTTCAATCGGGCGAGCTGCTCCATGCTCGTGTCGCGGATATGTTCATCGTCTTTCACGACAATGTCCCCTTTCCGCCCTTTTACCGTTACCGGCACAATCTCTTCCTGCAAGTACCCCTTTTCCCGTGCCCGTTTCGCCCGTTCGTGGCTGGAAAGGGCATGCTGGTCGACTTCTTCTCTCGTAATCCCATACTTTGCCGCCAGGTTCTCGGCCGTTTGCGCCATCGTGCAGTCCCCGCATGTATCATACAGACCGTCCCATAGCCAGTCCTCCACTTTCGGGGAACCGAGCGGGCTGCCCCAGCGCATGCCCCGAATGACATGCGGCACCTGACTCATATTTTCCGTTCCGCCGGCAAGAACGACTTCCGCTTCCCCGGTTAAAATATAGCGCGCCGCTGTCACGATCGCTTCAAGTCCCGTCCCACACAGCCGGTTAATCGTAATAGCGGGCACATCAATCGGCGTTCCTGCCTTCAAGCCGACATGTCTTGCGAGCAAATGGGCATCTTTGCTCGATTGCTGAACATTGCCGAAGACGACATGGTCAATTTCTTCAGCTGAAATATTTGATTTTTTAATGGCTTCTTTTGCCGCAATCGCCCCCAGATCGGTGGCCGTGATTTCGCGCAATGAACCCGAAAGCTCTGTAAACGGCGTTCTTGCGCCTTCAAGCAGTACAATATCGGTCATCTGATCCCCCCCTATCTGCCAGAAAAAGCCGGTTTCCTTTTTTCAACAAAAGCGTTTAATCCTTCTTTTCGGTCTTCGGTGGAAAAAGCATTGCCAAAGCAGGCCGCTTCAATCGTTAGCCCGGTTTCTATATCGGTATTCGAGCCGGCATTGACTGCTGTTTTCAGCATTTGCAGTGCGACCGGCGGCTTTTGTGCAAGTTTCCGGGCCCACTCTTTCGCTGTATCTAGCACTTCATCCGGCGGCACAACTTTATTCACAATATGCAGCGCAAGCGCACGGTTTGCGTCTATCATCTCCCCGAAGTAGAGCAGCTCCTTTGCAATCCCCTGTCCGACGATTTTTTGCAGACGCTGGGTACCGCCGCCACCTGGAATGATCCCAAGGCTGGCTTCCGGAAAAGCAAATTTAGCTTTTTCGGAACTGATCCGCAAATCACAGACAAGCGCAAGTTCAAAACCGCCGCCCAATGCAAGGCCGTTTAACGCGGCAATGACCGGTTTCGATGTATTTTCGATTTGGGTAAAAACCGCGCGCGACATTTTATTCATTTTGTTCACACCGACAAGGTCAAGCCCGGCCATTTCATTAATATCGGCGCCGGCCACAAATGCTTTTTCCCCGCTTCCGGTCAGGACAATGGCGTGCACTTCATCGTCTGCATCCAGTTCATTAAAAATGTGCGATAACTCCTGAAATACTTGTGTGCTGAGCGGATTGACAGGCGGTCTGTTGATTGTGACGACCGCAACTGCCTCTTCTTTTTCACATAGCAAATATTGATGACTCACGCTTTGACCTCCTCTTTGTTGTAATCATAAAATCCCGCGCCAGTCTTTTTCCCGAGCCGGTTCGCTTTTACGAGCTGTTTTAACAAAAGCGGTGGTGCAAAATGCGGGTCATTCAACTCTTCTTTTAAATAATTCATGACATGGTAGCCGATATCAACACCGGCAAAATCTTGCAGCGTAAACGGCCCCATCGGATAGTTCAGCCCAAGTTTTACTGCCTTGTCGATATCTTCCGCCGTTGCCACGCCTTCTTCCAAAATTTTAATGGCTTCGATAAATTGCGGAATCATAATGCGGTTGACAATAAAGCCGGGAGAGTCTTTTTTCACCTCCACCGGTTCTTTCGATAGCAATTTGGATAACGCTTTCAATTCTTCCACCGTTTCATCGCTCGTGTTGAAGCCCCTAACAACTTCCACGAGTTTCATCAACTGGGCCGGATTGAAAAAGTGCATGCCTGCAACGCGATCAGGCCGGGTAGTGGCGGATGCGATTTCCGTAATCGACATCGAAGACGTATTTGTAGCCAGAATGACATGGTCTGGGACAATCCCGTCAAGCTGCGAGAATACTTGTTTCTTCAATTCTAAGTCTTCAAGTACAGCTTCAATGACGACATCGGCATCTTTCATGTCATCCAGATTGGTTGTCGTCCTGATTCGCGCGCGCGTTTCCTGTTTTTCCGTCTCCGTCATTTTTCCTTTTGCAACACTTTTGGACATAAATTGGTCCATCCTCGCCAAAGCGCCGTCAAGAAAGCGGTCTTCAATGTCCCGTAAAATGACCTGGAATCCCTTCATAGCTGCTAAATTGGCAATGCCGGAACCCATTGAACCGGCGCCGACTACCCCAATGGTTTGAATTGACATATTTTTATCTCCCATCCTTTTATACTTAACTTTCTGTGAATTTATTGTAAGCCTTTTCGATTTGGATGGGTACCTGCAGACTGTATGGTTTTTTTAAAACTTTTCCTACACTTTGTATGGATGTTTCCGCATTCCAGCATTCCTGATCGGCTAGGCCGTACTGTCAAAAACAAACCGGTTGAAACGCTTGCCTTTTTGGCCTCTTGTCCGTGACAGGTTTTTTCAAAGAAAAAACACCTTTAATCTGAAAAGATGTCCATCTCTGTTTAAGCGTCTTTATCGGGAAGACGTTTTTTACGATATCCGTACATCTCATATAATTTGAGGGCCATCATCAAATTGAAGCGCGTTTCTGAGTCATTCAGCCTGATGTTCAACAGCGACTCAATTCTTTCAAGCCGGTAGAGCAGCGAGCTTCTGTGCATGAACAACTCCTTTGAGGTGCTGTTGACGTTCCCGTTATTTTTTAAATACACATCCAATGTGTGGCAAAGATTCATGCTTTTTGAATCAGAGTACTCGATTAAAGGACCCAGCTGTTTTCTTAAAAACAAGTCAATGGCAGTGGGATTGTTCAGATGATGCAAAATGGTATAGGAACCGAGCGCTTCAAAAAAAGCGAATTTTTCCTTTCGCAAGCGAGCCTTTACGACTTTATGTGCCTGCAATGCCTGTTTGAAGCTTTCTTGATAATCTTCTAAATCTGCTGTTTCAGACCCGATTCCCATAAACAGCGCACAGTTTTTCCACTCATCCGCTGCCCAATGTTCCATTTTTTCATGCAAGGCTGGCCAGTCATGCCCTTTTTCGCGTGCCGCCGGGGCAATGACAATAAACATGCCTTCCACGCTTGCCGTTAGGATGTCTTTGTCCCACTCCAGCAATTTTGATTTGATAAAATCCCATATTTGTGCCGTCTGATCTTCCTTTTGTCCGTCCGGCTCAATGGACAGAACAGCAACCCGGTGACTTTTAAATAAATCCCACTGCAAAAGGTTGGCATATTGCAGGACGGACTTTTTGTTTTTGATTTTACCGGTTAAGATCTGGCTGACAAAACCGTCTTTTTCCTGCTCTTTCGCTTCAAGGACGAGCCGCTGCTTCATAAATTGGATCGAGCATATGTTTTTGGACAAATCAACGGTAAGCCGGTCAAATTCATCGAAACCATCCGGATTGGTTCCAATTGCCAAAAATCCGAGCAGGCTGTTTTCAGCGCTGATCCGCCAAAAGGAAAAAACAGGTTCATCCGGGTTTTGAACCGTAAATCCATCTTTAAAAGATTTTTTTAGCTTTTTCGCCTCCTGTGCGAGCGCTGTAACATTAACCGGTTTTTCTGGGCTTATGGTTTGAATGGCAATTGGTTGCATGAACTGGTCAAATAACACAACAGAGCTTTTAAAAATTTCCGCAAATGCGGAGAGAATCGCATCGAAACTTTCATTTTTAACGGTTTCTTTGATCAGCTTTTGCTCATAGTCGAGAAGGCTGAGCAGTCGGTTTTTGCGTTCTTTTTCATTGTTGTAAAGCCGGGCGTTTTCGAGGAGGGCTGCAATATATTGGGAAAGAAAGTCCAGCACGGCCAGGTCTTCTTCCGTAAATCGGCCGGCATGCTTTTTTTCAATATGCAGCACCCCTACTGTTTTGACGTTCACAACAAGTGGGATAGTCAGCTGGCTGCTTCCCGGTTCTTCAAGATAAGGAAAGGTATCTTTTAAACGGTAATTATCCATCGGAATGATTTTCGGGTGGTCCATCTTCCCGTAAGCCGGGGATTGAAAAACAAAGCTGTTTTCTTTCTCGTTATAGGCGTAAATGCAGGCAAAATCCGCTTTTGTCCACAGGCCTGCCTTCGCGGTTAAATCCGCAATATAATTTTCGAACGGTTTTTCCAGGGAAAGGCTCTGGCTGATCCACTCCATCCCTTTTATTCTTTTTGATTGCATTTCTTTTTGCTTCACCATTTTTAAAATAACGGCGATGTCTTTTCCAAACTCCTCAAAAGACTGTTCGAGATCAAGGAGGGGGACATAATGGTCATACCCGAAAATACAAAGCCCGAACGGATGGTTTTCTTCCGCCAGCGGAACGGTAAACCACGTTTTTGCCCCCGCCTCTTTTAATTTGCTGATAAGCAAGCAGTTTTCATCCCCGTCCTTTTGCGAAGTTAAATTCTGGGACAGCAGTTTCGGCGTACAGCGCCCAACCGGTATCGGGAATGCTGCAGCAATCGAATCCAGTTTTCCGCTCCAGGCCTTGCAGATCAAAGCGTCCGCTTCGATTAATGCAACCCCTACAAAATCAAAGTTTACGGCTGCATGAAAATAATTCGTCAAATATTGAAGCGCTTCTTCTTCTGTATCAAATTGGATTAACTGGCGCGATGTATTTCTTAAATGCTCCTCCACATCTTTCATCAGCCTGTTCAGCTTAATATTATGCACTTTCCTCCCCTCCTTTTGAATTTTCACGGCTCGTTTTTGACGCTTTGTACACATTCAAGCCTTTCCTGTAAAACGCGTGTTCTTTTTGTGCAATACTGTCCCCGACTTTTAACTTTTTGCCGGCTCTTTCGCGATGGAAGCGCTAACTTTATTGTATAGAATACCGTGTTGCTTGTCACATCATTATTTATTATCTGAATTTACTGCTAAAAATGAGCAAACGGACAGGGAACCTCTTTTCCCTGCCCGTTTTGTGTGAACGGCTAATGTGTCGCTTTTATTTCTGAATCCAACTTTTTCTGCTCCCCGGCATGGTCGTGCACCCCATACTTCTCTTGGACAAAAAGCATCGCAAGCCCTCCAAGAACTGCCGCTACGGCAATGGCGGAAAAATTGTATTGCGGAGAAAGCTGCAATGAGAGCAAAAATCCGACAAACGTGGGCGCGACGATTCCCCCTATCCTGCCAAATGCCATTGTGCTGCCTAAAGCGGTTGACCGCATTTGGACAGGATAATATTGCGAAACAAAGGCATTGGATAAATTTTGAACACCTACAGAAGCCGCGCCCACGATAGCAATTAAACCGAGTGCAAGAACGGTGCTGTTGCTGAAGCCGATGAAAGAAAGCGACAGTGCGCCGACAAAGAATAACGGCACAAGCACTTTTTTAAAGCCAAGTTTATCGACGAGCGGCCCGAATACAAGGGTTCCCGCGATGGCTCCAACCTGCATCACAGCGGTAAAAACCAAACTGGAACTTAAATCATAGCCGGCCTGCATCATGAGGCGGGGAAGCCATGTATTCATGGAGTAAATCAATACAAATGCACTGAAGCACGAAATCCAAAACATGCACGTACTAAAAGCACGCTTTTGTTCAAACAGCTTGACAACCGGAGAGCCTTTTTCCTTAAGCCGAACTTCTTCGTATTTTAAAGAAATTGTCTCATCTAAACTTGGGTTTACTCTCCGCAGAACCTGCCTCACTTTTTCTTCGTCCCCTTTTGCGAAAAGAAAGCTGATCGATTCCGGGAGATGCTTGATGAAAAATGGCGTTAAAAGAAGCGGCAAGCCCCCTATCCAATAAACCGCTTCCCAGCCGGCTATAGGAAGTAGCGCCCGTGTTGTTAATGCGGCTGCAATTGCGCCGGCAGAGTAACCGCAAAATACAAAGGACACGACTGCAGACCGGATATGTTTCGGGGAAAATTCAGTTGCCAATGCAATGACGTTCGGCATAACCCCTCCCAGACCGACTCCGGCGAGAATGCGAAATACAGTAAACAATACCGGCCCTTGAGCAAATCCGGATAGAAACATAAACAAACTGAAAAGAACCGTCGTAAAAATAATGACATTCTTCCTGCCCATTTTATCCGCAAGAACACCAAACGCGATAGCTCCGACTGCTGTCCCGATTACCGTATAGCTGCCAATCGCTCCAGCTAAAACATCCGAAATTCCCCATTCTTTGATTAAAGAAGGAACAGTCGCGCCATATACCACAACGTCATACCCGTCAAACATAATGGCAAGAAAAAGCCAAAAAACCAGCAATCCGTGAAAAGAGCGGAAACGGCTTTGATCTACAATTTGATTTGGATTTACAAATTTCATTTTTTACCTCCTAATATAATGGTAAACGCTTACAAAAATCCGCAATTCAACTGTCCTTCGTTTATTTAATTGAATTTTAACAATTTCTTAAATAAACTTTTACATCTGATTTGTAGGAAATCGTTCCTGCCGTTTTAAACAACTTGTTGGAACCATTCACAGCGTTCTCTTTTAGTACCCCTGAATGCTAAAAGAGGGCTTACTGAACGAATCCGAATCTGAATTTGTACCCAATTTGTCTGCAAACTCCATCGCAAAATTTATGCGAAAATGCGTGATTTTTGTCCTCTCCATACGTTAAATCGGCTTTCGCGTGCAAACTTTTCCTTGGATTTGTTGTAAAGCCTTTGCATTAACTTTTTGCCAAAGCTGTCAGCATCCTTGCTAATTCAGGAATTTCGCTTATTCAGCAAACCCAAAAATAGAGAGAATATGCAGGCAGACAGGGCTTTTTCACAATATCAAATGGCAAACTCTTTGGCATGGATAGCCTGTCCGAAAATAAGGAAAGTCTATGAACACATACAGAACGGTAGCATTCGTTCTTTCGCACTAGATAATCTTCTCTGCAACTGTCCAGCATAGCCATTTTATAAGACGCATCTTCCAACGCTCGGCAGCCTCCTTAAGTAATCATGGCAAATAAAAGGGGTACCAGTAGATGAGAATACGCTCCTTTCCCCCAGCCTCCTCTTACCATCCACCTGAGTCCTTAGGAAATTTTTTTATGCATCCACCTGAACCGAAGTCCAAACATAATAATGGAATCGCTTACAAAATTACACCAATCTTTAACATTTTCTCCCGTATCGCTTTGATACAATTAAAGTAGGATAAATATTTGGAAGAATTCAAAAGGGAGGGGTCAAAATGAATGCTGCCAACCAGCAAACGAAGAAGATGAAATGGCAATGGGTTTGGATCGCTGCTGCTTTTGCCGCTCTGATTGCGATTACGCTTCTCCCGCACATGAAAGGCCTGCCGGTAGCCGGTCAACGTGCACTCGCCATCCTTGCCTTTGCCTTGATATTATGGATGACGGAAGCTGTTTCCTACCAGGTCAGCGCCGCCATGATTGTTGGGTTAATTGCCCTCTTAATCGGACTTGCGCCAAGTATCCAGGATCCTGCACAAATGACGGGAACAGGCAATGCCCTGGCCATGGCCCTCAGCGGATTCAGCAGCTCTGCCGTTGCTCTTGTAGCCGCCGCCTTATTTCTGGCTGCTGCCATGCAGGTGACCAATCTTCATAAACGGCTTGCCCTCTGGATCTTGTCCCGCGTCGGCACGAAAACGAGTAACCTCGTCTTTGGCGCTATCCTTGTTTCCATCGTATTGGCATTTTTTGTTCCAAGCGCCACTGCCCGCGCCGGTGCCGTGGTCCCGATTTTACTCGGAATGGTGGCCGCATTCGGGCTGCCGAATAACAGCAAACTCGGCGCATTGCTGGTGATTACTTCCGTTCAGGCAGTTTCCATTTGGAACATCGGCATCAAAACGGCGGCCGCCCAGAATATGGTTGCACTCGGGTTTATTCAGAAAGAATTTGAAACGGACATTACATGGAGTTCCTGGTTTTTATATGCGGCTCCGTGGGCATTCATCATGTCCATCCTTTTGTTTTTCGTGATGACCCACTTAATTAAGCCGGAAACAAAAGCCCTTGAGGCAGGAAAAGATTTAATCGAAAATCAATTAAAAGAACTTGGCCATTTAAAAGCTTCTGAGATCCGTTTAATCGTGATTTCCTTGCTTTTATTGCTTTTCTGGACGACGGAAGGAAAACTTCATCCGTTTGATACGACCACTGTCACAATTATCGCGATTGGGATTTTACTGGCACCAAAGATCGGGGTTTTTGATTGGAAATCAGTTGAACATCTTATTCCGTGGGGAACCGTGATTGTGTTTGCAGTCGGCATTTCGCTCGGTACGGTTTTGCTGGACACCCATGGGGCACAATGGCTGTCTAACAAGATATTCGGCTCGCTCGGTCTGGAAACGATGCCGCTCATTGCTACGATTGCCCTTGTATCTTTGTTCAATATCCTGATCCATCTCGGCTTTGCAAGTGCGACCAGCCTGTCTTCAGCGCTGATTCCGATCTTTATTGCCCTCACTTCCACGATCCATCTGGGTGACAACCAAATCGGTTTCGTCCTGATCCAGCAATTTGTCATCAGCATCGGCTTCCTGCTTCCGGTCAACTCACCGCAAGGAATGCTCGCATACGGGACAGGCGCTTTTACGGCAAAAGATTTTCTGAAATCAGGCCTGCCATTGACCATTATCGGTTATCTATTAATCTTATTGTTCAGCATGACATACTGGAAATGGGTCGGATTGCTATAAGCAAGCTCTTTAATATGTAGACGAATGGGGATGGTGAAATGAACAGCAACCGGGATCTCATTTTGGAAAAAATCAGGAATAACCAAGCATGGTATGAATACGGTACTGCCCGGTTCAAAAGGATTTTGTCAGAGAATAAAGGAAAGATGCAGGCGGATGGCACGCATTATTATGATGAAAAAACAGACCGGCTTGAGCAACAGTGTTATTACCGGAAAGCCCGAAAGCACCCTGCATCTAGCCCGGCGTTATTTGCACTTTACCATGATCTCGTGCAAAAAACGCACAAAAACCGGCTGCCGTACCATGTCAGCAAAAACCAATATTTGTACACGTGGGTGGATCTGCATCCGGATGGAACTGTGCGGAATATTTACTCCGGCGAGGCCCGTGACCCGCTTGCTATTATCCAGGAAGACCACCAAATCGGCAAAAAACGGGGCGACCATTACCATTCCCTTTTACAGGAGAGCGAGATTTCAGCGAACCAAATCAGGGCAGTGGATACTTTTTTCAAGTACAATACCGAACATATTGTACCCCAGTCCTGGTTTCATGCCGCTGATCCGATGAAGGGCGATCTGCACCACCTGTTTGTCTGCCATCCTGCTTGTAATGCCAAGCGTTCCAATCTGCCCTATGGTGATTTTGATTTTTATCATCCGGAATTCGCCGATGAGCCGGTGCGAAACCATTGCGGGATGGCGGCCGGGGATAAGTTTGAGCCGGAATCCGGGAAAGGAACCATCGCCCGGGCTTTTGCTTATTTTTTGCTGCGCTATCCAAAAGCGATCTCAAAGAGCAAGCTAAACCGGGTCGATCTTCCGCTTTTGGTCCAGTGGCACGAAGCTTTCCCGGCCGGCCTGTACGAACGCCACCGCAACCAGGCCATCTACCGCATTCAAGGCAACCGCAATCCCTTTATTGACGACGCCGGATTGATGAAGCAGATGGAGGGCTGCCTGGTTAGGATCTGAACACACCGGGTGCAACGGGCGCAGTCCATTCGGGTTATGAGCGGCCCCGGCTTGTTTTTCTCTGTGTTTCATTTGGACGATGAACGGCTGTGCGACTGACTCGTTTTTCCTTTCATTAGAACCTTCATCCGGACGATGAACGGCCGCGCGGCTCATTTTTCGCTAAAAAAAACAGGGGTTTTCTGGCCCCTGTTCTACTTTCCAATCCCCTTTATCTCCATTGCCTTCACCGGTAAAAAGGTTTCGCCGGTACTGAGGTAAGTCACTTTCACCTGGTCTCCTTCTTTCAAATAAATGGCCATTGGGACGGTATCCGAGCTGACGGTAAAGTTTTGACCGCCAGCAAGCAGGAAGGAGACACTGGTATAATCGCCCGTTTTTTCTTTATATACACGGAGCACCTTGCCGGAAACGGTTTTCGTTTCCGAACCCGATGAGCCGTCAACACTGCTGCCGCCGCGCCGGAGGGCAATTTTATACAATTTAAGCGCAGCATCGGGTGTCGAAGCATTCACTGAGATTTCCGGATTGGCCGCGGAAACGATAAAATACGTCTGCAGAAAACCGTTGGAGTCGAGCACAGGCGTCAGCCAGCTGGCTTCGCCGTAAAAATTGTACAAAATCGGCATCGAGCCTTTCCATTTCTTCTCGATAAATTTTTTCTCAACAATTTGCAAATTGCCTTGCGAATCCATATACGATTCCTGCAAATTGCCCGTATAATATGTGGCCTTTCCGGTCCGCGCGTTTGTAAGCGAATAGCCGAGCATCGAGTCCACATCTTTCTTCGGGCTCGTAAAATCGGTAAAATAATACATCGTCCCTTTATCATCAAAAATCGGGCTGACATTTGCTTCTGTTCCTTCATCCGTCGGGAGTTTCACATCCCGCTTGCCGAACAGAGTGTTCCAGTAACCGTGGACAAATTTGCCGAAATAACTGTTTTGCAGGCTGACGGCTTCCGGAGAAACAGCACCGTCAATAAAAGCAGGCGCCTGTTTTAAAGAATAGGACTTCATGGCCCCTGATTCCGGATCAACAAGTACAATGCCTTCCGCCTTAAATCCGTTCCTTGCCGATATAAAGTGGCCGTAAGTCCGGATGTAATACGATTTGCCGTGATCGTCCACTTCCACTTGCGGCTCGCCGTAAAAAATCTTTTTCGGATAATGGAGGCGAATGTGGCGGGACAGATTCTTCTGTAAGAAAGAAGAAGGCGTATAGCGCATATTTTGCTTTACAAATTTTGGATTGTCATCCGCATCTGTTGCGCTCATCACAAAATATCCGGGTGTTTCCCCGCCTTTCAGCCATTTAAAAAATCCAGAAAATTCCACCGGCGCAATATAAACGTATTTGCCGTTCACTTTCTGGATTTGCAGATTTCCCAACTGGTAATAACTTGCATTCGGAACTTGGCCGAATGACTTCTTCATTTTATTGCGTGCAAACTTTGGCGGCACGCTCGCCGGTGTTTCCCGCTCATCAAACGGCTCAATTTCCGTTTTTTGCGCCATTTTCGCTGTATGATATTTTTCCCCGGCATTCCAAAGCGGCGCAGTCAGCATATACCCGGCGATGCCCAAGGAAACAAGCACAACGAGCCCCTTTACGAGCTGTTCTTTTCCACTGGCGAGAAAAGCGCCGGCAAGAGAAGCAAAAAACAGTGCGGGCCAAAAAACCGATGGATTCAAATCCCTTTTCGTCACGTAGAAAAAAACAGCAGAAAGCACCCACAGGAACAAGAATAAAGATAAAAATGTCTTAAGTTTTTCTACATTTTGCGGCTCGCCGGCATGTTTCAATTTTTTATCTGAAAAAGGAAATACCAGCACCGCGGCAACCATCGCAAAAATGGCCGTAAACATGATGAGTAACCCCACATCAACCACCCTTTCTGATCATCTATACGAAAAACCAGAAAAGAAGTTTCATTAAAATAGAAGATGGATGGCATGCGGGAGAGGAATTTTGAGACGGATGTTGTAAATCTCCAGTTTTAAGTCCCTCTGTTTTCCGCTTCTGGCCGCAGAATAGATCATCATGTGACGCAGGCGAAAAAAGCCGGCACTCATTCCATGCGGCCCGACAACAGTAAAACGGCCAGCCAAACCGTCCATAAAAAGACCGGTCCTACCGTAACCGGAATCACGAAATAGCCGAAGTCAAAATGCAGACACGTGATGATGATGCCGAAAAAGGCGAGCAGACCGGACCATCGGGCAGAGGCAGAAAACCATTTCGGAAAGGTGCCGCCAGCCTGTTTCATCGCCATGCCATAGCAGAAAATGCCGATCCAGCTGCAGGCAAAACCGAAATAGCCGGACAAAAGCCCAAAGGAAAAAACTGCTTCCCACACTTTGACATCTGTGCCTTTGTTTCCGAGAATCGGGAGAATGGTTAATTCCGAAGCAAGGATCAATATCCAGACCGCTAGTGCCACAAATATCATCCCTGCGCCAAAATCGGAAGTTTTATTGTTCCTTGCCATGTATGTTTTACTTGCAGCAAGCCCGGTCAGCCACAAGCTGATCGCAATGAGCATGAGGATATGGTCGCCTATCCAAAACTGTGCATGCTTGAACGCGTGATAAGCTTTTTGAAGGTCATAAGGGTCGACAAGTGGCGGATGCAAAATCGTAGCGACAAGCATCAAAATTGCACCAAGCAAAATGAGCCAACCTTCCGGGTGTGCTTTTTTTAATAGATTCATCGTCAACCTCCACATTCAGGGTACTTTCCATTATTTTCCCCTTCGTGGCTTCGCTTCAAACCCGGCCCACCGTTATATAAATTGAACTTAAGTTTTTACATCAAGCCCGAGCATCCATTTGCATGAGAACTACTTTTGCGGCAGGCAACAGAACGGCAATATTTTGTTCATTATTCCTTAACATAGACGCGCTCTATGTGAAGGAAGGCCTCCATTTTTCTGCGCTTTCTTAACATAGACAGGCTCTACGTGATGGAAGACCTTTGTTTTTGCTTGCTTCCTTAACGTAGACGCACTCTAGGTGAAGGAAGACCCTCAATTTTCCGCGCTTCCTTAACTTAGACACGTTCTATGTGAAGAAAGACCTTCGTTTTTCCGTGCTTCCTTAACATAGACGAGTCAAGTCCAGGTTATTGTGTAAATTTATGGGCAAATGTTTTCAACCACCCCTTCATTTTTTCGGCTTAACTTCCATGGATTTTTTTCTTCATCTCCAGGAAGGGATGTCAAATGCCTTTCAATTTGACATCCCTTCCCGGAGATGAAATCATCCATGATGGAAGTTAAGCTGAAAATGCTGCTAACTATTCTTTCCCATAAGTGACTTCCTCTTCGAGTATTCT